>Ga0058701_10003825_pt1 | contig 12060 bp, 8 predicted proteins | sample AgamicOrMae_FD_97039 | JGI IMG/M metagenome (GOLD analysis project Ga0058701, IMG submission 97039) | Agave microbial communities from Guanajuato, Mexico - Or.Ma.e | ecosystem: Host-associated > Plants > Phyllosphere > Phylloplane/Leaf | place: Guanajuato, Mexico | collected 2012-06-04 | reverse complement strand
TATAATAATACAATATTTTAGATATACAAATAAATTTAAGAAGCTTGACGTGAAAAGAAAAGGTTATCGGCAGTTTAAAATGTCAATTTTATGTTCGTATGGGAAAAAATCCCGGCGAAAGATGAAACACAGTTAATTTTTAATCAGTACGCTTTTCAATTTTCAATTTTTATTTTCTTCTGAATGTGCTCGCATGGTTCATCGTTACATTAATTTCTTAGAATCGCGGTTTCGCCGCACCTCGCAGGCTGGCTAGCCTGTGCCAAGTTCAGTTTCCGCTTGGCATGGTCACGAAAACATGAGGCGGATAATCCAACTTTTAAAATTGACTGTAGGAATTGCTTAAAAACGGCGCACACAATCCGAGTTAGTGGATTATCGGATTGACGGCTGTTTCGCGAACGTGAAATACATTTTAAGGTTAAGGTCGCCCTCCGTTCTCCTCGATAAAAAGACGGCCAATTACGAAATCGCCTTTAGAATTTAAAAGAGGCTCCCGAGTCATGGAGCAAGGCCCTTGGAAGTGACCCTAAGGTCCCTTGGTCCACCCACTCAAGGCCTTCCAGATCATTTAGTGATCAGCCTCTGTAATCCTTTCCGTAAATGGTCGATTGCACAGACGGACGACATGTTTGACGAAATAATCACCATGATTTGATCTACGACGAAAAAGAAAACATATTACTTTTTTAAAACTTTTAGATTCAGGGATTTTGTGTTGTCAAGTAGAAGAATCATGACTTTGATGAAGTAATCAGGTTAGTTCAAGCGAAATCATAGGGCCCCTGTAGTGTGGATTAGGACATAAACGAAACATGTCACGGTCTGTCTTCGTAGAAGGGTATAGACATGTTTTATGCAAGTGTAGAACAGTGATTTCCAATAGAGTACGTCGACTTTCGTAAAGAGATTTATAAGGTGACCTTGTAGGAATATTTTTTTAAAAAAAACATATGTTTGGAACTTTGAAAACTCTTTGCCACGCGCTTGCAAGTTCTTTTTAGTAGAGTCGGGTAAATAAAAGTTGAAAATCCGAAAATAAAGCATTTCTTTTCATTTTTTTCTTTAACATACGGAAATGTAGAATAGCAAAAAAGCGACTAATATAAAGCAAGAATTCCAATCAGTGAGACTGTGTCGATTTTAAGGGACAACTTATCATCTGATGCGGCATTAGCTCAGGCATATTGCTTCAACGACGTAATGCTGTCATTTGCAATGTAGGCTTTGGTTCATGCCTTAGGCCTTTTGTCAACAATTGGATGCCTACTATTTATGTTGGCACCGTGATTCACGGTGATATTGTTTTCGGTTGTAAGTCCACCTGCAGATTCACCAGACAATTTAATGCTTAGATTTCAGAAGCTTTATGTGTAATCTACCGCAAGCTAAACAGGATTCCACTTGTTAGGATATCAATATCCATCCGACAACCGAAAAGAAAAGTGTGCGTTTTGTAGAGTTAGTTTAAGGCATATCTTGCCAGAATTATTGAGATTGTCAAACTTTAGCTAAACAAAAGGAGGTTGCAAAAAAAATGGAGAAAAGAACAAAGGTTTCAGTAGAAAACCATAGCCTACAATTTACAGTCGATTTTAAATTTTCCTTTTTATGTTTCATGGTTGTATTTACTATAAATTACTAAAATAATAATAAAAAAACCTCCAGAACTGTTAGATTTTTAATTTTTGTGTCTGGGCTTGAGTAGAAATACCTGGATGACTTCAAGACAGAGTTGATAAATGTGTTCTGAGAAAAGACCACTCGAAAAGACTTTAAAGAATTCATCCGAAGCGGGGGAGTTTTATCAGGTAGTTACGGAGTTTGCTGACTTGTTCTCGTTATTTGCTACTGTAATATGTGTGAGTGTCCACAATTCGCCGGCTAAGCTATGTCAGCACATTGAATGCATCCTTTCTTCTTCTTCTTTTTTATGTTGTCCGACACTCATCTATCTTGTAGACATGTATCTATATACAGCAACCTGTAGGACTGTGGTTAAAGGCTCGATCATTTTTCAGTCTCGCTGGCAGAATCGTCATTTTTAAAGCTCTGGGAAAATAAGAAGCCTGCGACGGAAAGCTGAGAGGGAAACTGCCAAGAATGAAGAAAACCGAGGGACTCCACTGCCTTTTGTGCCGCTAGACCTAAAACTCTTTGACCCCTATTAAGGGGAAAGCCGATATTGACAATGTTGCACTCGTGATAAGAACACGTGGTTTGGGTATCCTTGAAACTATGGTGAGTGTAGGCCTACTATGCTACTTTAGACAGTTCACAAGGGAATTCTCATCAATAGCCATGTGGATGGAGAAGCTGCTTCCAACCGTTTCGTTTCGCGTGTGTCGATTTCAGGAACTAATGAAAATGCGTGATGCAATAGTTTAACTCTCATCCCAGGAATAGTTATAGGACTATCATAAAGGTTCCTCATCTATTTCCTCTCTAATCTCTTCTAAATTTGTGCATTTCTGAAAAACATACGACTTCAGCTAGGTCTGAAATAATAATTTCAATGACTTTGAGATAGCTGACTTCTGGCTATAAAAGTTCAATGCGTGTTTTCAATTATATTCTGATTAAATGCAAGTATCGTTCCCCGTTTTATGGGAAGCATGGAAATTATGGAATATCATGCCCATGTTTTATTCGGGGGGCATTCGATAGCGCCAAAAACCACAAGCGCCAGTCCGTAACCACCAAACGAAAAAAGTCGCAAACGCCAAAGTTCGTATAGGTTAGGTGAAACAAGGTTAAGTTAGGTTAGGCTAAGTTAGGTTAGGTTAGGTAAGGTTATTATTGTGGTTAAGACCTTTGGCGTTTGCGACTTTCCTCGTTTGGCGGTTATGGATTGGCGCTTGTTGTTTTTGGCGCTTATGACAGCTACCCTTTATTTTAGAGCTCTTCGAAACACCCCGTTTTTTTTCGTTTAAAGATTCGGTCGTTGGAAAATGCAATAAGTGCTTCATTTTGAGCGACGTCTCTTTTAATCGTCTCGTTATCCCAACGTATCTATCCAAGCAGTCATCATGTCATCTCGAGATATGAAGCTAGCTGAGCGAAAAGTTGCTGGGTGCTACGATGGGTTCGCTGAAGTCTCTATCAGCAAAAGATGGGAAGTTGGCAAAAAACCCTCCAGTTTTTCTCTGCAGTGTAGATAAGTTTGGCTATCCAAGGCAAACATGTCAAAGATGACACATCTTCTATCCCATGTGCTCTCGGAGGTTATCTTATGCTCAGGGGTATTGATCTCCTCGAGTTGCTTTCTCATAGTGTAAAGAAAGTCAAACTGAACGGCTTTTGTAAGTACTTCAACTTTTACAGCCTCTTTTTATAGATACCTCTGTTCAAAGGGACGCACGTCTCTAAATGATAGTTCGTAAAAATGATGAGTAAACTGTTTCTTGAGAAGAACCAACAGTAAGGAAAACTTCTCTCTTCGCCATGAATTATTATTTTAGGCGGTGCACATGAAAGTACACCTGAAATTTTTGACCCGCGAAAGAAGTTGCTGAAGACTTTTCATCTCATTTTTAAATGCTCATGCTGCATCCGCTGAAGACTTGAGGTGTTAAACCTATAAAGCTACTTCTTCTTTGTAGTCTATTACAACTCCAGGGCTAAATTGATATCGGTGAGTCAACAAAAACAACTGTTTATAGTGAAAACCATTCCGTACAAGAATCGCGCTGTATTGTGTGCTAGTTTTGAAAAGGGAAAAAAATACCATAACGTTTTGGCGGGGTTATTTTCAGGGATACCCTTATTGTCAGCCATATTTTAAAAAAGCTATTGCGAGGAAGTTTCCCTTGATATTGTCAATCTTTGCTCTATCTGAGCACAGAAGTTTTTTTTTGTGTCCGATCCTTTTAAAACGCTCCAGTGATCTTGTATTCAGAAAGAGACTCATGTTCAGCCCCATATTTCCAGGATTCCATTGATGTGATCAATTACTGGCATATTTAAAAAAAATGGACAAGTAAACAATTCCTTTTTTTTCTCCGATGTTTCAAGACGCTGGTATGACACGCTAATCCTCTCAAACTGAGACGCTGTGGGCATCTTCCAATGAAACTCATTTTCTCATTTCGAGAGGATACCAGAAAATGGTGTGAGGTGGTTATGGCACTCCATATTTGTATCTTTTTTTTTAACAGTGGATTTTTCCAGGTTTTGGGTTATATGTCCAACCACCGCGGATTAGCAGTGATATGTAGTTCTCATTAACTTTTGAACTTACAATTAGCTCCTACCACTCTGCTCTTTTGCTCGCTTCAGAGTAGTTGGTCGTCCTTAAACCCTGATTTCTATCAAAATTTATCAATCGTTAACAAATAGCTCTTCCCGTTTTAAGTAATGACAACGTATCAAAGCGCATTTCATTCTACCCATTTTTGGACACGTTGATATGTGTTCCATATCTTTATTGTAATCCGTATTTGCATAGGGCTTAGTTTGCCTCTAATCACCGTTTCAGCCCACCCTCTTTCCGATCATCGACGCTTCGACAAATCACTGAATCAGGACATTTATTCTGAGAGTATTATTAACGGTGAGCATTTCTTGCACTTTCTCTACATGCCTTATCGGTTCGCAAATACATACCGTCGTCTAACGAAAACGTTCTTCGTCCCGTTTCCCCTCACCTCCACCGTATACAAATGGATCAGACTCTTCTACGAAATAAATTAAAAAATGAATTTTTCCCCTAAAATTTTTACCTCTTGAAAGGGGGCTCTCCCTCTCTTTTCACCCAGAGTCAAACTTTATTTCTAAATTTATACTTTAATGATTAAAAGCGAGTATGTGCTGGTAGGATATTAGTTTAGTAGCAGCGGCTTGGACGCCAAAGTGTTTGTTCAACTTCACACTTTTTTCGTAACAAGGAAAAAACATAGCACAAGTCTAAACTTCGCGCGATGTTCAGTTATTAATATAGGCACTCTGGTCTCGTTGGAGCTGCTCTTGGTCTGTGAACTCGTTTGTGGTTCGTAAACTCTTCTATACCCCTCGGCGGATGCACTATTGAGTTTTCTGTCCAATGTGGCGTCCCTGGATCGAGAATCCATGGCAGGTCAATGCATGGATGTCCATAGAAGGATGGATAATTGAAGACTGATATCCGTAAAACAGGGATATCCATTCATGGATATTTGTTGTTTACGGATATCCATTGCGGAATGTACTTGCAAGGATATCCGTGCTTGGATATCAATGTGGATATCCTTGCTTGTATAGATAATTGAAGATTGACATCCAAAAATCATGGATATCCATGTTGATATCTGTCGATTTTTGGAAATCCATGCATGGATTTGCTGTGGATTCTCGGACCAGGGGTTGATAAACGTGTGATAACATCATTGTACTAAAGGTTAAAATGGTTTATTTACAGCAATGAAGGGGTGATCTACTCGAAAGAGAGTAGAAATTGTTTTACAAAGACATGAAAAGAAGCCAAACAAAATCAAGGTCGTAATACTGTATCTAAGATCCCGCTGTTTGATGCATTGGCCGGATCTGAGAATAACCTCCTTTCAAGAAAATAGGGTTATTTTTACCTCTTTTCATGATAAGAATTCTTTTCGCAGTGCGGATTTGTTACGCAATGCTCACAAGCCCCATTGAAGACGAAGAATGTTGAGGTGAGCACGAGCAACGAAATCTTTCTTTCATAAAGCTCCTATGACTTTCCTCTGAATTTATTTCTTGAGCCTGTAAAACTTCTATTTTACAAATCATTTTTTTTTTTAGATTGGTAATTGTAGCGGTACGCTAGAGAGTGTTTTGTTGACAATAATGATTTTTTACTCCTCAGAAGTAATCACAGTTGTTGTGTGTGTGCCAGTGGAGCTTAGGCTGTAAGAGCATTAGTTTCCAGGAGCACAGGTCTTTGCCTTGTGTCCCCTTCCCCTCCTCACCACCGGCAGGAGTCCTCGAAGTACAGCTGGCCCCCATCAGGCCAGCTCCGGCAGATTGAAATAGAAAAGCGTCCATTTTCATTGGAAAAATTCTAAAATGAATCAGACTTTGGAAGAGAGAATGTCAGAGAAAGCAGCAGGCTCTTATTTATTCATTCGTCCTCGTCTTCCTCGTGAACCCTCACGAACGGATTCGAACACGATTCGGCTGGCTTTTCCAACAATCCATCCATCATTTACTGCTACAAAATGTATTTCCCGGGAAGTGATTTTCAAAAATCCAGAAAGGTCAGTAAGTCTTATGCATCTCAGTCTTTATATTACACAATGTAATAACTGATTACCTTAAGGACCTTGGGAAATCATAAATCAGAGTTTGATAAAAGTTCACACCTCCTGTTTTATCAAGTCCTTTACATTTCGTGGGCATCAAGATGAAATGGGCATAACTTCTATTTTTGCTTATGCTGAAGAACTATCCATTAATAATCATTCTAAACAAAGACATTCAGCAAGAACATTCCATTTATACATGTGTCTACCGGAACACATATTCCCGGTCCACTTTCGTCCCCAAACCAGATATAGGACTACTCTGAACAGATACTGTCCTATATGAAATTTTAAACGTCAGTAACATAACATTGCTTTGATTAACAATACGTTTCCTAAAAGTCTTGCATTCAGAGTCCGTAGCGGTGAAACTCATTGGAGCGTTGGAAATTTCGCTGTGTTTTCAATTTTGCCAATCATTCGATTTCGCAAATATTTTTAATTACCGCCAAAAATAGCACAGAATTGAAAGGGGGAAGATCGAGTTTGAGTCAAAGCAACTTTGCTGCGCCAGCGCTGCAAAATGACCTGCGTTTCGCATTTCTGCTGAATTTTGGAACCGTTTTCTCCTCCCCGGATGCCACACGTGGTCAGACCCCTTGTTAAAATGTTACATAAATGTTGACGGCCCCTTGGGGCGTGTTCGACGATCCCAGAGTTGTCGCTGGACCTGCTAGCAGTGTTCCCTCCAATGCCGCGGAGGATTCCATGCTTCTTTCTCTCTCCCACTCACTCGTATGGCCGAGGAAAAATGCGCTTGCGGTGAGCGTCCAGCGTATACTTCCTTTCTCGGTCCCACCGAAATCAACCGAATGCGTGGAACGGAGACAGGATGCTACGCTTTAGCTTTGCGGAGGTACCCGATCCCCTCCGGAAAGACTCGAACCGGCATAGTTGACCACTCCGCTAACAGCTTTGTAACTGCTCTTGATTTGCCGCGCGCAGTCCACAATCCATAGGCTGGACCTGCGAATTCTACTAATGTCTCTTCTGTGTAATACTCTGATTATCTTATCTCTCGTCCGGTGAGTTGTCTGTTAAAAGTAACTTCATGTTGTACCATTGTTTAGTGGGGATGTTTACTGTGCAGTGCCATTTGACTATTGATCACGATTACGTATTTTCCGGCAACTGTTAACGCAGAACATTATCTTAGCGTCGACGTATGCGATGCGGTGGATATGCACTGCGATGTAGAGCGATTTCACTATAGATACCATACTTGGTACTTTGTGTGTTGTGGCATTGTAGTATTATTTGAGTGGTGTTTAGACATATTAGTCAAGCTATGGAACCATTGACATTGCTAGACTTTTAACAAACTCACCAATCAAAATGCAAGCAGTAGCAGTCAAAAATGTACTGCGCGCTCCAATTTTTTCAAACTTCCGTAACTTTGGAACGAAACGAGATAAGACAAAAAAGCTAGAATCAAATTCATAGATCTCTTGAAGATCTAACGATTTTATTTCGTGCTTCTTACGTATATCTCTCCGTTTCAAAGTTACAGAGGTGCGAAAAAATTCGAGCGCACATTACTTTTTTGACTGCTAGTACGTCCAGACAAGAGCAAGGTGACGAGGACGCACAATGAATACACCCAAACTACCTTTCGATGAGGGTGAGGGTATTCTCTCAACGGACACTCGTGAAAACTATCTCCGTATGAATGACATAAGCGAAATTAACTAGTGTTTCTTCACCATCGTTGACTTGTAAAACTCCTTAGATCCATGGGTGTACCTTTGAAAGCGCTCTGATTTGGTTATTAATTTAAGAAAAAGATTGTGAAAAGGTCGCGGCCAAGTGGAGACCTGGCAAGGTGCGCTTTCACGGCATACTCTAACTTTGCTAACTCAATAAGGATTCCTTGAAGGTTTTGATTAAGAGGAGGCACCCGCTTCGCTGCCGGTTCGTCAAGGTTTTGCCGACGTTCCGCCGCGGATTTACCGCGGACTCACTGCTCTTTCGCCATCAATTCACAGATGTTTTGCTGTCGCTTCGCCGCAGGTACCGCTACTTCGCCGGCAATTTGCCGACGCTTCGCCGTCGATCCGCTGATTCTTCGCCGACGTTTCGCGAACGTTTCGCCGCCGCTTCGCCGCGGATTTACCGCTGACTCGCCACTATTTCACCATCAAATCGCAAACGTTTTGCTGACGCTTTGCCACCAATTCGCTGACGCTTTGCCACCAATTCGCTGACGCTTTGCCACCAATTCGCTGACGCTTTGCCACCAATGCGCTGACGCTTTGCCACCAATTCGCTGACGCTTTGCCACCAATGCGCTGACGCTTTGCCACCAATTCGCTGACGCTTTGCCACCAATGCGCTGACGCTTTGCCACCAATGCGCTGACGCTTTGCCACCAATTCGCTGACGCTTTGCCGACGCTTCGCTAACGTTTCGCCACCGCCTCGAGACCGCTTTAACACCGCTTCGAAGTCGCTTAATCATGCATATTCTTCATCTCCAAACCTCTGATAATCCCTCGGGTCCTTGATCGCAGACGAAGTTTTGCGAATTTGATATGCAATTTTTCCTTTAATGTTTAGCTAATAGAGAAAAGGTAATTTTACAGAAATATTTTTCAAGATTCTTGTCGCTATTTTAAGTCCAGAAAGATATTTTTACTGTGTGATGAATATTTAAGACCAAAACGAACCCGACACGTGATGCAAGGTTTTGTTTTATTTTTGTTTAGTCTACCGTTTATACTGGTATGCAAGTTAGTTTTCCATCGCCTGAGGAAACAGGGGTCCATCCATCGGCGTGCAAACCAAGTTAGAGCTTTCCGTTATTTTTATACGTGGACCGCGGTGCACAACGTGCGAAACTGTGAAGATATTCAAGTTGGAAAAATTCGCACGGATATACGATCTTATGGGTTGACATCCCACCCCATTCCATCTTTGTCAAAAACACGTGCATTTTTTTATTTGCTTTTGTTAGACCACCAACAGATGTCGCCCATGTCACGGTGATGTCCCCTTAACGTATGCCAACTGCGAGTTGCGTCAAAATGATATAAAGGTTAGATATGGTCATAGATTTTGCTCATTTACAATGGCTTCCATTGTCTGCCATATATATTCTTTGTTACTGCTAAGTTTACGAACAATATACTTATTTTAGCTGCACTAGAAAAAAAATAGTTACGGGAGCAAAATGGGTTTGGACGAGGACAAGCTAGACAAAACGTAACTTGCGCTCATGGTCTGCATGCCAAAAATGAAAATGCTATAACCATATATCAGTTTTACGTATCATAAATGCAGGTATGAACGAGTCTGAACGAATACCTTAAAACGTTTTCTCAAAGCGTGTCATTCCTGCAAAGTCGGTTGGTATCAGAGAAACACCGTTATTGCGAGCGTTTAAGTAAGTTTAGCTGAGCTTCGTCTAAAAAAAGAAAGGAACGTTGTTATGTTGTTATATCACTTTTGTAATCGCGTTCTAAAAGAGATGAAAGCCAAACAGCATAATTCCAGAAGCCCATGGTATTTCCAAACATGATGTTTACATTAGTAACCAATTGGGCAACCTGAATAACTCATAACGAAAGCTTTTTCTTAAGAGGTCTTCAAAAAGATCTCAACCAACGTCTGGATGTGAATAAACCACCACCTTTGAATATTGTGTACCGTGATGTCATGGAATTTCAATGTTCAACTGTAGATTTCTTTTTTATTTAATATTTAAATTAAAAAACATTTGTGCTACATGAACATAGAAAGAAATGGGTACCTTCTGCGTCAAGCTTTTTATAGTTTTTTCTTTTTGCTCACTAATGAAGGATTAAATTTTCAAGCAGTGGAAAAGGTTGCGAAAACATAGTTATTTTTATCTGTTTGTTTGTTTTTCAGGCTTTGAGATTCGTTAAAAACAAAAGCGCGTTTTTGGCACGCTCTTATAGATTCTTCTTATAGGAAGAGTCTTATTCGAGTAGAAAGAGAGCGGCTGATGCATAAAATAGAATTTTTATGTCAGAAAAGCAGCATTAGTAGCGAGGTGATAAAGCCATCGTTTTAGATTGGTCGATTTATAGGATAGGCGTAGGTCAGGCTGTTTGCCACTTGATTCATGAAATGGAGATCAGGCTGTGGTAGGTCAGATGTGATTCAGACGATAGTCTATTGATTTAGCGGTTCGGTTTGAGCCACCGTGTCACTTCATCTGTTGCGCTTGGAATCTCTGACACATGCGGACGCAGACTACCGTAGAATTGCGAACAAAAGTCGAGACTCTATCCCCTTTGCGTGAAATATCGTGTATAAAAAGAATCATGACTTTTGATCTTGGCTCCACGTTATGTATACTCCTATCACTCTCCTCCCATATCCTAGTGAACCGCTCAACTAAGGTTCAAGGCCGAAGGGCGAGAATACAGAAAACAAGTAGGACGTTGGGTTGCTGAGAAAGTTGATCTTCTCTTGTGTGCACAGTAACATCAAAATAACGTAATATAATTAACGGCCCTTCCACTACCCAACACATTAAACCTTAGCTTGCATAAACTTATCGTGTTTTACACACAATTACGTAATTATTGAAACAGAATTATAATTACTAAAGTAACAGCCCAGGGACCGTTGTCCAAATAAATGTCGTACTTCTTGCACACTATAATACTTCACAATGCACTGATCTCTCATACAAGCAAGAGGTAGAAAAGGATCACTATTCACACTTTCTCCCCCTATTTCTTACATTAGAACAGTCTTACATGATCGTCAGGAGAGGCCTAAAGACGTCCGCCGGCATGGCAATTTGAAACTTAGGGCAACATTGAGGCGGGCAGGCATCGTCACATAGGTCAGCTACGTCCTGATGTGCAGCGTGAGGGGCCAATAACTTGACGCATGTTCAGCAGCGTTTCGTGACAAACGACAGGAAAAATTTCCAAGCGAACTAAAACCCTAAATCAGGAGACACCAATCAGCAAGGGAAACTTTGGGGACGAAGAGAGGAAAATGGGTTTAAACGTACCTTGCGGGTTTTAGTGAACACAACCACAATTTCTTCACTTTGCGACTTTACAGCAAGCAGCGTGAACCAAATACGAACTTTGGAGCTAAAAGATTAGGGCGAACTTTCACTCTCTTGCACAATATCGGAGGAGCTTGGTGGCGATGCCTCGCGTCGACGAATCCTCCCAGCAGAAGAATGGGTCAGGTTGTCAAATCAGCGAGGCAGACCTCTCTCGCCCTTCGGGTTTTCTCGCCACACTTCGGTTTCAGGAACCCACGAACGTTGCCACCTAGCGGCAGTCTCTAGAACATCTAGGAATCCAGTGTCGGAGTCGGCGCCGCGCGTCTCTTTTCTTGATATGCTTTATTTTAACGCTCGTGACACTCCGATCTCATTAATAACAGGCCCACAACCACCGCCTACACTCGTAGGTATCGGTAGGCTATAGTACGCCGCTTATGAGCGGAGGACTCGGTTGTGTGATATTTAAACTATCAAGCTAAAACTAAGCGTTTGCTTCAGTTCATGGTATTTAAAAATCGTTGAACAACAATTATTTTATTTAGTTTATGCATGCAAGCCTATCCAGCGTAAATCAGGTTTGAGTGGATGGAGAGTCTTTCGCAACATTGAGGAATTTGAAATTAACCCATAACAGCCTAAAGTACGTGGAGTAAAATTTAGCTTAAGAGAAATTAGAAGGATTTTTTCCCACTGTAATACGCAATTTTAAGCTTTGGAAAAAGCCTAAATTATTAAATTTCAGGTTTCCAGAAGGGTGATATTTTTTAAATAGTGACGATACCTCACTGAAAAGATCCTCTAAAATAAGGTT
>Ga0058701_10003824_pt1 | contig 12063 bp, 3 predicted proteins | sample AgamicOrMae_FD_97039 | JGI IMG/M metagenome (GOLD analysis project Ga0058701, IMG submission 97039) | Agave microbial communities from Guanajuato, Mexico - Or.Ma.e | ecosystem: Host-associated > Plants > Phyllosphere > Phylloplane/Leaf | place: Guanajuato, Mexico | collected 2012-06-04 | reverse complement strand
GGAAATGTTATATTGGGGAACACGAGCTCCAGTTCCCCCTATACAGTATTTGGTAAACATGTTGTGCCACAAAACGGCATCACAGTAAAACATATCGGTCTAATTTAAATACATGCCTCGCTGCCACAGCAATAATACACTGAGTCAACATAACCTCAAAGCTTGTCAGTTTGTGTAAACTTACAGGTTCAGTTTCCATTAGGGCGAGACGTTACTGCGAGCTTCGTCTGTCTATCCAGTTACAGAAAACCTTGAATACTCGCGGAATATTACACAAAACAAAAGTCGGTGAGGTTGGAAATACTTCTTCCTGTAGGTTTTCATGACTTTGTATCCATTGTTCAGTCTCAATCATAGGTCGCAGCTTAATGCATTTGAGGAAGATTCTTGATCGCTATTGTACATTTCTATCGATTCTTCACCACAATGCAGAAGTTACGCATGCACCCCATCCTACCTACGTTTGTTGGTGAAAGTCATGTTTTCTTTTCGCTGGCAATAGACGGAGAAAAACATCGATATTTCAATTTAAGTCGAAACCCAGGGTAGCGGTAATAAGAGAAGCCGACGCTCAAGTACTAAATACAATACGTTCCATTGGCTCCATCGGTACTTCCTGTTCGCTCTCTTGTTCTGATTGGCGCGAAAATGGAACTGACCAATCAGAGGTGTGGGAAATGAACAGAGAACGCTGGATAACGATCGATCCAATGGCCTGAAAGACCTAAACGAACAGGATAATGCCGGGCGCGCACTGCGCACAATTTGAGATCACATTGCAAACGAAAGAAATCTCAACGTGTATGTAAACGACCACAACTTTTTTTCCAATCAGTCTGCTAGTTTTAGTCTGACGAGGGAACTGCTAATAGGCGAGATATTTTTGTGAGTTACCGGATGTTTCCTGCCGGCAAAACTGTAACCTAATACCTACGCCAGCATTTTCATTTCCGCATACGTTTCACTCTCTCCATCGTATTTGGTGTTGTGCTGCTGGGTTATCAGGACTCGAGCTTAACTGAAACGTAACCTACCATCCGAAATGAACTCAACTCTAACTTACTTAATCTTCAAATTTCTTTATTCTAATTCTAACCTTCGATAATGAAACTCAACCTAACCTAAGAAAACCTAACCTGAACGTATATCTTTATGACTGTATCCTCGATTAAAAGAGATCGGGAGACCTTTTTATCTACTCGCGTGTTCTAGTTTTTTACTTTGCTTTTTCTCAAATATTCCGAAACAGCGTCCTGCGACAAAAGCAAGTTCATAATGAGCTGTTTACCCTGATTTCGTGCATCGCTTTCTTACTCGCAACCTTGCAAACTTACAATAAGGACATCCGAATCAAATTTTTAAAAAATCTTGGGCTTTCAAAAAAAAAAAGAATATATGAGGCGAAATAATTAGAAGGTACAGTACGTCAAAACTTAAAACACTTTTTTTTAAACATGGCCGTAATTCCGAAAAAAGTTTTATGCGACACTGAAGAGCATGAATTCATCTTTCGACTTTATTTTTAGTTTCTAGAAGAGCGCCCCTCCGCTATAATTGAAAATTTTCGGATTTGCTTTGGTCGAGCAGGATTCCTATGAAGGTGAGGAGAAAAAAGTTTCCGCCTAGAGTGAGGCTTAGTGATGGTTCTTGGGGACACAGCTGGCGATAGGATACATGTTATCTCGGCGACCTCTTTTTTTTCTTTTTTTTTCGTTTGTTACAATAAAAACAAGAGGCGTCTGCTGCATCCAAGGCTGGAGAATTCGTTGACGACTTGAACAAAGTAATGCACCACAAAAAGACATTCAAGAAGATTGGCTCCCGTTTAGTGCCCAGTTGGCTATAATACATTATGTCCGTAGAGCCCTTGTTAATCCAGCTCGTTGGGCCTCTGCACGATAATGTCCACTGACAAAAATTTATACCTTAATTATATACAGAAAATTGAGTTGATTCGAAAGCTGATGCCTCTTGTGAAAAACGATAGTGTTTGCGAGAAAATACTTTCGTATTACACTTTTGTGTGTAAAAACAATAAAAAATACAATAAAGAAGCCGAACTTTTTTTACAGAATGTTCTGTATTGGTAAAAGTCATGTTTTTGTAAAATGATGAATAAATTAAAAAAGGAGAAGATTAATTGTTTCAGAACCACAAAGTGTGTAGGGCAGGACGTTTCATTATTTCCACTGTAAATTTGAAAGGTGGAACTGTCAATCTCTTGTGTTCAACCTTTCTTTGGAATTCCGAGCGGAGCGACAGCGGAAAAGGCTCAAGACATGTGACACCTGAACTTATCTTAACCTGACCTAAGAATAGCAAAGCGTTTAATATAAACGAGGCGTGATGCACCGAATTCAACCTAACTTTAATTATCTGGTCGCATTTCTGAATAAATTACAAGGTAAGACTTAATGGAAGATTGAACAAACTTATATCGCAGAGGTAGAAGATCCAACAATTAAAACTGAGGGTGATGTGGTTGGTTGACGTATAGGGCTGTTTTTATCAGCATGGGTTTTTTGGGCTATGCCGGACTTCTAATTGCCAAATCGCAAACACATTCAGGCCTCCTTCAACCTGGCTGTTGTCGGTTTCCCTGGGTTTTGCTCACTTCAATTTAAGACAATTGGTCATGGGAGTTTGATGAAGTATGACTGCATGTTTGCTTTGAGCCATGTTACTGTAAGAAGGAGGTTGTTAAAACAATTTTAAAGATAATAAACGTTCTATCATGTGGCAGGATGGGGGGCCCGAGCGGTAACATTCACACAGCTATTTTCCACGAGACCAAATAAAGCGTATTTCATTTCTCCGCGAAAAAGACAAAAAGATTCAAATTATGGAATGATATCGCGCTACGTTGGCAGTACTGCAAAATGGTCGTCCAGCAGTCGTCATTAGCAGTGGCGTCGACCGTTCTTCCTCTCCCCCCACCTCCGTAATCGCCCTTACCTCTTGCGGTATCCACAACACTACCTACCCCCCGCTCATTTAACTTTGGTTCAACAACAACCCTGGTTAGATGTAATACATTTTCATCAAGCTGGTGCACACTAGCTGCTGTCCCGAACGTCTCGGTAACGGTGGGGAGGGGTAGCCTAACGCATCTTCCTTGAAAATGCAGAGAAACTTCAAAATGTTTTTTTTTTTAATGGTTGACATTTTTACAAGTAACAATCGCTGCAAAAATTATTAATGATGTGGGAGTTTTGCCGTTCTAACAATGGCTGAAATTATTGGAATACCCCCGGATATTGTAGGTTGAGGTCAGCTAATTTTCTGGTTCTATCAATAACCCTAAAATGTCAAGAAAAATATATGTTATGTGTTTCTGTCTGTTAGTTTGACTGTCTGTCTTGCGATTGGATGACTCTTGGTTCCTCTAACTAGAAGCAGTATTGTGGTAACTTGCATTGTGAAGTGCCATTGTACGGCGACTCGCAAAGTTTGGTCGTTTAGTTACGTAAGGTTACACTTTTATGGTGCTCGTCACAGCGTTGATGTTTCTCAAATGTCTTTGTTAAAAACACTTTAAGCGCATTTTAAATACGGTCAGCGAGAGCGTGGGCTTACAGCGACTCGGGCATGTTGACAACGAAGGTCTAGCTTACGAGGAAGTACGTTCACTGGCTCTTGCAAACCAAAGCGTATTTAGTCATGGCAAAAAGCAGGTCTGCTAACGCGGTCCACCCAAATCCAATTTACAAGTATTACCTTTGATTGTTTCAGGGGCCAGTGAAGTTCTACGGAAACGAGAGAAAAGCCAATATTATGCTCAAGCAATTTCAAAGTAAGTGAACAAAGAACCGTGTTGAATGCTGTCTATTTCTTTTTTTAAAGTAAATGTATTAATGGTTTCATATTTTCTTGACAGATGGTGAAGAAGTGAAGGTGGGGGAGTTCAACGGTGTTTTGGAAATCCTGGATCTGACGAGAGGGCAGCCAATCAAGTGGTTAGGCAGGGCTCCCCCGAAGGACCGGACTCTGCAACAAATTCAGCATTCGCAGATCAACGTGACGGTGTATTGTCTACTCGCTTCCTGCGCCTCCATCGGCATGCTCATGGCTACGTTCTTTCTGGTTGTCAACGTGAAATACCGAAACCAAAGGTAAGTTGCGCGAACATCATGCGGTGATTTGAGGGGCGGGGCAAATGAGTCGAACAGCCACAGGCCCGTGAGAGCGATTGCCTGACGGATGTATTCCTGATAACGGATTCAGTTTGCTGAGGGAGGCAGAGCAGGACTGAATCTGGGCACTGCATAAGAGAGGGGTGGAGTTGGTCTTGGAGGGGAGATCGTGTTTGCTCATCCCCCTCCACCGCCACGCAAACTCCGCCTTTTCCTCCTCGACGAGTTCGAGACAAAATCTAGGATCTCCGCCGCAGTTATTTTCAATAATGAGGTCCAAAGTCAAGCATAGTCTTCTGGGAACGTTCTCAAACGATTGATATCTTTGATAAAATGTGTGATGATGGAATACAAAGGTTAACTGCAGGATTCGACAATGGTATAACGCAATTTCGTGTCACAGAATGTTTCATGAAATCGTCCCTCTGTTAGACCGCTGACTCAAATCTCCGGTGGTCACATCATACCAAGCTGTAAGACCATTGTGAAGATCTTTTCCGCAGTCATATGACTTTTAGAAGCTTGTAGGAAGTAGTTACTTAACTCCCTGGAGACCCAGACGTTCTTTCGACGTCCGCGTAGGGTCATTTTGGTCCCTTTAACTTCTTGCGGACAAACTCATATTTTTTATGGGGTCAGGGATTGGGTATGAAAAGAAAATATTGAAGTTTGGTCGTCGATTTACCGCAGCTCGAAAGGTTTGCCTATCCAAACAATTACCTTTAAAAAAAAATTGAAGCCTTTACTCCGAGAATGATTTTGCATTTAATTATCTTATTGGTTTCGGTTCAATTCTCTTAATTTGGGAAAAAACAAAAGAAATTATGAATATTTTTGGTTGAGGACTGCCTATAGCCGATCTCTTGGGGAAAAGGAAGGTTATTAGCGACATTAGAGTTATTTCAATTGACTTTTTAGTATGTTGCAGACACTGTTTTACGGCCCAAGAAAATACATTGTTACCAACAATAATAAATACTTTCCCACCCCCTGAAAAATGGCAATATTCTTCCGCCGTTTTCAGAAAGCTCTTTGATGGGTAGGCCTACTTGAAGTCAATAGAAATTAGATTGCAAGTTTTATCCTACCATGTCTGATAAAATGTGGAGAAATCCGACTTAGAAAAGATAAATCGTACGGGGAAATCGAGAAATGCTGGGCCATCAGCTGGTCTTTCCCTTATCGGTGGAGGGGGCAGGGAAAAGTTTAGGAGAAGGCAAGGAGTGGGGGAAACCAACTAGGTTCCTGGTCTTTGACCACACGTGTAAATACACTCGAATCTCGTGAGAATAGACGTGCCAAAGACACGTCGGTCGGCGCGCCCACGAAAGCTCCCCCCCTTTAAACTTCCTCCCTTTGTTGATCACTTGGTAGAAGTCACCTTAATTGCCTATAAAACTGGCAGCATATTTCAAATAAGGAAAATATTTGATCTTGGTTCAAATAAATGAAAAAGTCTGCCTCTATTTTACAGCTCGTGAAATTCTTGCTCGCGTTTTTCTGGTTATAAAAAAATGTATAATTTAACTGTTGTGGGACTAGCATAAAATATATGCGCTGATGCGGAGACTTTGTATTTATAAATATTAATGCAGAATGCGAAGTTGCCTGTATGCTGCATATCTATCTATGCTTATCCACACATTTAAGAATGTTCTTCATAACACATGGATTATTCATTAGTGAATCGAATTCCGCTACCTATCTAGCTTGATTGAAATTCGCTGTTTCTTAATCTATATCATTTTCGATCCTTCTTGGTACACTCCTCATGCACCAAAGTCTCTTTGAGATTAGGTCAATGAAAATATGATCTCAACATTGCTCTACGCAAACATTTAACCAAATGAGTTCAAAAATAGAATACCTATAACGCGGCATCCACTGTGAAATTTGCGTTTTTTTTCGGGGGAAAAAAAAGGTCTGATTTTTTTTAGAGAGCACGAATACGTGGAAAAAATAAAAGCAAATTTTGCTCTTTGCTCACTGCGTTATACGTCCTTCCGGTAAACAAAATACTTCCGTCTTTCGTTCAGATTAAAATACGCAGTATTTTTATGGCGAATCAAGTGCCATGTTATTGCAACATTAAGAGTGCTGTGAGTTGGAACGGAAGGTAGCAAAAGTTTGACCGACAGAGGAAAGCTTTTATCGGTGGCCAGTGGACCAAAGTTATCCGCCCGCCGAGAAACACCGCCACTGGAAATGCGAATCACATAGCAAATAAAATGGAGGCGTGAGGTGAGTATTAAAAGTTGCGCCGGCATTGATCACTGGACTTACAATGTTTCACCGAACAAAAGATACCGCCTTTTCTTTACGGGTGAAGACCTAAACCTCCCTCCCGAGTTTTGCCCACCGGGGCAAAACGCGGCCCTTGCCCACAAAAACCTGTGTCCAGCACACGACTAGATTCGCTCAGATGAACATCATCCGATGAACGTCTTTTTGCACACCACCAGTTCCTTCTTAATCCGCTTACCACCAACCACATGTGCATTCCTCTTCTCAAAAAAACAATTTTGCTCGGCTGATTTCCGCGTAAAATTTTCTATTAAAAGAAATTATTAAGCTAATTTTTTTAAATGTTTTGAAAAAAAAATGCATGAGGTAAAGTTTACGTTGCAATTTTCATTGGAAATGCTGAATTACATTAAAATATTGCAAGGTAAACATGTATTGTAGATCGAGCACAGCATTAGTTGAGTCAAAGAAATTATTTTATCAGTAACACATGATGGCCTGACACGGAATTTTCTTCAAATGTAACAAACATTTCCTTTCCATTATCTTCCTGTATTTGTGATTTTTCAAAGGACAATAGGATCTTTTTTTAGGCCTTTCAAGGTGTCCCAAACGATTGATACTGAAGGCTGAATTTTGACTTCCAAGATTCCTTGACCCTACAGCTTGTGTACTTTATGCTCATAGCCTTCTTGAGAACGGCCTTCCACATATAGCAGTCCCCTTACCTATCACACATTTGGCGTTATCTTTTATAGACCACTTTACAACGCCCCTTATCTAGGGTTCCACTAACCCACTGAGTGAGCATTACTGTGCGTAACCCTTTGTGTAAGCTATCGTCGCCGTGACCCTAATTCCCTACTGTACGGTGTGCCACACATTCTAATTGCAAGCCCCTCGGGGGAGAGAGGGGCAAGTTGAATCAACCCGTTTTAATATTGCACCAGGAATGATTTCCGCTCACCGCCTTGTCACAACAGGAGTTGTCTGGTACTACTCCATGTTGCGACAAGGCAGTGAGCAAAACTCTCTGATGGCGTGATTTTTTTCAGTCGTTGTTCTAAAAATCGCCCCTGATACAACTAGCCTTACATACTTCATTCATTGATTCCAAGGCTAGTGGGTTTTCTAAAATTTGGCGCCATTGTTGAAAAAATGAAAGGCCGTTTGTGTGTGTCCCGGCGAATAGGGGGAGGCCACCTTTGGGATCCTACCCAACAGGGCCAACCCTAACCAAACTTCAAGTCATATGCGGCCCTCCAAGAAACAATCTATTCCATCAAGGTTCAGCCTTACTTAAAGTTGGTTCGACCTCATTCCCCATGCCCCATGCCCCATCCCCAAAAGAAGTCAGCCCCTGCCACGAAATAAAGATCAGGACCCATCTGCCCTTTCCGAAACTAAACACATGGTTTCCGTTCAGGTAACCTTTCGAGTGTTTGTAAGCAACACAAGTCGAGGCGGCCAATCAGATTGTCGGCGATTTCCAGGGGTCTCGCTGATTGGCTATTAGCCCTTGAGATGCTCCCGCCAGCACACTGGGCAAAAATAACAGGGGGAGATGCCCAATCAGGCATTTTTTCCCGCCGTTTGAATTGTGAAAAAGAGTTCTTGTTTTGAGAATCAAACTGTGACTCGTAAAATGTTACTTTTAGCTGCATAAATTTCAAAATATAGTGAGTTTACCACCTCTTTGTTTCACCTAGCATCTCAAAGCTGAGTGGGGAAACAGTGTAGCGGTGCATTACTGAACCTTATCTTACATAACCTGCGTGGTTTTATGTCGTCAACCCTCATAATAAAAGTGCGAACTAGGGTATACCCTAAAGGAGGAAAAATCTGTTCATTAAAACTTATGAAACCACGAGCGAGGTCACCCAAGCTATAAAAAATGGAAACAAATATGTTTGAACAATTTGTGGGAAGTGGTGATTGATATTGACAGGGCGTAGGATGTCTGAGCTAGGATAATAGTTTCTTTCTGAAGTTAATGTCAGCATGTAACGCGTAACCATCCTATTTTTGTGAGAAGGCAGTTTTCGTCGCAGCTTATCTAAATTTTTCATCTCTCGGCATCCCGGTAAAAAATTCATAGCTTGTGGGAGTGAGCGAACACCTGAGCGAAATACTTACTCGACTATGGGAGATCCCGCAATTTTAGTTCGCGCAGTTAGCAAGAAGTGACAAAGTCCGTCTAGAAGTAGAGATGCACCATATTTGTTCAGAGCTATCTCCCAACAAAACTTGTAATCTTACGCGCGGCAAATCTGACATCCGTAACGTTAGGCGCTGTTTGCAGCTCTTCTACACTTTGATTGCGGGAATGTTTGCAAGAACCTCTTGTGCTACTGTAGAGTCTATTCAATTATTAGCAATTTTGTGGCTCGTTTGTGTTTTTTTCTACACCAACAAAGAAGTAGTCGAAGTCATTGATATACACCGTCTCTTTTAGAGGATAGGAGACACCGGACTGGTCAATGTTTGTTGTAGCACTTTAAGCAGGGGGAGGAGTTTGTCAAGCCTCACTTTATCTCTGCCTGAAACAAAAATTAGAAAAAATTCGTCTCATAGGAAAAGAGGAGCCCCGTAATAAAATATTCATCTCCAATATGTGCGGACTCGGGCGACAAAGGAGTTAATTTTTTATAGTAGAGTGACAAAGCTCGAGGTAATCTGTCCAGGCGAGAGAAGAGGCCGGAGGTGAGGTTGGGGAGGTCGGACGTGAGGTTGGAGGTCGGAGGCGAGGTTGGAGGTCGGCTGGCGTCCGTGTGCGAGATAACAGGGCCTTGTTTGTTGGTTGCTGCTCCCTTCTCCCGGCGCGGCGCCACCGAAGGAAAGTAAGAGAATTGGATCCCTGAATGTAAGAAGGTCTTGCTATATTAGGTCTGTTCAAGAAAGCATCACCATTTTTGCGCCGTTCAAAACGGTCTCATTGTTATTTTTGCTTGCCGATACGGTCTGCATGCATTTCTTGCAGCCCTTTTTATTTTACTTCTCTATATTTCTATTGATGAAAAAAAAGCGATTTTGGTGGGTGAATATTGTTGGTTGAATTGTCGATGACCATTTCTATTCGTCAAAACGCCAAATTTGCTTTTTCAAGCCCGCCTCCTTTCGGAGAAGGGCTCAATAGTTTCACTCGTTTTTTTAGCAACGCAAATGTACTATGCTATACCTTCGCGTCGATATAAAATGACGCATTCTTTTTAAACCATCCTAAAACGATGAGACTTTCTTGAACAGTCCCAAAATGATAAGATCTTCTTAAGTTAAGGCTTCGAATTGATACCTCCAGACCATCTCCCTTTTGACCAGCAGATCGGAAAAATCAATCAGTCCGGGAGTTCCACAAACTCGCTATACCAGACCTACAGTGCGATCGAAAATGTCTTCTATCTCTGTCTAGCCCATTGACTTGTTATGAGGGTAAAGGAGACACAACATCTCGAATCGATTTGTCCACCTGCCCTTCAACCCCGTCTGTCTCTGATTGGAACCGTCGTTGCAACCAAGCTATCATAAGATAACCTAACGCAACCTAACCTACATTTAACTCCAATGAACCTTATTCAACTGTACGTTATTCTTAAATTGTACTAATATTTGGCATTTACCTTACCTAATATCGAAATCAAGAAAGAATTAATGATTTTCCATAACCTATAAAAGTTGTAATGCATTAAATAAGAAAAATGAAGTTGTAATATAAGAAATAAAAAAATTCACAGGCGAATGGGAAATTTTATCATACGCAGAGAAAATGCATCACTTCCCAGAGCTATAGAAGTACAGTGGGTCACTATAGGTATGACCCGCCTGCGTCCATTAGGAATACATGTACGCAGGGGTCATGACTTTTGTGACTCACTGTACATAAACTCCCTGCTTTTTTAGCCAGAATTCAAGCTTGTATGAAAAACAGTTTCTTTCACTAACAAGAGAGGTTGGCCAAGTATATTTCATATGTTTTGGATTGCTGTAGATCTGAGCAATGAAATGAGAGATTAATCGCAACCTAACCTATTTGAAAAGTAGCTTAAAAACGCGGGTTCGTAATCCGACCACGCACTTGTAGAATGTGCGCAACAGCGGCCTTTGTCGAAACCCTTTTCCTCGGCTATTACTCATCCCTTAAGACGTCGAAATAGATCGGCCCCCCAAGGCTCGCGCATACTCGGGCCTTTCTATGAAAGTCTACGCTCTTCCGTCGGGCGCGGCGCTGAGCAACTTCATAACCAAAGTGACAGGGCAAAGCTCGTTCACTCATAGATTTCCTTCTACCGAAGTAGTCTTCCTAGTGTAAGAGGCGGCGGCCGGCGCGGGCTGCACAGGAGCGATGACCAGGGCCAGCCTATCTTCGACATTGACAGATTAATCGGCGACCCCGCCAACGAGTGCTCTACTTAACTCCGTTGTCTCCTCTCGGCGAGAGGCGGAGGGAAGCGGCGATTTTGCCCACACGAAATCACTTCAACGAACACCGCCTAACCTTTCGGAGACGAGTTTGCCCTAATTGCGAGTAAGTTTAGTTCGAGGAGAAATGAAATACGCTCCAAGGTCTTTAGGAGAAACCGAAAGTAGACAAACCTAACCTAAATATATGCCCTATACGAACTTTAACTAAGTGAACGCAATGTAACCGGACCCAGTGAGGAAATAGTGACGGAAACATGACTCGTGTTGTCTCCATTTTTGAGAAAAAAAAATTCTTTGAACATTTTAAGTACCGGTATTTCAGTGCAAAAACCCCAATTATGGGTTGTTCTTTTATTTACTTTCGAGTTTAATGAATGTGTGGAAGTAGTCTTTGTTTTTACTATTCGATGAAAAAAGTATTTCCATCCTAAAGAAAAAAAACTGAAACGGTTGGTTTTTTTATTAATTAAGTTTAAGGATTGACCCCTCATTGATACTTGCATTAAATCGTTACGAACTTGGATAAATCATTTGCGGAATCGTTTTTCAATCAGACGTCACTATTCAGCCACCAATTACTATTATTTCTGTTTTTTTCTTGGGTTTATGTGGTTGAAAAATGTTGACCTTTTAAAATGAATAATTAATAAAAACCATAACAAAAGAAAAAAGTAGGTGAAATTTAGGGTAATATATATACTGTGGTGGGACTTTGTAACGTTATCCGCACTCGGCCAATAAAGTTTTATTTTTTTTATCTCTTGGGAGAGGAGAGAACACTAAAAACCTTTTACGGCGCGATGCGCCACTGTGTTAACTTAATATTCCTGCGTAGCCTAAAGTTCGGATATATTTCCCCTGAATAAAGAGCCAGCCGAAATGGAATTTGCCAGCAAAAATGTTTCGGGCGGTGACATATTTCCAATCACTTTGATTAACTGCCTCTAAAGCCGAGATCTGAAACTACCCTGGAAATAATAGTTCTTGCTTTCATTTCGAGTAACTGTAACTCATAACAATATTTTTTGTTTTAACAAAGCTTACCCTTTTTAATACAAGCTTCTTAAACTAATTTATTTAATGGACAAAACCTGGTCTGATCATTTTTCTTGCTTTCTAGATCAAAAAATAGTAAAGCTTATCTTCATATTTAAAACTATTACTTTTTTTTTTGTTTTTTTGCCCCAAAAAAAGTTTTTTCCTCGCAAGAAGTCCCAAATCGTTTCAAAGAGGGAAATAATTCTTCCAACAATACTCATTACTACTG
>Ga0058701_10003823_pt1 | contig 12063 bp, 6 predicted proteins | sample AgamicOrMae_FD_97039 | JGI IMG/M metagenome (GOLD analysis project Ga0058701, IMG submission 97039) | Agave microbial communities from Guanajuato, Mexico - Or.Ma.e | ecosystem: Host-associated > Plants > Phyllosphere > Phylloplane/Leaf | place: Guanajuato, Mexico | collected 2012-06-04 | reverse complement strand
TGTTTAGGCTGCAATGCACCGCGGCTGTTTTTGCCCCTTTATCAATACAAACCTTCCTCTCAGTTCTTAATCGGAAAGTTGGCTTAAACTGACTTTTTAATTTTTCATCGTTCGGCCAGTTTTCGAGCTAGTTGAATCAGTTCCAGTATACAACCCAATGGATTCCCTTAAAAAAAAACAGATAAAAAGGAAAGAAATCTGAGGGAGTTACCTCACTAAACATGACTTTGAAGATATTAAATGCATTTAAAAAAATATTTAATATTGGTCGAATCACTATACTTGAAAAAAAATAAGAAGAAAAGAAAACATCATCATATCGAGTGAATTAAGCTTGCTGCTTGAATACTTTATCTTGCAAGAAATGTTTCTGCCGACAGGGCTTACGCCTGACTTTTGGAGCGTATTGGAATTTTCATCGAACAAACATGTTTGCAGTTAACGCGAAGTTGCCGTCTATTATCGTACGCTGCGTGGGGTGTCAGCAGGTTGACCGAGAGATGGTTGCCACAGGCAGACGGCAGCCTATTACAAGTAGCTTACCTTCCCCCGCATCCAAGACGAAACTTAGTCGAACCGCGCTTCAAGATATCCTTGAACGAAAAGGTAACCATGCTCTTCGACGTTCATCTTTCCACGTTAACTTGCTGACACTCTTTCCTTACTCTCTGGTCATAAAGCAATAATGGTTCTACTATTTTGATTTATCGGGGATTGGAAGCTAGCCTGTATTGAACTTGATTGCTCCGATTGAATTGATTTGATTTGGTCGGAATAATCATCCGTTAATTACGTTCTGATGGGGAGGGTATAATTTAAACCCATCAGAACTACTCAGGGGTTGCCAGGAAGTCGTGTTTGAGGTCAGTGCTTTTAGCTTTTTAGCTGTTTCTTTGAGAACATCATAGGCACCGTCTCTTTTTACACTCAGTCGCGTATGAGCCAACGAAGTAGTCAAAACAAAAATAGAGCTGTTTCTACTAGCAATAATTCTAGCTTTATAATAAATTCAAACATCCGATTAAAAAAAAAATTAACAGGGGCTCGCTACGGGACTCATTGGCCATTTCCAAGAAAGCACGTGGTGGTGCGCCACCTCTTAATCTTCATAAATAAAGGAAATCAGTCCCAACATTTCTAGAGTTTAAAACCAAATTTTCAAAGCTTGCACTATGAACAAACAGTCGGTGAACTATAGCAAATAAGTCTGATAAATCATGTATCGTATTTCTTTACGTATAAACTGTTAATTTATAAACTTATAAACGTAAGTAATGGGTGGTGGTTTCGGTTTGATTTGGGTTCACACAGGTTAACACGACGGCTTCAAATGAAGCTGTACTAGTTAAATGCTGTTTCAAAACTGTATACTATTTGCAAGTTACAACCATAGGAATTACCTCTTGAACGAGCATTTTCAACTAGTACAGTTTCATTTGAAGCCATGGGACAAGGTGGTAGGTTAGGTTGGGTTTGGATGTCCTTAGTTTAACTTAACAAAGTTTAGATGGCTTGTTAGGTTCAATATTCACTGGGTTCACAAAGTTTATTTTGGATCAGGCTGCAATAGGCTGAACTGGTTTAAGGATGATGATGTTATAGGTTTTCTGTTTGTCGCAAACCTCCGCTGTTGGAGAATTTCGTACATTGTTTGTAAAGGGCTGAATTTTTCATGATAACGCTATTTCTGTTACTGTGCGAGCAACCCATCTTAAGGTTTCCGTCAGCTTGTTTCAATAACGATTTCCTCGTAAAACGTGTTTATCAGTCCTGGAAATACGTAGGCTGAGTAACTTTGAGCACCTGAGGAGCAGAGGTAACTTAATTAAAAGTGCATCTTGGCTGGCGGCTCGGCTGCTGCCAGCTCGCCTGCCGGCTCCTAGGCTGGAGCGTGTTTGAATTGTGGCGGGCGTCTTGTGTCTTCATCACCTTCCGTCACATTTTCCTTCCCTCTCTTCCCTTCGTGTCTCTGTCCTTCCCCTCGCCCCACGCTTTAATTATTTGCTTGTGTCTTGAACAATTGCTCCCTGCTTAGCCAAACCTTAGTTTGATCACTGCCCTCGATAAGGGCAAAGACTCCTCCTCACGATGTCCAGTGATTCCAGTGGCTCACATTTAACATGAACTATTTTATCCTTATGCAAATTCGCTCAGATGATTTCGAGCTTTTTTACTTCAAAATAATGAGTTTTAACAATCAACTTGAACCTTTAATTAAAATGAGGCTTTTTAGTTAGAGGCTCTTTGCGACGAACCATATATTTCACCTAACATAGCCTAATCTACTTTAAATTCATCGCACATACTTATAACCTACTTTTATCTCACCTAACGAAGTTTACACTCTTAATTTGTCCGGTGGTAATCTACTAAGTCTTTGTAGATACCCACTAATTTTTAATGAAAACCGAACCAATGAAGTGAATCAGTAGTTCGATTTTGGCAGAAAATCAGTAGATTTCAACTGATTTGTCTTTAGAGTGAAACCTAACTTAGCGTCATCTAACGTAGCTTATTGACCTAGTTTGATCTCACTTAACCTAACTTATATAGCTCGACCTCTCCTAACCTAACTCTACCAAATTTGACGTAATCTTACTAAAAACTAGACACTCGTTCTAGGGAATGTTATACCTTTGGGTGTGAAACTATTAAGCAAGGGTAGTACTATCACAATAAAATATTTCGCTGCAACCACTTAGACACCGATGTGTAGCTGTTACCTGTCGCCCGGAATCACGTGGGTGAGCCGAGCTAGGCAACCGGAACATTCCTGTTTTTAGTTCCAGGGAAGAAGCGATTTTCCTGTCTTATTTTTAGTGCGTATTTTTATGATTTTCCTAGTTTGGCCTATTTTAAGCCACATCAATAGAAAGGTCTCACCGAGATCAGGTCTTGAAAAATAATCAAACTACGTTCTGTCCCTGTTGTTTCATACCCAAAAACAGAACTCCCCAAAACAGGTGTTTTCTGTTTGATATGTAGGTTCGTAATCTGAACCAACCTGGACTCATATCAAACAAGCATATATATCCTGAACAATGGAAAACTTCTAGCTATTCTTTGAGTAAGAAGATCCGTGTCAACGAACCCTCCCTCCCTCTTTGCAGTTGAGACTTTACCTTCGCCGTCTTCCATTTCAAGTAAGGATCACTGAGGCTTTTTCAGGTAAGCGATGTTCGAGTCCACGTACTTTGGAGAAGTTTGTGTCGGAAGGACCGCATCATCTTCGCCCCCGCGCCCCCACGCCCCCGCGCTCCGCGTCCCCGTGCCCCCTTGCGCCCCCCCCCCATTCTGTAGGAGCGCCAGCTTTGAACGTCAGCTTTGTGGGGTTCCGAAGGTGTTCGTGTTACCTTCAGTGCACTCCTTAAAATATAGCCGTCCCCCCCCTTTCTTGGAGCCGCGCCGCGGAACTGCAGCCATCTCCCCCCCTCCAAAAGTGATTCTTTATCATAAGCTTTAGGACGCTTTCAGATACCTTGTTCTCCCTGGGATTTACCGACGGAGCCTTGTAAATAAACTGCCTTTCCCCAAAACTAACAAATTTAAGATATACCGCATGTACCCTAGCACTAGTGTGTTTTCTATCTTCGGCCATTCGAGCGATGTTAACCTCCTACCGGCTGTTGCCGCTGAATTTTCAGATTTCGTTCGTTGCTGCCGAAAAGGTATGGGCACAGGGCTTTGCGCAATGGAGCCATATACCAAAGCGAGCCGCAAGGCAAGGAACCTTACCAAGCCAACCGAATAAAATATGCCATGCCGGTATTTCTCTTGATGTAATTGAAGGGTCAAACGAGGATTGAGCCCAAGACTTAGAAAACACAGCTGAGAAAGCTGTGCCCATACTTGTTTTGGGGATTGGGTTCATAGCACATATTTTTCGAAGTTTTTGAGGTAGACCTTCACAAGTGGTCGATAAAAAATTTTCGCCGGGCTCATCCTCTGTATTTAGCTTTTGAGCGATCAATCGTAGAACTTAATATTATGTTTTATACCCGGTTTTCTTTCTTAAAAACTAAATAGGCCTAGGCATAAAAAAAAAGGAAAAAGATATTCTTTTCCTAAAGTGAACCTACAATATTTCTCCTGATATTTTCTTTGAAAACAGTAATTTATTCGTCTCACGACACTTGTTTTGTATTCGTTTCGATTATTTTCAAGCAGTCCCACCGACTAATGCCGTTTTCTGCGCGTGAAATGACTGCAAGTATTTGGGCGTTAATAAGAAAGGAAGAAAGGGCTCTCAAGATGCTACTGCAGGGCGCTTCTGCTGCCAAAGAGCTGAGCTTTCGTGTGGAGCTTCAACGCTTCACTTCTCGCCTTTGATCTCAAAGAAGTACCTCCGACTTTCACCCTCAACACGAATACTCTCATCTCAAGTATCTAAAACAAAACAAAAAAGGCTTTCGTCAGCTTTGGTGACGCCATCTTTATCTTTTTATGACATTAAAACTTAGAACCCTTGAAATAAAATCAAAAATTCTTAAAAGAAAGGTGTAAGGCATTTTTTTAAAGCCCTGGTTCCAGAGGTCCTACTCAAGCTTCTCGGCACCAGTGTCTACCTGCGAGAAGTAAAGAGCATCTTGCTTAGGCGACGGAGAGAAGGTTGGGTTAAAAGTTTGGTTTTGATTACAGCGTTTTGGCTTTATATTTGCAAAAAGTTCGTATGGAGCGATTTGCCCGTTTTCCCGCAAATATAACCTTTCGCCATTGGTCCAAAGTAAGCTAAAATTGTCAGTGTTAAGAATAGTATCATTTTTTACGGCGAAAGCTTTACTGGGGAAAGGGGGGTGCGGGGAGGTTTACGTGAATGAGCAGTGACCGCTCGTATCGCTGGGCGAGACGCGGTACGGGCACTTTCTTCGCATCTCTCAGTTGGCAAGGGGACCTGACAGAATACCAATGACAGCATTACTCAAAAGAAAGAGTGGCGCGACGTACCTTTCCTTTTAAAAGTATCCCTCGGGAGCAGAGGGTCGCTGACTCGAGGTTTGACGTCAGTCGGGGTTTTCCTTGATTCTATTCAAACCAATCTCTTCGGATCAAATCTGGTTTTTAGCGGGCTCTTTGTGTTCTTGGAAGAAATTGTTTATGCTTCCCAACATTGTTGCAGCGTTGCCACTGAAATTTCATTTAGGTTGACATTGTAACCACTTCTTTTTGCATAACAGTTAGCCGAAGCTGGGCAGTAGCCTAAATAGACTCAAGGCAGGTGCCTTAATCTGAGTTTTACCTAAACCAATCCCATGCGGTTGTATGTCGTTAATTCTCATTTATGACAAATCTCACCTGCAGAGTAAAAAAATAAAACTGGTTTTAGTCCCATGCCTGCTTTGGGTATGAAGGTACCGGTAGTTGAAAATGAGAAAACAGGAGAAGAGCGTAATTTGCTTGATTTTTAATGATAAACCTTTCAACAACCATTGATCGACGAAAAGGTCTCGTCGAGAGCTCTTCATTTGATATGGTTATTCATGTCAGTATGTTCAAAAATAACCATATTACGCTGTTCCTGTTTCACCTTAGTACCTAAAACAGGCATGTGACTACCTAAACAAAAGTTTATTTTTACAGTAAGAGTGGAAACATAACCACTGGAAAATCATACGCCGTTGCGATATTAACTGTGTTGTGGTCACAGAAAAAAATGGTTTAGTTACGGCAACAAAATTAGGGACAACAAATACAGTAATGTTTGTTGCTGCAACCAAAAAATTTGCCGCAGCAACCAAACGTTTTTTGATAGAACAAAACATTTTGTTGTTGTAACAAAATATTTTTGTTGTCCCTACTTTAACAAATGATTTTGTTGGTATAACAAAACCTTTTTTCCGTGGTTAAAGCATTTTTGGCGTGCAGTTTTTTGACGGAATCGAGTTTGAGGTGAGTGTATTTTGGCGTAGAAAGTGCACTCAGCAGCGTAGTATCGCTGATAACCGAGTCATGGTGTGATAACGATAGGGCTCTTGTTACTCCCGTGTTTCCCTCATCTTTGGATCCGCCGCTGCTCTGCTCTGCAACCCTTTGACAAGCTACCGCCCTCCCCTTCCAGTAACTAGCGAGACATGATCCTTGTTACACTAGAGATGTTTATGTTGTCTACAATATTCACAATATTTATACCGGTTTCGACTTCTACTAGACCTATGTCTTATTCCAGCGATCGGTCTTCTGAACTTTGCGATGTGCCACATGAGACTAGCATGGCCGCGCTATTCACTCAATTATTAATGTCTTATCTATTACATTTTTTTTACAATTTTATGACAAATAATGACATTTAATTACGCCATCGGTTTTTTTTAAAATATACATCGTTTTTCAAATATACCTCGATTTTGAAAAATATACCTCAGTTTTTGAAAACATACCTCGGTTTATGAAAATATTCTTCGGTCGTTGTTTCTATCTCTTGCTTTTATACTTACTTCAAGATCATAAACGACTTATGTTACTGCGTATATTTGATACCGTGTTCCTCGGGTCACCATTGCTCCAATCAGCCGTGGCCTCGGCCGTAGCCAAGTCTGATGCCGCTTCTTTTTCGGTGCCAGTGAGAAATGAGCGGCCACAGGCTTAGTTTCAAAAAGTATGTTGGGTATCTCGTGCTTCACTCTTCGCTCGCTGTTGGTTCCGTGACGAAAACAAGCGATATTTGAAGTAGAAAACGCTTTAAAATGGCGAATTCACTCGATTATGCGGTTCTTTTTCCTCTTGCTCTTTGGAGATGTATACACTCATCTCGACGTCGGAGCACTGCCCGAAGCATCTCTCTGACGGCCTTAGAAAAAATTGATCGCCAAAAAATGCTCGAGTGTTATCATTAGCCCTTGTAAATTTATTCCTATTATTCCTTTGAAGCTCTACGACGACGGAACGCAAATATTAGAGAACTTTTTTTCTCTCTCTCTGTGTTTCCCCACAGGTAAAAGATAACACAGCGCGCAATGCACTGCCGCCACAAAAAGAGAATTTCGCTAAGCATGCAATCAAAGTGCGCGCCTTTTTTTAGAGTCAATATCTCGAACAGGTGGCTTTCGATCAGAGGTTTTTCCGAAAAAAAAAGCATCTTTGGGTTTGGTTTTTCCGAGCCGACGGTAAAAGAGGTTGTTCGAGTATTAATCACCGATGGGCTTAATTTAAAGCCGTTGGCGTGACAAAAATCGGAAACCCTAGAAGGCTTCGTTATTGTTGCGAGGCGGTGCGTTTGAATAAAAGGACTTCCTTTCTTTTATCAAATCAGACTTAATAAAGTGAAATCTTTCGTTCGAAGCTTTCGTTCGACATGCGATTATTAGGAATAATAAACGAGCATTCTTGCATGAATAATTGTGCTATTCATTGTTGAAAATGAGTTACTTTTAAACTCGTGTATTCAGAGAGGAGCATTTATACTCGACTCCTACTGCTTAGCATATGGAAAAAGTTTTGATATCTGTTCAACGGCTTGACTTATTAAGTATAATTCGAAGATGTTTTCTCATGCCTGTACTCTCCCGATAAATATTAAAGATGACTGCTTCTTGTGTTCTATACTTGGCGTCGTCGCCTAACCGCGCAAAGTGACAGTGGATCAAAGCCCAGAGCATATAACCTACTTTAACTTAACCCTCGCCAAATCTGATGCCACCTACTTTTCAGAGGTAGTTAGTACCCCAAAGTAGAAATCAGGTTTATGTACAGCTGACAACAATTAAAATTGTCGCCGTAACAAGTAAAATTATCACCACAACTTTTTTTTATTTGTTTTTTTCAGGCCAGCGTTACTTCTTCTCGGAAGGCATCCAACCTCAGGCCCGCTTCTTGCCCACGTTCCAAAGCGCCGCGGACCAGCAGCTCCAGTCGGGCTTCTTCCAGCAGCAGCCCTCGCCTTTCCGGTCGGCGCCTCCGGGATTCCAAGCGGACGACTTCGCGCGCCCAGCCCGCATCCCGGCCACTCACTTCGGCCAGCTCCCCTTGCAGCCCATCCAGCCCTCTCAGTACACTCCCACTCACATCCCTGCCGCCCAGCAGCCTTTCAATTCTTTCGTGTTCAACACGTCTCCCCCGCCTCAGCCCAGCCGCCCCGCCAACCTTTATGACTTTGCCCCGACAACAATCCGTCCAGGTAGGCGGCGACCGCTCCCCTCGCCCACGCCGACGCCCTCCTCGTCCGAGACCCCTCCGCCCCTTTCGTCGCAGCGGTTCCTAGACCAGATCACTTTCCAAGGGCCTAACCAGCGGGGTGAGACGTCCTTCCAGTTCCCCAGGGAGGAGCCGAATACGCGACCAGCCCAAGATTTCGGCCCTGGGGACGGGCAGCGTCAGCAGGGACTGGATCCTTTTGTGAGTCCCCAGCACCATCGGTGGCGCCAGGCGCAGCCCCCGTCCCACGTCGCGTTCCCGGCCGCCGTGGAGCCGGTGGCGAGCTCTACCCCCGCGCCGGCGCGGCCTGAACAACAATTCCCGACCCAATCGGAGGACTTCGGGCCGGCGTCACTTGTTGATCAGAATCTTGAAATTGAGTACAGTACGAAAAAGCATGGGACCCCGACGACCCCCGCCCCCATCCCAACGACTTATCGAGCGCCCAGCAGGATTAACGACCGAAAGGTGCAAGCTGTCATTCGCAGGAAACCCACTGTCCGACCGCAGCCTGGCTCCAGGGGTAATTACCTGACACCTAAACGGGGCCGACCCACCACTGAGGGGACGACGATCAGCCCGTCAACTCCGGAGCAGACTGAAGACGAAGAGGCTGTGTCGGCGGAACAGGTGCAGTCTCAGCGGGGCCGCCTTCGGGCCTCCCCTTCGACCCCGCGCCCGGAGGAAGAGGAAAAGGCTTCAACGAGGCCAGCGTACGCTTTTAAGCGTGTTTTCCCCACGACCACCACAAGAACAGAAGTCCCGCCAACGACATCCCCGCCCCGTATCTATCGACCCTTCCAGGATGATACGATCAGAACGCACCACCCGCCGTTCAACCGGCAATTCATTACGACAACGACCACCTCGACGGAGCCCCCCTCATCCCCCACGTCCGCGCAAGAGAACGAGGATGACCTAGTTGAGGAGGGGGAGGAGGAAGAGACTGAAGATGATCAACCCTACACGACCGACGAGGAAGAGAACTACGAAACCCACACCGCCGTCAACGGTCACGTAGGAGGGGGCTTCATGCACATGGCATTGGAGAACAACACTTTCGAAGAGCAAACCGATAGAATCGATACGGGTCATTATGAGCAAGAAACGACGCCATCGCGCCTCGAGATCATCAAACACCCACGCAACAAAACCACCTTCGACGTTTTGACCATGAATCCCGAGCACGCTCTCGTTCAAGACGACAACTTCAAGGGATTTATCGACAGCGCGTCAATCGATTCCGCTGATCAAGTTGACAAGAAGGGCGAGAAGGTTATTTCTGTCGTTACCACCAAGAGCGTGTCAAAGATTGACGAGCCGGTGACTCTGCCCCCGGACCTTGCCAATAAAAACCAAATGGCTCCTCCTCCCAACATGGATATGCATCTGGGGATGATGAATAATTCGACGGAGAGCTGGCTGGTGGTGGCGTCCGTCCAGACGAGCCGCAGCGTGTCCGGCGCCCGCTTCCTGCCGCACAGCGCCGTCACCCAGGAAGAGCATCCTCTGCAATCTCTGCAATCCCTCCAATCGAATCCTAAGCAGAATCCGACCTCGCAGAAACAGGAAACCACGAAACCACCTCCAACCACGCTTTTACCACAGGAGAGCAGCAGCGCCCAAACGTCCAGTTCGCCTCCTCCGCCCAAAATATCGACTGAGAGCATCACGGACAAGCTTGATCGTGTGCAGTCTGAGCTGTCTAGTGGCATCCTGACGGGAGGATTCCAGCCGGGATCCAACAAGCTCCAGCTGGAAGTCGTGCCAGACGTGATGGCCGTCAAGCCCAGCACGGAAACGACCTCTTCCTCGAGCACACCCTCCACCACTTCAACGACCACCACGGAAGGAACTACCAAGGGCCCTGCTAAGCCTCCTGCAGTACCTGTCGTCATTCGCAAGTTCAACCCGTCCAACAGGAAGACCACCACCGTGGCCCCGCACCCTTACCATAAACAGACGTCGACGAGCCCAAGTCCGAAAAAGAGTTCTCTGTTGGACTCCATCCGCTTCGACGAGTTGCCCCCAGATCTGCTCCCCTCCGGCTTCAAGCCCCGCATTCCGAGCAGGCCCCGCACAACCACCGCCGCTCCGAAAGAGCTCATGCAAGGGGATGACGCCTCCAAGTTCACCAATGACACCCGCATCACCACATCCACCGTCGTCACCACCACGACGAGTACTACAACTGAACGTACAGCGGCGCCGAAAGGTATTGAGGCACTCCTCAAGAACGTGAAATTCGAAGATGTAGGAAGCTTCCTGCCTCCGGGATACAAACTGTCTTCAACAACCACCACGACAACGGAAAAACCGAAGAACCTGTTTGAAACACTGGGCATCAAATTCGAAGTACCCAAAGCGCTCCTACCACCAGGTTACCAACCACCTTCGTCTACCACCACCACCTCCACGACAACGAAGAAGCCCACAGGGGTCGAGGCACTTGCTGGAAAAATCAAGTTTGAAGATGTTTCAAGTTTCTTGCCGAAAGATTACAAGCCTCCGCCTTCAAGTGAGGCGCCAGCGCTTCCGGCCGGCGCCAAGCCTGTTGATATCTCGGCTTTCCTGCCCCCTGGATACAACCTCTCCAACTCGACAACCAAATCGCCTTTGGATTCTATTTTGAGCAAAGTGCAGTTCCAGGAACCGGCAGGATTACTTCCTCCTGGATACAAGGCGACCCCAGAAGAATCGGCGTCGTCGGCGTCGCCGAGCACCGCCTCCGCGGCCCCGGGAGTCAAAGTGGTGTTCCCCAGCAGGCCTGGCGGCGGCGGCGGCATAGGCGGGCGGAAGCCCCTGCCGAAACCGACGACAGGGCGCCCCGTGGCCTTCACCCCACCCACGCCCACCATCAGAAAGGGCCCTCCTACAAGGTGAGCTCATTTTTATTTTTTTGCTGTCTTTTTAAATTGAAATTTAAAATTGTTCAAAGGCGTTATTCCATTGGCTTATCGTCCAGTTATTTGCATAGGGGCTTGTATTAACTGGAAAGGGATTTTGCAACCAACCTTTTTCAACTTAACTCACAACAGCCCAAAGTATTTGGAGAGAAATTAAAAGTATTTTTCCCATTGAAATACGCAATTTTAAGCTTTGGAAAATGCCTAAATAATTAAATTTCAGGTTCCTAGAGGGGCGATTTTTTTTTAATTGTGACAAGACTAAACTGAAAAGATCCTCTCAAATATTTTTTTCTGTTTCTGAACGGCATCGCTTGGCGGTAGTGGGTGAAACCGATTTGATTTATTTATCATAATATCTTACAACGAGAGAAAGGGTTATAGAAGCAACCTCAACCGTTGGCTTAAATATTGCGTTTCATTCCGATGCATCGCTTTACTCAAAACAATTATGCATTTTTGGTCATAATTTAGAAATCGTAATAATTTGGGAATCACTTTATATTTATTTGACTGTAGCAGCGCGGTATTAGCATTTTTCCTTCGTCATTTTTTTAAAATGAAAATACTTAGCCATCAGAAGAAGTAACTAGAGAAAACGATTACTGCAACCTCTTGCTCTAAATGTGCGTAGATTTTTAGTGTGAGCATTTCGGAGCAGTTAAAATGTTGGCGTCCCGCCTGAGATGATAACCCCTTTTTCCGTGCGACTTAACTTGAGCCCAAGTCGTTTGTTACTTCATTCCGGGCGCCCGCGAACTATGGAGGTTATACTATTAAATCAGGAAAGCGTCTATTCGAGATAAAAATCCGCTTGGTCGTTGGAAAGGGCGCACTTTGGCCCCTCCTTTTGGAACACTCGCACAAAGCCGTTCTTATTCTTTTTTTTTTGCAGGGCAACCACAGCCTTTACAGGTTGGCCAACCCCGTCGACTACCCCGATATCACCCGAGCGCCTCGCCGAGCTCGCGAAGGCCGCCGAAGAGGCCCGAGCAGCCACGAGCACCACGACTACGACCACCACGACCAC
>Ga0058701_10003822_pt1 | contig 12064 bp, 6 predicted proteins | sample AgamicOrMae_FD_97039 | JGI IMG/M metagenome (GOLD analysis project Ga0058701, IMG submission 97039) | Agave microbial communities from Guanajuato, Mexico - Or.Ma.e | ecosystem: Host-associated > Plants > Phyllosphere > Phylloplane/Leaf | place: Guanajuato, Mexico | collected 2012-06-04 | reverse complement strand
TTCTTTGCTGTGGATTAAAAATTCCTTTTCAGTCAGCAATTATAAAAAAAAAACTGGGGCTATGTTTTTTCCCTTCTTTTATTCTGGCCTAATGTTATTTTTTTAAAACAAAGAAACTATAGTATTTTTCTCCTTTTCTTTTATTCAGAAGGGTTAATTTTGAGAAGAACAAAAAGCGTGTTTAAAAATATTTTATTTCATCTATTCTTATTTAATTTGATTATTTTTTTATTTTTTTGATTTCTCTGGGGCTAACAAGTAAGTTCAAAATGCAAATACTGTACATACATTTTAAGAACTCTTTCCATTTACTTCACTTCCATGTATTTCGGGCTGGATGTGATAGGGTTTGTTTGCTTTTGTTCTTTTTAACACGAGTGACCAAAGAATGTGAAATGGCGAGAGGAACTTTGGTTCTAAAGAGAACTTGTCAACACTGAACTCTATTACTCAGGAGCTCTAATATGATAAAAACTGGAGCTTGAAGTAGCCGAAAATACGCTCGCGCAAACCTAACGGAAAGCAGGACCCCCAACAAAGATATACCACTTTCATGAAGTCGTTAATCAAAAATAAAGGCCTGATTTCCGAATTTGTGAACCTCGAGCTTTAACCATAACAGCTATACCGAGACCACATTTTCGGCTGCTGTAGTGAGTTCAACCGTCGTAACATTTTCTGAAGAGGATTGCCACTTTGCGATCCATCGTCGCATAGTTCAGACATATTTGGCTTTTGACTGTTATGACACTGAGAAAATATTAATATTTTAGACGCATCGACTGGATGGCCCTCTCTCATTGGTGATGAAATAACATACCTTTTCAGATGGGCTTCAAACCAGTCGCATACCGGCGCAAAGAGTAGGTTTAATTAATGAAGGAAACCACGGAGTTTAACTAATATCTAAAAACAGGTGTAGGTGTAAGAAGCGCGGCAAGTTTGCACCTCCTCCGAATGGCCATCCAACCTGTGATAATGATTCAGAAAACTCTGAGGTTGTAATCTTCGGCAACCCACCTGGCACGGGGAGCAGGAGGGTGGCCTATCTCGAGATTCATAGCAAGTTCCTTAAAGCCTCAACCCAATTGGCAGCCGTGTTAGCTGGGTTGCCTACCTTTTGTTTCGGTGATTGTAGGTCTGCTCAACTCCGTTATAACATACAAAATAAAATCTCATCTCGGGCAATGTTGAACACCTCCTGCTAAATCGCTCTTTATGTTTTGTTTTGTTTGTTTTTACCGGTTGAACTATTAGCACCGTGTTATGCCCATGCAATCTGTTCTATCCACCCTTTTTGCTCCTGGTCATGCCAAATTACATCCACTTTTAACGTTTTGAAAACAGTTCATATCGTAACCAAGCTTTAGAAACCAACCAAAACGATGTGTAACAATCATGGGATTCCACCTCAAAACGCGCTTTTCCGTGTGTGCTTCACCTTCGCAAAATTTTCGAATGGTCTCTCTGGAAGTAGGCTAGTCTTTCAATGTAAGCTTTGAACGAATGAAATCCCTCGGTCCCGGGATGATTTAAACTAAACGAACATTTTTCAGGCCTCTGCATTTTTTGTACAATTCAGGAATATTTATAGTAACGTATTTCTCCGTAACTTCGATTTCGACGATGCGATTTTTTCGTCTGTGAACGTGCCACGAAATGGGACAGGCCAGTAGGTTAACATCCGGTAATTGTTTATGGACGGTTATGACTGAATCACATTGAGATTTTCACGGAGTGCAAAACAGTTCTCGTGAAATAAAAGTAATTCGCATAAAAATAATGCAGTAGTTCCGCGACTGATGATGGCTGATTAAAACCAGTGACTCGACAGGTGATTCGCTATCAGGTTTTTCGCTTAACGATGAAACCATTGTCTGATTGGTCATGAGGAATACCAGAGATTGCAGCCAGTCCCTGGCTTCGAGGATTTCAGTTCGCTCAAACGTAGTTGATAAGTATCGTAATACGCACACCCCCGTTAGTTCCAATGATACTGCGATCCAAGGTAATTGAATCATTTAAAAACAATGTGTTATTGTGACTTTCTTATCCACGCAAGGTACTTTCCCGTAGTCACGAAAATTAATGATTACAATGGTTGTTACCTCTCGGCTGTAAGTGCTAGTTAATAGCAGGTAGTCGACTTGTAAATGACTTCGTCTCTATAAATTTGAATTACATTTTATTGAATTTTCCAAATGAGATATATTTGACTTTTGGATAACACGTGAAAAATCATGTTCAAGAAAAAAATTGGATAATGCATTTTAGACTTTTTGGACAACAAAAATCAGTTTTTTATTTTTTAAGAATTATATTTTGTTATTTCTTTAATTTCTTTTAGACTATCTAATTTGTTTTAGTCGTAGAATGGCGTTTGGTCATCCGTGGGACGCACCGCGCCCCCGACATAGACCGAAAGTATCGTGCCCCCCGTTACCACGATTTTCTTTGGACTGCTCATAGATCAGGTAAAATTCTCCTTCCAGAGACAGAGAATAACTGTTGAGTTTATCGCTGGCGTGGTCACTAACACATACTCTTATTTGTAGTTCGGAAAAAATGGCGGGAGGGGGTCACGTGACGTGATGTCAGTTCTGTGTCGGCGGTACGTCCCACGGCCAAACTTCGCATTTGAAGTATATCTTTCCTGTAAACAATACGAAATCTAAGAGCTTGAATGCAAATGGTTGACTCAGAACACTAATTATCACAGATGAGAACGGCGCTTAGACAATCTCAGAGTTGAAAACAATATTCCCCGTTGGATTAGAGCTCCGATTGAATTGCACTCCAGGTCCGCCTGTTTGTGTTGAGTGGTCCCTTTTTTTCCGATGATACCATAAGTTAGCTACTGATAAATGCGGTTATTCGGACCGCACCTATGCCGCGTGCGAATACTAAAAATAAAAAAGAAGAGTGAAAAAACGGCACAGTTCAGAGATCAAATAATTTTAACATGATTGAGGTTTGCTCCTCTGTTTTAACGAGTTATTGTGAAGATTTGAATACTTAATGTGTCACTGTTAATTGTTCTACTTCGCTATGCAATACTTAAACGACTTTCACTGTCTTGTTTTAGAAGAGCAACTATTCTAACAAGTCGAAAATGCATGGCGTCGGGGCGCGACGACGAAAAATCGGCTTATTGTTTAAAACCGCCATTACTTTCAAATTCACGAACTATTAAAAATTTTTCCCAATCATTCTCGTTGTCAAGACAAACAAATAAATCAAACCCATTGGCTACCCTACCGTTTCATTTTAAATATTATTGTAGAAGACAGTTAAAAACTCGTAGTTTTTAGAGCAAAGTGAGTCACATTAGCAACTAAGAATATTTTTCTTCAAAATCGTTGCAGTCATCTTTTATCCGCGGATAGACATCGAGTCCGTGTATTTACCTAAATGTATGATGCCACAGAGTATTTTCTAAAACATATTTTCTTTTATACTTTTGACTATTTTTGGTGAGTTCTAACAATCTGCATCGGAGAAGTATCCTTACACCATTAGTATCGCTCAAGTCATCCTTCCGCAGGACTTCCTATTTATTCTCAGTGACATTTTACAAGCTTCTGCCTGTTGCGAGAAGCGTTTGTTTGGCCCTACTCATGTTGTGATCCCTGTGTACAAGAAAAACTACGGTACGTTTTGGAAAACAAATCTCAAAATAATAGCCTGTAAGGCCAAACAATTTTTCACTTTTTCATTCTGGTGATTTTACAATAGCATTGATTCAAAATTCGCTCATCGATGTTCAAAATTTGAACTATCGAGGTCTGGGAAAACCAATTTGTCAAGGAATTTGAGGACACAAAATCAATGCTCTCTTCGCAACGAACTTTTTCGGTATTCTAGATAATCGTCCGTCCTTTTCGGCTTTCAGCTTTTCCAAGAAATAACGTTCGAGTTATGAGAGTTTGTAATGAGAATTTCTTACCAAAAAAATCTCATCTTCCCGTGACATACTTACTTTGAAAACCAATTTTCCTGACGTCATCAGATCAATTTTCTGTTTGATAGCGGCGATTCGTCATTGCTCTTCTGAGTAGGTATTGTTCCCACGGAACAATCACTAACACGCAACTAAAGCATCTGGTTGCATATCGGTACCGTTGCTGGCGGCCTTCCTGGGTTTGGGGATAATTTTATAAAGTTATTAAGTTCAACGGTATATTTTTCCTTGGTCTTACCTACGTGTGGACACGAGATGTATCTCCAGTTTACCCGAACTCAAAAAGAAATGGTCGTTTCATCCATACAGTTATCATCGCTTTAACGTAACAATGTACGGATATTTAGGAACGGCGATTCTCCTGAGGCGAAATGTGAGATCGGTAATTGATCTTAACTCTCAGACCGGATGAGTAAAGACGTCTAAGGAAAGGCATTAAAAACAGGTGTTATCATCGGTGCTGGCGAAGAATTGACGAAAGAAAAAAAAGAGAAAAGCAATCTCTGGTTGGATTAAAAATCAGCAAAATCCTTTTTATTTTATGTCTTCGAGTGTCTTCTAACCAACATCTTCTAATCCATTTGATCATAGAGCGTATTTTGTTGTGTTTAAATTGACCCTGTTATTAAATATTAAAGGTATTATATTATAAAAGTACCGGTATCTACATCTGGACCAACATCTACATATCTGGAGAGAGAGAAAAAGGACTATGTCTCAAGAGAATTCATTTCGGAAATGGATATACGCCTAATAGGCCTACCTGTGCATTTTTTCAATTTTGAAAACGTAATTGAATGTTTTATTACGTTCTTATTTAGTTTTAGATGTTATTGCGGAAGAGATTTCCTCTTTTTCGCAATAAATACAAAAAGTGTGGAGCTGTAGTTTTCCCAATCAGTTATTATCAGCTAATGAGAGATGACTGATGACTCAGTTATCAATCATTTCATAACCAAGCAATTACTACAATTTTGGTAGAGAGTATCAAATGCAAGGGCAATATTGAATGAATGTGTGTCCTTTTCAATGAAGGTGTTAAGCTTAAGAGCCGTACATTTTTTCATTTAGTGATTTACTGTTTTCCTTATTGTGTTTATGATTCTTTTTTATTTATAATGGACATCAGTTGCCCTTGACACCTACTTCGCAGATCAAAATGTCACGTTCAACAATACGTAATGTTACCCCTTAAAGTGTTCAAAATCAGGTTACTGGGAAGTTCCAACTTTGGATCGAGCAAGGCAATCCGGAGCTGTATCGGTACCTTAAACGGCGCATGGTGTTTACATCTAGCAGATGTGTGCCAGGTGTCACGGCTTCCTGTGGTGCTCGCTCCTAAAATACCCTTTTATACGCACTTTTACGATGGTACATCGTTCTAGTTACTTCATTTATTCACGGGACTGAACCTTAAGCTCACTTGTACCGTATGTTCTTTCAAAATGAACATCTTCCTAAAAGAAATATCGTGAGCAACATACTATTGACATCATTTTGCTGCGATCTAGTTGAACGTCGACCACTATATTGATTTGATTAGTGGTAATACTTTGGCTGGGACATCGTTTTAGGCGTGAAACATAATTCGTAAAACTAATTTGTGCTTTCTCGCAGGATAAAAGCCGCGTACCGATTCTAGCGTTCTAATAAAGGACTATTTTTTGCACTACATCGGGTGATGAACTATCTTGTGGCCGGAGGATAGTCTGAGAATATCTCAGAGCAACTTTCGGAAACTATGCATTTGACTTGTCCGGTAGGTCTTCAGTCAGCATTTTTCTTTGGTGGTGGTGGGGGTGTTTATTGACCCGACTGCCCCATTTAAAATGTATTAGGTTGGGTTCCGTGCGTTCTGGTCACCTCCCATTTAAAATCTATTAGGTTGGTTAACTTGCATTGAAGTCTCCCTGTATTAATGCATGTCAGGTGAAACACCTTTTTTTTATTAAAGAGGTAGCTTCCTCACTGACTACCGACCACAAAACATTTCGAAGTCCAAAGAATCTTTTCGAAGGCGGCTAGAAAACCATTTTTCTGTACCGATATAAATTTATGTATTTATCACGATGACGTCTTTAGGTCTTTCTTGGCAATGTTGCTCGGCTGGAAAACGTTTCTAGAATGAGAGCACATCTTAAAAGTCGCTTATTATGTGAATAGCTGAAATTGAGATGTCACTCTGAAGGTTTTACTTGATACGTGACCTATTTTTCAAAGTAACGTAAAAACGATTATACACTAGTTTAACCCTACAGATTAGTCCCTATAATTTACTTCGTCGTTCCAACAAACTCTTCTTGTTGTCCTAACGTGTTAGGTACGCGATTTGTAGACGTAGCAGTCTTTTACTCGTCCAGTTAAAGGTACGATTAGTTATCAGCAGGTGCTGACAATCAGTTTGCGTCCTTACGCCCAAAGTTGTCGCATTGAGTCTGATGGGAGTATTTATTACCGTGCCTTAGCTTCTACGAAGATTTACTAGCTATTTAGTATTGCGCGTTTCAAATGTACAGTGAATGTACGAATTTTTAAGGAGACGGGCAGGTAATAGTCTTGACAGTTTACCTCTTTTCAACGCGTGGAAAACAAGCGCCTTAATGAAAGATCATTCTCGAGATCGATGATATCCTCTGACATTTATCATTTAAGACCACGATGAGCAATTTTCGTTAATTTTATGTGGTTCCCATGATCTACAATAACAAGCCAGCATTTTGCCAGACATATCTTCATTTCATAGTTTTCCACTTATTTCGAGGCCCTCCGGAGATTTTGAGGAAAATTTTACTCTTACAAAAGGGATGAAATTTAAAATTTACCTCCTTTGTATTTCACCCTTGGTTAGTATTTTTACATTGGTTTTGGTTCATTAAAGTAGCATTTCGTGCATTTTTTTGAAATATATATGTAATTTGGGAAAGTACTTGCAATTACTTCAGGGTTTACACCTAGAAACCGGATTTTTCGAGTCAGAGTGGCTTATTAATGATACTTTACCTAAAAATAAACCTTCCCAAATAGAGTCACAAAGTTTCTGTCACCTCGAAAGTGTCAAAAATGGTAATAGGTCTAAGGGTGTTACGGGTGAATCGTTTGAAGCGCACAAACAGCTTGGATGAAGATGGACATGCAATGAAATCCGTCTGACGACTTGGTACGAGACAGACAGGGTACATCTCCCTGCATTCATAGTTGGTATATGATAAAACTGTCATTGAGCTTAAAACTTCCCTTTTCGAATCACCATGCAATACATACCAATTCGATTTGTCAGTGCTGTTCCCTATAAAAATGACCTATAGCAGAGGTGGATTGACCTAGGATTGACATAAACTTGGAACACCGCGTGATGATAACCCAACATTGACGTCCACAAATCCATGGATATCCTATTATGGATATCCATGGGATATCCCACATGGATATCTTACATACGCGTTTATGAAGATCCTCTCATTTACGCCGTCATCGATTCTTGGACCAGAAACCACATATTCCTGGAGGAAGATTATATTCTTTCAGAAAACTAACTCTTCACATATAATCGTGACGCACATTCTAAGTGAAACTGGGTCGGAGTACGGATCGCCTTAAGCGTTCGCCAAACATGGAATTTCGTCGCAATTTTTCAGGAAAGTTAGTAACTTGAAATCCGCTTAACTTTGGTAAGGGGCTTTCCTCGTTTATACATGATCATATTTTCTCCGTATCTTCCTCACTATGTAATTGACTTCACTGAAGTAGCTAACAATTTAACTCTCCGCCTTATTGAATTGTTAACAAGAACAGACAATAATTAGTTGTCGGAATCTCGTGAGCCCTGTAGGTGTGTTTCGCGCAGTCGCGCTGCCCTCCCCTCCTCTTCCCCCTCCCCTCCCCTGTGCCTGTACCGGCTCTCCCCTGCAAATCCTCTGCCAGTCGTGTCAGAGGCGGAGGTTGACTTGGTGCGAGTTAGCGTGCTATAGTGAGCCGTGGACTTAATTCATTGTTGTGAACTACCGCTGTTATTCAAGTGTAAGTGGATCGAGAGTTGATTCTCTTCCTTTTAGTGAGTTCTTCCATTTTCTTTCGATGGGATAGTTTAGTTTTGCAAGTTGATCGGAAACTATTATAGAAAGTTGACATTCAGAAGTGCAGTGTTAAAGATTCACTGACATCATGGGCATTAACCCACTACCGCCCAGCGATGCCGTCCGGCAACAGAAAAAAATATTTTAGAGGATCTTTTTAGTTCAGTATTGTCAAAATTTAAAAAAATATCATCCCCCTGGAAACCTGAATTTTAATAATTTAGGCATTTTCCAAAGCTTAAAATTGCGTATTTTGATGGGAAAAATCCTTTGAATTTCTATTAAGCTAATTTCACTCCAAAAACTTCGGGCTGTTATGGGTTAAAAAGAATTGAAAAAGGAAGAAGAAATTATTTGCATAAAAAAAATCATTGTAGAAAAAAAATCTGCTGCAAGAGCAAAGGTCTAAACGTAGGCATACAGCGAACCGCTTGTGTAAATTTTTCGAACATCAATTAAATTACGTACCTTCCCATAGAATTTCATTCTTATTATATTTAAAGTGCACTCTTATATTTTTTCTTTAAACAATGACATTTTGGTAAGTAACGGTTGGAACTATCTATGATTGTACTTCAGGGTACCGGTAGTTTAATGCCGGCTGTAATGGAAGTTGGTGTGCCGAATCCTCAAGATAGTTAATATTTTTAAAATAACTAAATCTTATTATTTTCTCATGTGGAAAGAGGGATTATGTTTGATATTATAAATTAAAACTGGCTTCGATCTTATTTTACATTGAGATCAACGAAATCAGTTTGATTTTAAATGTACGCATCGCAGCACAATACACTCAAGTTTAACGTTTGACCACAGACGTTTTTTTTTCTTTTAAATGCCTAATATTTCGAATCGCTTCAAAAAGATCGGTGGATGCAGATTAATCCTATTAAAGCAGTTCACTTTTGCCATGCAGCTGTGCCGTGCACTAGGTTATGGCAATTTTGCAAATCGTTCTCTGACATACTGGTATTTATTAAAAGATCTAATAATAGTCTCTCGAAGAAAGTTCTTCTCGTGGATTGCTCGAGAACTGTCACACAGAGATATACGCTGTCTGGCCGGAGGGGATCTAAGTCTCAAATGCTTAAGGGTAATCCGGAAACGCCTTTCCCCGCCCCCTTCCTTGCGCTTCATTCTGCCTTCATGTTGTGCATTAATTTCAAGCATGAGTTGGTATACCAATCAAAACTTGGTTTTTGCTCTTTGAATTCGAAAGTGACATTAGGGGTAAACAACTGATATCGTAGGTTGATGATAGGATTTAATGGTCAGACGTTTTGTAAGTTAGCTATATTCTTCGTGTGAGGTTTCTATGAGGTCCTTACTGGAACTCGTCAGTCAATATTTTGTTTCAATTTACGATTGTTATTGTTGCTTAATGCTTGTTAGACACAATTCCTCATGAAACCTTCCTGACATCATGCGAAGCTCACTGCGAGTAAGCTCTACACTTCTTGGGTTATTAATTAAGAAATTGACAGTGTAAGAATTCGTTCTTGAACGTTTATCGTAATGTTTAAAGGATGTGGATATTTATTTATTTCAAAAATTGTTGCGTGGTTGTGATTAAATATTGATGGGAGATTATGACCGCCTTTGTCGCATCGAGAACAATAGTGTTAATAAGAATGCTATGTATTGTTCTTTGATGACGAGTCCCTGCGGTGCTACTGAATCAATTTAATGTTATTATTTTAATCCTCTCGAAATGCGATAAGGATTAGTGAATGAATCAGTGAGGAGTTGATGACTTAACCAGTCTGCTGCTGTACTTGTACAGTGCCGTTATTCTAAGAAAAAGCTACCTCAGGAATATATTTATTGGAAACAACGAAAAGTGAAATGATACGACGTTTGTTTCTCAGTGACCATCGAATATCTTTATTTCGATTTGAAGACGTCTTTGGGGGTGATCAATATGCATCGTGACTCCAATCGATACGTTACAGCGACAACAGGTCGAATCGTATCTTATTTATGGCTTATGAAATGATCAGATTCGATTCGTCTTCGTTAAAAGAATTATACCGTACTTTTCAGTTTATTATCAAACGATTACAGAAATCAATGTCACTACTTCAAATTATCGTCAGGACCAAAACCTGAACCCCTCTTTCCAAAAGGGTTTGTTACTCGATTTTAAAGACACTGATTCGAAATGATAAATCACCTGATGGCATTTGGAACAAATTATGATGATATTTACGTTAGTTTTCTACCTTAACACTCTACTGTAGGTGTAATCCCCCAGCCTAACAGAATACTTGGCTATCGAATAACTTTGACATGTAAAGTTGTAGAAGTCTTTTTAAATTTAATAATAATATTGCATTTTTTCGTTTAAAAAGACTTAACGACTCCTTTTCAACTCGCCGTCTAATAAAAAAGAGTGCGTTGGACCCGATCTGATGCATCATTATCTCGGCATATAGGCTTTTTGGATTAAAATTCCTCTCGTGCGTACCGATAGAGCGGTATCTATCGTCAGTTGGTGTTGAGGAAACATAACTCGTATATGCTGCACGTGAATCATGTATTGAAGTAATCAAATTTTATTACGAACAAACGAATTGAATAAACTGAACCTTTTTCTTTGTGAACTAGAGTTATTGGGGTGTAAAGATGCATTCTAACGCACAACGGTTGCTCAACCTTTACCACCTTTTTGCACTCTCTGAGGAGGCCTGCATCTACATCATAGGAAACAACGCTTTTATAGTTTTACTACACAGGCCCAAATTTGACATAAATCTGACGTCGATAGATGAGTCACCATGACTTCATTATGAGTTCTTTATTATTCCGGGCATGTTCCTTACAAGGAGTTTCAAATCTGTTTTATTAATAGAGCCCAATTATAATATACGCCTGGAAACTGTCAAATTTCCTAGGAATACTGAAAGATTCGTGATTGCTAAAGTTTGCATTGCCTTGGTTACCAACATAAGTCAATGAGAGGGAGGTGCGCTTCCAATGTACTTATTTGGCGTATACACGCAGTTTTGTGGATTAATCCAACAGTATCCTGAAGATTACTTCTTTAACCAGCAGTTCCGGTTAGTTATTCCTTGTCATGTTGCCCGCTAACTTCCAATGGGTGATAAGATACCTGTATGTACATATTACTAGGTTTGCAGTTAAAGATGATATTCCGCTGTACTTTTAACTGCTCGCTGAGCTTTCCTCGCAGTTACGATTGTGGTAAATTCTCCTTTAAGTTCAAGTTCAGACTGCAACACATTTCTATTACCTTAAGGCTTTTAATATAGTCGGTTCTAAGTCAATATGCTCAGAATACGGATTTTTCAAAAGTTTTCATTGTGTTGGGTGACCGTTTAAATGCATAATTTCCTCGAAAACGTTGCTGCACCGCCACAGAGAGCTAGCAAAAGAGGTAGACACCCCCATCTTGATAATATCATTTCGAAAACAAAGGAAGTTAAAGTACTTGAAGCGAGTAGCAGGTATTTTTGCTCGTCTCTGGAGTTAGGGTCACAAGAGTAGGTAATAAATTCCAAGCACTGCTTGTGAACCTATAATGCAACCCAGACGAGAAAAAAGGGCGTCTTCTTTTAGACTTGGCTGCTCGCTCTTTGTTCGTTACTGGGAAAAGTGTTTCAATAGGTCATAAAGCGGCAGGCACTCATCGAACAAAACTAGAGCGAAATCAGCTTTCAGTTTTAAGTTGAACCTTTTCAGGAAGTTAAGGGTTTGTTAATTTGAAAGGTTGAACTTTCTATTTCACGCGTTCCGTTCATCACTAGGCCAAGCGAATCGAAGCACAATTCACTTTACCTGTTTAACATAACCTAACCAACTAAAGTAAGTAAAGTAAGTAAGTAAAGTTTAAGGATGCCCGAGCGCGGTCGGCCCGATCGGCGGGACGGGTAAAAAAAAGATGCTCCAATGGCCCCAAAAATGCTTGTGAGTGTTCAAGAAGGTCTATATTTTCCTCTTTTAAACTTTGTAAGTCCAGTCACAGTCATTTCATATTGGTTTGGTAGCTCCAAAACCATCCAAAAACGCT
>Ga0058701_10003821_pt1 | contig 12065 bp, 8 predicted proteins | sample AgamicOrMae_FD_97039 | JGI IMG/M metagenome (GOLD analysis project Ga0058701, IMG submission 97039) | Agave microbial communities from Guanajuato, Mexico - Or.Ma.e | ecosystem: Host-associated > Plants > Phyllosphere > Phylloplane/Leaf | place: Guanajuato, Mexico | collected 2012-06-04 | reverse complement strand
GTTGATTAAGTCTGAAAGGGCGCAGTGATTTAGATTAAAGCCCGTTTTCTCGGAAATTGTAGCGCCACGCAGTTCCATGTGGATCTGTTTGATGGAGGCAGTACCACTGATTCTATACTAAAATAGGCATCTACTGCCCGTTTCATTAGTACTTGAAAAAAGCGCTGAAATAGCTATCATAAAAAGACGATTCGCTCGAAATTCTAATTTTGGCAGATAGTTGATCTGTTTTGCGCAAATAGTCGAGAACGGCGTGGGTGCTGTCGCACTGCTGTGGGTGCGTTAAGCCACCTCCGTGAAACACAACAAGATCCCAACTAAACTTCCTAAATGGGATGCGTTCAGAAACTCTGTCTTTGCCCCTCGCATGATAGAGTTCAGTGTGTAAGAGGGACATAAAGAAAACACCGGAGAGAACTGTTCTCGAACGTAGGCACGAGGTATTTTGTTATGCAGGAGGTTAGACGCGGTGGAGAAACATTGAAGGAAGAACAGATGGTGTCAGTAGATTTATAAAGGGGGTACTGAAGTAGGAGTGGAGGAAGAATGACCGGGATAGTGCGGAGAGAGATGGAACTGGGGGCAGACTAGTGGAAGAAGAATGGGTGGGGGTAGTAATGTGAAATGGGGTACTGGAGGTTTGTACCAGTGGGGGAAGAATTGGTGGGGGTAGCAAGGCGAGAGCGGGACTAGAGGTCAGCAAGAGTGGGGGAAGAACGGGAGGGGGTAGTGGTGTGAGAGAGGGTAATGGAGGTTTGTAAGAGTGGGAGAAGAGTGGGTGGGGGTAGCAGTGCGAGTGGGACTAGAGTCAGTAAGAGTGAAGGAAGAATTGGTGGGGGTAGTAGTGTGAGAGGGGGGCTGGAAGTTGGAGTGGTACTGTGAAAGAAATGGGTGGGGGGTAGTAGTGCAGCAGAGGTTACTAAAATTAGGGGAAAAAGAAGTATGGGTGGGGAGAGGAAGTAGCCGTAGAATGCCGGAGAGAGGCTGTGGCACCGTGACGCTACCCACGTGGAGGGTATAATAGAAAAAACAGCTGTTTCCTCAACCCACAGCAACAAGTACAATGAAAGGATATCCTACTAACGGTAAAGGTGTATCATTATAAAGATAAAGTCGAAATCATTTAAAATTCTGTGACATGAACTGATTTCAATCGTCCAAGTTTCCAGCTAGGTTATTTATTTTGCGAACAACGCCGCTCAAAATAGCGATTATTTATTTTTTTATGTCTCCGTAATTGCTTCGAGTAAAATCGCGCGCCCACAAAATATAGATCATATTTTGACATCATTTAATGCGGAAACTTTTCTTATTAAAAGTTAAAAATAGATCCGAAAATACGTTAAGCGGTGAAGGAAAGTTGTTCCACCCTTTTTCGTTGCTAAATAACGCTGTACTCCTGAGTTTGTTGCTTATTATCACAGCGCGACGCTTCTAGACCGACTGGATTCAATCAATACGAAATTACTAGATAATATTACGTGAATGGTGCACTCATAAGGGCCCTTGAGACTGCCTTCCGAAGAAGAGAGGGATAAAGTCATTCACCGCAATCACGAATGGTAAACGAACAGCGATAAAATCGCGCCGGAAGAGAGTCGATCCGAGCATGGCTCGATAAATCTCGATACCAAATTATGCACAGATAATGCACACAACTCAATCAAATCCTCAGTGGAGAGGTAAACACAGCTTGCCACGCACACTGGCCCAAAGACTGTTGTATCGGCACACAAATTTTCATTTTGAATATCTACTGAATTTTAAATGCTGTGCATGTCGCGCGATTCAAGCACACGACAAAGAAAAAGAACATTCTTTTAAATTATCAGTGAGCCAAAAGAATGAAGGTTTGAGATTTTTCTGCGTTAAGAAAAAGTAAGAGAAAATTGACTTGAGAAAGAATATTTACGACAAATAAATCTAGACCCCCGAAAACCTTCGAACCGAAAATCCCTCTAAAAATCCTGGTCTTTACGAAAACTTGAGCCCCCAAAAGTCTTACTGAAAAATAAATATCTCGAAACAAACCAAAAAAAAAGAAAAACAATTTTTAAAGAACCGCAAAAATGTTAGCCCAAAAGTCTCGACCAAAAAAAACCCAAGAAAAAACAAAAAAAAACGACCTTCCTAAAAATCCTACCCAAAAAAAGGAAGACGAAAAATCGTATTTTTAATGACAAAACAAGATTTCCATAAGGCTTTCCAACCATGCACCTTTACCCCCGAAAACTCTTGATTTTTCGGAAAAAAACTTACAAAGATACCCTATAAAAACGTCAAATAAAAACAAACAAAAAATGATCCAAAGCAAAGTTTCCAGCCCACGGATAGCCAAACTGAGAAACCCATTGCCTGATAGAAAATGTTTTACAGGGCGCACGTGCCATCGTCTTCCTGGTATCAAGGTATGAGAAATCTCCTCAGGAAAAGCAATTAGTGCTTTAATCAAAACGGGCTCATTTAGAAAACCCCAACCGAAAGATTAATTCTAAGATACGCCTGGGCAGATGCGGAGCGGATTTTTTTCCGCAGATTCGGGTACACTCCCGAGCGCCTTCCGGGTCGGAGCAGGCGAAGTGGCTCGTCATGGTGCTCTTAACGGGGGACGCTGACGGCACAGGAGAAGACGAGCAGGAAATGGAGCCACCGCCGAACAACACAACAGCCCGGTCAAGCATCATAGAGTAAACCCTGGTGGCGTGCATTGAAAGTCGGCATTTCAATGATAGTACTTTAATATTTGCGTTGTGCAGCAACAGCTTTGCTCAGACGGAATATATCGCTTCAGTGCCAAGGGTCTAATTGCTCAAGGAGTCTCTTTCACAACAATAAAGCGATAGGATCCGATAGAGCTTCCTCGTAAGAACGCATAAACCCATTTTCACTTTCAAATTATGCTCAAACTATTCCACTATATTTTACGAAAGTATTCCAGACATCCGCATGCTCAATTTTGAGGCTTTTTATTCAATTTTCGACTACCTCTTTATTTTTAAAAGTATTACTTGCTAAATCATCCTTTTTTTTTCAGCACAGCTCACAAGCCTCATGTGGCCAAATGTAATAAAACCCAAACGAATCTGAGCCATTTAAACCTAAACTGACCAGACCTAGCTCGAGCTGATATATCGCAAGAAAAGGTCTTGAAGTACTCGCGAGTGTCCTAAATTCACCCGGAAGTTTAACCCGGACTTGCTGGTTGAGATTCACCCGACTTGCCTAACGGCGAACAGAGGTATTTTAAGAGAATTTGGGTTCTGAATAATGGAAGTTGATTTCTTACAACGGAAACTCTTAAAAGCGATAACCGGATAAATATTGCCAACAGCATGTAAACAACCCTTTATGCGGAACACCTGAATCTCCTTTCTTCAGCAAAAAGTACGATGATGTTGACACGCGAAGAGCTGAATCAAAGTCTCAACCCTTAACGTCGTCTGCTTGTTCCCTCATTCTTTAAGTTTTACGGCCTCGTTCACAGCTTTTCTTTATTTACGACTTTATAAGTAGGCCACACACTTTTTTTGATTCAGGCAATATCCACTTATCAGCAGAAAGCGGAAGAGCTCTGGAATGTATGTATGTCCGCCATGGTAAGAAGAGTTCGCCGTTCTGACCCAAGTTGTCATTTAGCGGCTTTTCATGCACTCTCAGTTCGATCCCCACGATAGAAAAACCGATCAGGTGAAAGGGCATGTTTCAAAAATCAATCAAGTGAAATATTTCGTTTCAAAAAACGATCAACTGCAATGTTTAAGAATATCAATTGATCGTTTTTTACAATGAACGCTTTCACTTGATCGATTTTTGAAACTCGCATTTGTACCTGATCGATTTTTCATTGGAGGGATCTAGTTTTAATTAAGAGGTACATTTTCTATCTGTCGAGCTTTACATTTTACTATGAGAAATTCTCATTGAGAATGATTTATATTATAGAATAAGATGAACCGAGTAGGTCCGAAGATACACCGCAGACATATGACGGGCAAAGAGTTCCAGTTCTAATGGCTAGATGGTGTCAGGAAAGTCCAGCAAGTCTCCATTTCGGGGGACAGAGGCATCATGAAAAATTGACTTGATATCAATAGCTTTCAATAAACAAAGGGTATGAAGCAAAGCATGAAAAGGAATGGGCAAGAGACAAGAGGTATAGGCGGCGTTTTGCCTGTAATTGGACAGAGAGAGAAGATCCGGGCGGAGTTCCTGGCAGGCAGGAAGTTGAACCAGCGAGGAGGGACAAAGCATTAACGCACTAAAGCATTGTGATGTTGCTCAAAAGTTTATAGTCTAAGAGACAACGAGAGTTTGTCAACAGCAGTGGACATGTTGCCGAGCTCAAGAAATGTAACTCCGAGTCGCAACATAGAGCCGCGCCAAGTCGGATGCTGTATCAAATCTAGGACACTTGCAAACTTATTGATGTGCTCCAAGTACTTTCCATGTCAGTTTACACTTCTCTCTCTCCGTCTCATTTTAAAATACAAAGAGATCGGAAGAAACAAGAAAGCCCTTGTAGTCGATACGGATCTTTTCGAACTTCGCGCCAGATGGTGGGATCCAGCCGGCGGTGGACGCAGAGCACCCCCTTCCACTGTCTCCCCCCACCACTTTAGCCGACCTCGTTTTCTACTTCACCGTTTCAACTCAGCTTGAACTTGGCGGAGACCCGGCTAGCGGTGAACCGCACCACCTTCCACTGTTTCCCCCACCTGGTCTTGATCTCTGCCTTGCTGCACGGAGCCAAAAACCTTGGCTTACATCTCAGCATCGAAGGAAACGTCTTGCAAGATTGGGAGTAAAAGTCAAGTTGGCGAACTGTCACAAAAACTGTAAGAGTTTTATTTGGGGATTAAGAAAACTAATTTTGACCCTAATTATTGCAGGGTCCGGTTTTAATGTGCCGTACACAAAAATAAGAAAAAAGAAAGTTTTGGAGCATTAAAATACGTAAAAGATGAAAAGTAACCCAGTTTCCGAAAAAAAACAACATTTCAAGCCCAATTTTTGGAGGTATTTGCTCGATGACGCCTGAATTTTAAATCACTTTATTCATTTAATTGAGACATTGGTACCTTTGGTTTTTGATTCCTCACCAAAATCTATCTACTCAGTCTAAATAGGTTCGACTCTGTTGTTAACTCCGTCACTGCAGGGTGAGGTATTCTTAAAGATTCTGAACAAGAAAAATGAGCAATGGACCATGAGACGAATATTCGTCTCATGAATGGACGATGTTTGATTCACGAATTGATTACAAGCTTAGTTCTGAGAAAAAGATGGAAATAAAAATAGAAAATTCAAGATTCCGTACAAAGTTGATCGGACGCATTATGATTCTCCAGAAAGAAGCCTGAGATTTCTCGACTGCTCAATTAGATAGTAATTCGACTAAAAGTTTATTTAGCTCATGAAAAGACCGGAAATCGTTGAATATGCATTCTTAGGATTTTAATAAGGCTGCGAAGGCGGAAAATTACAGAATTCCTTTCAATATTGAATCAGAAGATAAGACTTTTCTCTAGTTCAAAATCTTTTTCTTTTTAGAAAAATAAATAAATACAAAAACTTTGCTTCGTGAACATCGAAAATCCGAAGGCACTTGCTTTAAGCAACAAAAGGATTAGAATAAGTTAAGCCATTGCTTAACAAAAAAAAAGAAAAAAAACGAGAAAAAAAATGCTTGAAAAATTTCAAATAGGAAATGGATGTTAGACAATCGATTTAGTGATGAGTTATATTGTTGGATTAAGAAAAAAAAAGAAAAAAAAAAGATGAAGGGTCTGTTCGTCCTCCCACTTTGCCAAGGTTCAGCCCTCTTTGAAAGACAGGCAGAGGGGAGGGCTTCGTCTCTTAAGCCCACAGAAATCGTCCATTCATTCTATACTCCCGCAAGAAATAGATTCGTCCGTCAACCTGAATGCTGGCCAATAAACACAATAACCCTATCTGTATGACGAATTCCTTTGACAAGCAACGCAAGCACGCCAGACTACTGCTCAATACACTTTGGGTTCCATCTCCGCATTCTGCCTCACGAGAATAGATCCGAAATTGATATTGTAATTATTCAAGACTGAATACGCTTGTGAAATCACACCGACTGGTTATTTGATGGTTTAAGATTTTTCCAAGCCTAGGAAAGGTACAGGGGGTAATTCAGATTTGGAATATTGAAGTTTAGTATGCTTGGGATAAGGTTTGTTAAGGTTAGGTTTAGTATAAGCTTAAGCTTACTAAGGTTAGGTCTTGTATTAACTTAACCCATAACAGCCCAAAATATTTGAGTTGAATTCCAGCTTACGAGAAATTTAGAGGATTTCTTCCATTAAAATACGCAATTTTAAGCTTTGGAAAATGCTTTAAATAATTCCATTTCGGGTTTATAGAGGTGATATTTTTTAAATTGTGACAATACTAAACTAAAAAAATCCACCAAAATATTTTTTTCTGTTGCCGAACGTCATCGCCGGGCGGTAGTGGGTTAAGCTTCGGTTAGGTTTAGTATAAGCTTAAACTTAATAAGGTTAGGTATGATAAATTGGAAAAAAAAGTTGCGAAAGGTATGAAAATACGGTTAGGAAAGATGTAATGTAAGCTTTCACAGAGGAGCGCTTAAAATTTAAGTGGATATATCGTTGGTGTCCTTCTAGGACCGCGAATTTCAAAACCGCAGAAGGGTCACGTGCGCTTATCCGCAAACAAGAATACGTCAAGAGCTGTAGACTAATGGAGGCAATGCTAACAACTGTAGACAGGGACACATCTATTCGCTGCCACGGCTTGAAATATAGCTCTTCCATCCGAAAGCAATGCTCTTTAGAATGCAGCCACGTATTTTTTAAGCAGCGCTGTAATTTCCGAAAGAGCTTAAGAAGAAATCAGCCCATTAAAGTGACTGTCCTTGCATTGCTTAAGTTCGTATTGCCAGCATCTGATAAAGACGCAGCGCTGGAGAAAATCAAAAGCAGGACATTGTATTCGGACTTGCTTTTTGAAGCGATCGTCAAGGATGCCTTTGGACTCGGAATAGACGACAAAGTCTTCTCAATTCGAAAGTCAAAAAAAGGAAAAAGTATAGGTCGCCATGGACTGAGATGAAAAGAGTCTAGTAATGTCAAAGAGATCCGGAAGTCGTCACTGTTGGGTACCGGCAGGACACAATTCCCTCTAGAGATTAAGTGCCCATGTTTTCTTAAAACAAGTGTACAAACTTTCCGAGACAAAATGAATTCGGTGGTTTCCGCAAGTTAGCTGATGCAATGTTTGGGTCACAAGGTTAAGTTTACAGCAGCCATAAGGAGTATCTAGCGTGACAAAGTAGGCGTGACAGGAGTCCTAGTGTGACTTAGTCACACAGCATTTCACAACAAGCAGGGCAGGGTTGGATCTTCTCAACAGGCTTTCCTATCGGGTTTCAATCTAGACAGTCACAATTTGAGCGAACGGACGTTTGTCACAAACATCATAAATCCTTGTCACGCGCATCACGAGACGTCACGCGGGACGAGTGCCCCCCGGTAGTGCCTAACTTATGGGGGATCTGTTTGCCTTAACGGTGAGCGTCTACCTGGACGGGTGCAATCTTCCGCATGCTCAAGGCGCCCTCTAGTGTAGCTCGAGGGCGAACATCAACTTGGCTTACACAATAAAAACAAACCCTTGATTTAGGTAACTCCATTCGCGTACCTTGCTATTGGTAAGAGAAAAAAGAAGAAGAACAAGGAAAGAGTGTAAATTGATTATTTTTGAAGGATCTAAACATGAACATCTCTCTGGAAAGCTTTCGGCAAAATGGAAAGCTGTCGGCGAAATCTATATAGAGTAGAGATTCTCACGGGTGAAAATTAAGATTTGTAGTGATAAAACCGCAGAGAACAGATAAAACCGACAAAAGATCAGATAATTGCATTAACACCGATTCCGGTCCGACGCGGAAGTTAGTACTACCGGCCCAAAAACCTCAGCTAAGTTAGGTTAGGTTATGCGCCCTATGTGTCGTGGCTAAGGAAGGTCGTACGCGGAAAATGGAAAATTATGCAGCTATTTAAACAATGCACACGGGACATCAATAAGTCCACAGTTTTGATGACATTCCAGTGAATCCATAGGTGGTAACTTTACGAATTGTATGAATATACAGACACGTGCCATCAGGGAGAGGAGAGAAGCTAAAGGGGATATTCTAAGAAAACTATTTCCGGTCAAGTGGAAAGCGTTTTTAAGGACGCGTAAAAACCAAAGTGTATGGAAAACAACCCAGGGAAAAAAAAAGAGGAGTGAGCGATCCTGTGCGAGGTGGCGGGGTGCGCTTTCTCACACTGGATTGTAAGATTTCTCTTGTTTCAGTCGGAGGAAGGCGAGGCGACTCAACAATTTTTCTGAAACCTTTGGATTATTCACGAAGGTCTCAGAACAGCAAGACAGGGCTGAATTTTCAAAGGGCGCCTTGGACACCAAGGTCGCACCAACGCCACCGATGAAGTTTCCTTACAAGCAACAATTTTAAAATAAAAATGATGAAAAAAAACAGGGTAGCTGTCATAAGCGCCAAAAACCACAAGCACCAACGCCGCAAGCGCCAATCCGTAACCGCCAAACGAGAAAAGCCGCAAACGCCAAAGGTCTTAACCGCAATACTAACCTTACCTGACCTAACTTAACCTAACCTAACTTAGCCTAATCTAACCTAACTTGACCTAACCTATACGAACTTTGGCGTTTGCGACTTTTCTCGTTTGGCGGTTACGGACTGGCGCTTGCGGCGTTGGCGCTTGTGATTTTTGGCGCTATCGAATGCCCCCCAAAAAACACACACTTTGGAGAAATGCCCCGGCAGGAAATAGACTTTTACGCACAATTTACTTTCACGTTTGCACATGGAATCGAAGAAAAACGGTCTATTTGGAGCAAGCAATCTCTCAGCCCACGGAGTACCTCTTTGAAAAGGTACTCGCGGCAGCGAGAATGCGTTGAATGCTCTCCTAGATTTCAGGGACTGGAGCTGAGCGGAGCGGGTCCTTGGCCGTGGCGTTTGGCGGGCGCCATTTCCGACCGGTGCCTCTGCCGGCCCCGCCACACCACGCCGGTCACTATAGTAACGGTTGATATTCATGGCGAGTGGATCCATTGTCTGGAGGACAGAGGTTGGACAGCACCGACCTCTCATAGTCACTCCCCTCGCAATGTGGACAAGCGGACCGACTGCCCGACCCAACATTAAGTGATGTCTATTAAATTAACTTTTCAAGTGCAACGACCCTCGACCACCAAAAATCAATTTTAACTAATTCCTGTCGTCTTCTAAGATCTCGTTTTGTGCAAATTATCAATATTTTTGTTATTTTTTAAAATTGTTATTATTTTTTTTTGAAATGATTGTTTCGATGCCGAAGTTTTACATTTTATAGTCAAGAGCGAAATTTCCTGGCTTGGAATTTTGCAAACCGGTTGTTTGGAACTGAGTGAATTCTTGCTTTAAACTTTTTAAAATGCAATTATGTTTACGCTTGGAATTATTGAAGGCAATGACCTGGCTTAGAATTCATACGAAACGGTATTCTGGAACAAAATCTTGCTGTTCGTTTAAAAAAACAAACCTTTCTGGCTTACAATTTTGCGAAAAGGTATTTTGGAAATGACTGAATTCTTGCTTTCAGCTCAAAACGGTGAGACTCTGGATTAAAAATTTAAGAACTGGTATTTTAGACTTGAAGAAATTCTTGGTTGAGGTTATACATACACAGTGGTATTTTTTGGCTTGAACTTAAATGAAACGGTATTTTTCGGACACATTGAATTCTAGCTTTGGGTTGCTAAAAGTTAAATTCTTATGTTCTGGCTCGCTTTGATAATTATTAAGTAATATTTAAACACAACACTTATACAAAAATGGTATTTTAGAATACAGTCTTGCTTTCAGTTGCAAAAATTACAAGCTTTCTAAAGTTTTGCAAAACGCTAATTTAGAGTTGACGAAATTTCTACCATGGGCAAAATGGAGATCCTTCTAACACGAAATATTAACAAATAAAGTGTGTTGTTAACTTGATATTCTTGCCACATGAAGAGCGGACTCATTGGCACGAGATGGGGGTAAATTTACTAAGTTGTGACCGAATATAAAAGAACCTAAATGTAAGAAACCCAAAGGGAAATGCCACAAAATTCCTTACATCCAAACAATCCATTTATCCGTTTTTCCTTACTCGGGGAAAATTGAAAATATCACAGAGATATTTTCATTACGTCACGCGGTTCCTCATATTAAAATTTGACTGTACTTCCTTCTGACGAAACTACCTTACTGAATATCCGGTTTCGTGTAATATGGCGTAGGAAGGCATTCAATTCAATTTATTCATAACATTGCTAGTAAGAATGTTTTCGGAAAGTATTCACAAATCATGGTACGTTTTGTGTGCCTTTTCCTGGGCGTGTGGAATCCGTGTTGAGCGCCCACACTTGGGCGAACTCGACCCGCCCATGCTTTTCGCCTCACCCCAACAAACGCTCTTCCTAGAAGCGACGCGACGTTAACACATAACCCCGCAGCGTTTGAGGGACCACAAGCAAACGCACGGATGCCCCTGCCAGAGCGCCCCAATGGCCTACCAAGCACTTCTCTTCACCACACTTATTGCGCGAACGACCGAACATTCTTTGGGTTCAATACACTTCACTTCATTGCAGAAAATCGGAATTCACAGATTTTTCTTCTTAAAATAAGAATCAATACACTACTCAGAAAGTATGAAAAATTGCGTTTTTCTCATTTTTTACTGTTTTTGTTATTGTTTTTTTTATAAGCATGAAAATAAAGGAGAAATTTTTAGATGATGTAATGAGACCAAATAATTTTGTGTTGACAAATCTTTTTCTTTTCTTTTTAAAATAAGAATCAATACAATGCTCAGAAAGTATGAAAAATTGCGTTTTTCTCATTTTTTACTGTTCTTGTTATTATTATTTTTATAAGCATGAAAATAGAAGAGAAATTTTTAGATGATGTTACGACACCAAATAATTTTGTTTTGGAAAATCTTTTTCTTTGATATCAAAATAAAACGAAAAAAAAGAAATAGAATTTGAGGATTTTTATTCTTCTATCAGAATTAATGCTCGGGAAATGTTCGTAATTTTCTTTTATTGCATTAAAATTAAGGTAAATTTTCCTAATAGCATTTTGTTAGAATCAACACTTTTTTTGAGCAGTCTTCAATGTCAACATAAAAATTTAACGAAAAAAAGAGAGAAAAACGCTGGAGATTTAAAAAAAAAATACATAGTGGCTCAAGATTGACATTTTCCAAAAAAGTAAAAATTTACGTCCTTTTTTCTCGCTAGTACATAAAAATTAACAAAACATTTTTTAAACTTAACATGAGAGAAAGCTTCCAGTACACGGTCAATTTTTACTTTTACATCCCGTTATCAGCTTATTTCGGCTTAAACTTTCCTGAAGTAAATCTTTTCAAAGAGAGAAGGAGCTCTTCACAATGAATTGAACCTTGCCTGTTGTCAATTTCTTTTTTGTTCCACTACGATTTTCATTGAGCACAAAGCGGTGCTCAACTATGAGCACTGAGCACAACCTTTGTGTTTTGATGGGTCCATTTGGCCCCTTCACAGCATCTCCGCGTTAATCATAGCCCTCTTCGACGACCTCTTCATTTCATCTCCATCCGTTTCAAAGCATGTTGGAATTATTCATATTTGGGGTTCCATTGTCCAGCCTCAGGCTCCACCGCTGGACCAAACTCAGTCTTATCCCTGAAATATCATAATCATCATCTGGTGGACCGCAAACAATTGATCAAGTAATGATCACAGACAAAAAGGTGAGTGTCCCTTCGCTGCCACCTATTCAATATTTACATCGCACCGCGCGATTTAATCCATTTAAATAATAAGCCTAAAACCAGATTGATCACTTTGGACATATTTCGGGGGCTACAAGCATTAAGCGTCCAGTTCCGATTTGCGTTTTCTAAACCGTACAGTTCGCAAACTCGTTTTCTAAACCGTCCAGTTGCGGCGCCCGCCGAAGTAGCCCACTTCTG
>Ga0058701_10003820_pt1 | contig 12065 bp, 7 predicted proteins | sample AgamicOrMae_FD_97039 | JGI IMG/M metagenome (GOLD analysis project Ga0058701, IMG submission 97039) | Agave microbial communities from Guanajuato, Mexico - Or.Ma.e | ecosystem: Host-associated > Plants > Phyllosphere > Phylloplane/Leaf | place: Guanajuato, Mexico | collected 2012-06-04 | reverse complement strand
TGGCTTATATCAGGAACCTATATAATTTCATATATATTCCCTACATAATAGCGTAACATATATGGCGTATATCAGGAATATATTAGGCACATATATGAATTATATAGGGAACATATATGAGATCGGTTATATGGGGTATTAATATCATTCAATACAAAACGCTAGCTACAACGAATTTTTGGCAAATTCTTCTAATGATTATATTGCTGGCCAGCTTGATGCACTCTTCCAGAAAGATCTCCAGCTAAAAGATCGGCCTTCCCTGTTTAAACAGCATCTCTTGATAAAGCTATGTGTAATCGTGCCAGAAATCATCGGCGATAGTCTAGCAGCAGCCAGGTACAGTGTTATATTCAGCAGGGGAAACCCACCACAGCAGGAATGTGCCACTCTTTCGCTTGAGGTTCTTTACAACCTCCCTAAGGAAAGGGCTTTTCCAACCCTATCTCGGCCCCAAACCCACTTTAATCCCAAACGCCAACTTCAATCCTGATCAAGCGAGTATTGGGCGACGTCCTATATTTGTATTGTCTGTGTATGTGATTTATAACGTTAAGGACGGAGACGGAGACTGAATTTTCCGCGATGTTTGGGAGCCCATAACGGGAGTAACTTAGGTTGAAAACTTACGAGTGGTTCATACTGTCTTTGCCCACGATCCTGTGGATTTGAAAGTCATTTTGGTTTTCCGACCTATGCATATCTTAACTCTCTACTTCATTGGAGAGCGTATCTAATCTTGATTAGAGTTATTTATTCACTTGCATAATGTTAAGTATTGGTCTTTGGCAAATCAAGTTTAGGATACGACCGGATTCTGCGGATAATTATTTAGTCCTTTTAAAAAGTCAGGGAAAAATAGAAATTCCCACTAACTTTGCGTCGATTTCTAGCAGAGCGCCTACCGTCCAATGAGTAGGCAACATACCGGCTACTACGCATCGCGTGTTGCCTAACCCAACGACGGCGGGGGCTCTGTCATAGACCATCTCTGCAGTCCTTACTTCTTGTTAGCTTAATCCGCCTCAACTCTAAAAGTTTTCTGTCCTTTCTTTCAACATTTTAGAGAAACTGCGAGCGAAACACGCTAACTACCGTGATGAATGTCACAACTGACCCTTATTTCTGCATTTACGAGACAAATTACTTATTCGTACCAAGAAGTTCCTAACGTTCCTCATTCGCACTCTGAAAGAAAAGGGTTTAATCTTTTTGATCGATATCTTATTAGAGATGGGAAATACGCACCGCTTAGTTCACAGCAAATGTTTTTGGTTGCAGTCCAATCGAACCCCACATAATGGGTCATTTGTACGCTGGATCACGCTCGGGAGGGTGGTGGTAGAGGGTAGGCAGGACGTTTTGTTATGGTGAGAGATGGGGTTGATAACATGACGTCATTGCCGTAGCTCGACTAGTTCTTCAATCCGCGCCTGATCTATGAGATGTAAAGCCTCTCGGGAGGAGAGGGGGAGAAGATAGGTGATGTGGAGGGGGTAGCGGTAGTAAGAAGAAAATCCGCAGAGTTCATATTGGTAGAAAAGATTTAACCGCAGAAACATGTGACATTGTCCCTACTTCGTTTATAGAACTGTTTGCAGTCCCTGAAGAGGATGAGAGGAGAATTCGTCCTTTTAGAAACCGGAAAAAATACATTGGCAAAATTCACGAAGAAAGAATTTGAGGGAAAAATACAACGTAACGATTGAAAAGTGCTGAGAAAATATAATCAAACATTTAGCGCGTATTTTATAAGTAATCTGAAAAACGTTTTTAATAATTACAAACAATTTTTTTTCAGGTTTGATGTCTTATAATGGCCGATTTTAAGAGTTGCTTTGGGAAAAGCTGATAGTGTCATAAACAGTCGTTTATTGCGACCGAACGAATTGCTAGCTTATCCGCTCCACAGTCTGAGTACAATAGTTCGCGCTGCAGTATGTGATTTGCCTTGGAGATAAGGTTCAGGTTCGTTACGTTAGTTTTGTTAGGTTTTAGTTACGAAATGTCATGTTCGTTGTCTATTCCGAAAACCCGCAAATGCATCTTATGTTTCCTTGTTAATAGTCCTACATTTCGTTACACTGTACATTATATCTCGTTGTTACTCTGCTCACATCTTAGGACCTCGGATGTCCCGCGATGCAGCGGCATTAAATCGCCTTCAAATGTCTTCACCTCAACGGAAGAAAATGTGTTTTGGAGAATACTACATGCATCCGGTATAGTTTAGTCCCTCCTCCCACCCGCAGGCACCCACCTGCGAGAGGCGCCTCCGGGCAGAGCTTCCGGGCAATGCCTCCGGGCAGCGTGACACTTGCCCGGACCGGGCTAGGCCGGGCAAGTCTGCTCTGGACGGGCCGACTCCCGCCTCAACGTCTTTTCACTTGCCGGCAGCCAGTTGTTGCGGAAACATCTCAACCACGGCAAAGAGGGCCGAACGCATGCCAGGCCTCTCTCCAACAGTTCGGTAAGAAGATTTTATTTATAGTACAGATTCATTTTTTTTTGAAACCCTCAGATCGTTTCAAGCCAGGAGAAAGAATACTATAAAAAAATCTTTTTTTAAATGAAAAAAGCACTTTTTTTGCTTATAAATTTGCAAACTGACAGGAAGAGAATTACATTCTTGCTGTAGCCAACTGCGACAGCTTTGCTGTTACTACGTCAGAATACTTAAAATGAACACCTTATTTATCGGTTAAGAGGAGCACTCTAAATTTGAATCAGTGAGTGTCTCTGAGATTCAGTGAAAATTCACTGAATCTCAGTCAATATAGCACCACTGAATTTTTTCAGTGGTGCTATATTGATTGAAACTCAGTGATTTTTCACTGAATCTCAGGGACTCTCACTGATTCAAATTTAGAGTAAGACTTTTGTCTTAGGGTATCGCCTCCTTTCAGAGGGGAAGGGGAGTTGAAAAATCCCGATGGAACGATTTTGATGTAAACCTTTCTTCCGATACGTACCTTTCAAAACCTGCGCTGTAAAATATGGTATATATTGCTAAAGGCTGTAAATTTGGTGAAATGTTGGTCGCCTGTGAAGAAGATAATGTGCAATAGCATTTTCTCTAGACAATTGACTCCAAAAAGAAAACCTTTTTTCCCCCTTCAAAAATTAGAATTACAAAGGTATTGAAAACAGACGCAAAACGGTAAAAAACGGTCTTGACAATAATTAATACCGACCCAATTAGTATTGTCGAATCAATTCATCCGGATTGAGGATTTGTAAAATGAATTCATACATGCCACGTGCACTCAGCCTCAATCCACGAATACAAGATCACCCAATACACACACACAAAAAGGCGGGACCCTTTTACACGTCGTCAAAATTCATCATTAATAACAATAATAAAAAAACGCAATTTAACACTCTTAATAGTAAAACAATGCGTTTAATTAAAAATGCGTTTTTCTCACCGGGGCTTCCGAAAAAAATGCGCGAGAGCCATACAGTTGAGGTACTCCGCGAACATTTTCGGCCGACCTCATATTACATAACAGGGAGTTGAAATAACTTTCTTCAAAAGTGTCGGAAAGTACAAGGTATTGTGATATCAAAGGCAAAAATCATAGATATGGATCTGAAGTCTGCTTGATTTGAATTCTTTGAATACAACAGGTAGACAGCATTGGCGTTAGTATTCAAGCAGACGAACCTTCTAAGAGAACATACAAATATTTATGCCGGTTTGCCAGCTCAACGGTCGACTTCGTGTTTGAGAATTAAATTGCCTGACCGAAAAATAGGAATTTTACGTTCTGTAAGACTCGACTAGATTTTTTTTTTTGTCGTCAAGCGAATCAATTCTCAAATTTACCTGATCAAGTTATGATCAATGGATAAGCTAAGCGTTGTACAATCGAGATAAAAAAATCCTGTTATCTTTTGAATATAGGCTATTCCGTGCATAAGAGTGACACAACTTTTGATCTCGTCTGTGTAGGCATAGAAAAAAATATCCTCTCCCTGCAACAGCTTACACACCTGTGTGTTGCGGTTGCCTACCTTCGCCCGGAATCAGGCGGGTAAATGGCTGATGCCCAGCCCAGGTAGGTAGTCGCAACACATCCGTATGTAGGCCATTTCAGGAAGCGGCCTTTTTTTCTCTATTACAGTTAATATCATAACAGCTTACTCGCCGTTTTAAAGGGTACAAGTTTTCGCTATTATTGTTTCCGTCTAGCACACATTCATAGTTATTTTTGTGTTACACTAGCGGATTTTACGATTATTTTGAAGTATGGTGAATCATTTTCAATATCTTGCAATTTTGATACGATGCCGGTACATACGTACTATGAAAAAGCAAAATAAGAGAAATCAGCTAGAGTCAAAGAAGAATTGTAAAAAGCGCATCAGAGAAAAATACGTTCGCGTCGGTGATATAAGCATATAATAGCTGTCATGTATTAATATTTTCACAAAGAAGAGTTTTGCGCGGAAAAGATGGGTAGAATCTCGACTCAAACCAAACTTTATCGTTCTCCGACTAACACGCATTTCCAACTAACTGTTCTATTCCGCAAGGCAGTTGGCGTTGCTGCACATATACGACTTGATCGGAAAGGTTAGTTGAAATTCATTGAAGAACAGTCAAATATGGATCACTGATTTCATTCAGTAGTCCATTTCAGACTATTTTTTCACTTATCGTTTGTGCATTTTTCTCTAGACGCGCAAGGTATCTTTCTTCACGGAAAAAAATGGTTTTGTTACGGCAACAAAATTAGGGACAACAAATATCTTTTTTTGCGGCGGCAACCAAAAAGTTTGCCACAGCAACCGAACGTTTTGTTGATAGAACCAAAAATTTTGTTGTTGTAACAAATATTTTTGTTATCCCTATTTTAACAAATGATTTTGTTGGTATAACAAAACCTTTTATCCGTGTTCTCACGAGAAAGACATCCTCTGACCTTCAATAAACAGTCCGATGAAACATACTCCGGTTTTTAAGCACTATTTGTCAAACGTAAGATCTAAGTAAATAAACGTTCCACATCTACAACGCAGAAGGATAACAGGAACTCGAAAAACCATTTTTTTGTGACTCTATGAACGGTACTATAGCTAACCTAAGGTACCAAGTAGATCAAAGAAATTAAAGAAAAGGTGAATGAATTGCATTTAGGAGCGGTGAACAATGAAGCTGACTTATCAATGTCGCATGACTCACAAAATGCTCTTTAAATAAACGTGAAATATTAAGTAATGCACAGATTCAGGAAGATGACTTCTAGTGTCAGGTCTCAGGGTCACTCCAGGAAAAAGGACGGCGAGTCAGGTACGAGAGTTTTGTCTACCAAAACCCGTGAACTTTTTCAAAAAAAAATAAAAAAAATATGATAGAAATATCGTACTGCGAGAAAAAAAAAGCCCATGTAAGAAAAGTGGACTAGGTGTAAGGAAATCGAACTAACGTGAGTTTACGGAAAATGAGCTAATGTGAGAGAAATTGTCTGTTGCTAGTGACCTAGATTAAAGGGATATTCACTGAAGAGAGACCGCAACTAATAGAGAATAAAATGGATCACCAAAATTATTAATGAGGATGGGATGGGACATAACCAACCTTAAACAGTCCAAATATTGAGATGATGTGAAGACCTGTTCTGTTTACGCGCAAGTCGCCTTTTTCAAATAATAAATTTACCAAAAGTTAAAGATTTTAGTGAAAAGGCTTTAAAATTTTAGTACCGTTTTTAATCTAGAAATCAGGGCATATTATAACATTTAAAAAAAAAACGAAAAAAAAACATTTAAAAAACTTGTTAGACGGCGAAATTTTTGGCGTCGTACAAAACCATAAATTTAAAAAAAATCAAATAAAAAAGGGGGCTTAATATGAATATATTAAAAATTCCATCCATGAATAAGACCACTGCTGTAATGGGACAATTCAGTGACTTTTGGAGTGCACAGTGGGCCACAAAAGTCATGACCCCTGCTTCCATGTATTTCTTATGGAAGCAGGGGTCATGACTTTTGTGACCCACTGTACGTTCGTAGATGAGCATCATTTTGGAGCATAGAGAAATACTTTTAAACTTCCCTTCGACGCCTTTCTTCCAACCAAGGACAAAACTTGCCAAGGGACGAGATACGGACACACGCAATGGGTTACCGAGAGATAATAATTTTTTTCCTGCAATCGACTAAGACATTAAACATAACTTGTTGAATAATAAACGATTTCTCTGGTTTCGCGAGCGTAGCGTAGTGCGCTCTGAGACTTGCGCCTCGACGACTCTTAATTGCATCTTCCGTTACGCCGACAAAACTAATCGTGACTTTAGTGACTTACACAATCCTAACGCATCATTAAGAAAAAGGGAGGAACCGCGGCTACATTTAACCGATCAAGAGAATAAGCCAAAAATGTGTTTGTCGTCATTTTCACACGATCTGGGTTTGGCTAAGCTCAAATTAAATATTAAACGTAATAATTTCTTTAACTTTCGTCGTTCACCAATACGTAGTGATGGCGATGAGTAAGGAAAGACACACGCCAACCTATATTTATAAGTGACTATTCACACGCTGCCCCATTTGAAATGTATTAGGTCAGTTTCCGTGAGTTCAAGTCACTGATTTAAAATGCATTAGGTTGGTTTTCGTGCGTTCGAGTCTCACTTGTATTAACATAGGCGTGCGAATAAAACTGACTATATCTATATATCGCCGCTGATGCTTGTTGACTGACACTGTCGGGTGGAAAATCGGATTCGTATAAAAAACCTAGCATTTATACTGCCTCTTGTAAACAAATATTCGGCCGCAGTTTGGCCATCGGCCCGGCATTCTCAAGCACGCGTTTACATGAGGAGTCTTTGACGCAAAAGTCGACGTCACCATGAAGAACTGTCATGGGAATAGAAAGGGAACGGAAATGCTTGCTGCCCTGATAGGTCCAAACATTACAAATCAAAGAGTTCTCAGATTCTTGGCGCATTCTATTGAATTCGATTAAAAGACTGCCTTAAAAATTTCAAATGAAAAAAAAATTAAGTCAACCCATTATTGATGTTAAAAAGTTAAAAGTTTGCTCTAACGTTAAGTTGTTAACACTTTTTTAATCAATTCTTTTAATGGCCTTTTGAATTTTTAAAGATTAAGCACTATTTTGCGTTTTTAAAATATAAGAGATGCAATATAAATCCGCAATGCACATCTGAAATAGGCTACATTACGGGTCGTTTGTATGGAAAGCACAGAAGTTTATAGGTTACGGTCGGGCGAATAAACAGTAGAGTGAGGACTTGTCGTAGGACACGTAACTTTGCCAATCAGTCTCGGCAAGCTCTCTAACCACGTTATGCGCACGCCAAAATGATTAAAACTAGCTTTTGTTTTAAATACCTGGTATGGAGTTCAAATCGTTACGTAACACGAGATAGAAATAGAGTGCTGTTAACATCAGCCCGGCTAAAAATGAACCTATTTGTTTTACGGCTGCTGAATCCAGAAATCCTCTTTCTTATATTACTGCAAAAACTTTCTCAATCTAATTTCTTCCATGCCGTGCGCTTTGATACACATTCAAAGAAAGAAGGAGGGCTGTTGTGGGGTAGCTTAATTGCTGAAAACGCAGACTTACTTCAATCAAAAAGTTGCGAGCAATATCTTTTTTATTTTCAGGGGCAAATAAAAATCCGACGCTAAGTTATACTCCCATTGTGAACAACTCTCACGCTCCATGATCTGAGGATGCACACAACTATATCCGATAACTTTTTTAACTACGTTGAATATTTTTAGACTCCTCATTTAGGGGCCGGAAGTTTTTATTCGGCACTTTGAACAAAAAAGGAATGTAAAATTTGCTATGTTTAGAACCAGCTGTTACCTCCGGAATATTCTACCTCGTTGTAAATTTAGTAGACTAAAATAAAACTAAATTAGTAAATTAAAAACAACTAATACTAAAATGAGTAAAAAAAACAACAACAACAAAAAAAGAAAACGACAGCTAAATTGGATAGTAAACATACGGTAATCAGATTTGCCAGAAAACGTTACTGTAAACAATACTGTGGAAAGCTAACGTTTACTAGCAAACCTGCTAGCGTTTATTAGCCAAGTTTGGCTGTCTCACTTTTTAGCTATTTTTACTAATTTTTGGTAAACTTTACTAACCCACTTTTCTTAGTATACTAAGAGTAAAAGTAAAGAGCCAATGCCGACCGCGAACTAACTTTTTAAATCAAATGAAAAGGTCCATTGCACAGTTTCTCTGCGGAAAATCTGTGTTAGGTACTGTTTATTTAAAACATTTTCAAATAAATCTCAATCCCTCCATTGATCGTTTTTTTTTTGCAATATCTTAAAACGCCTTGCCGTGCGCCTAAAAATAACGGGCATGCTGTAATTGTTACGAGCAAAAAGTAACGATTCGTTTAGAAAGTAGGTCTTGCAGCTAATTACATAATCCTTTGCCTGTATCCCACCTTCGAACCAAGGACCATGAAGACACTAAAATGGCAGTCGATCAAATAAGCAGTATAACAATAAAAAAAACCCTTTTCTATTATAAACGCGCGTTGTAAGATGAGAGTCGAAATTTTTCTTAAGTAGTACAAGTATTAAGAACTTAGTGTTCTCATGGGCCGATAACAATGGGGTTCATGGGCTACACATCATACAACACAGTAGTGTCTAAACGATATTGGCTCATGGGCTGAACGTATCGAGTTCATAAACGATCAGGCGGGCTCATAAGCAAAAATACCATGGAAATATGAGCTAAATATTATCGGCTCAAGTGCTAAAAACACTCGGCTTGTGAGTTATAGATTTGTTTGGGGAGTAAAACGGCCTCATGTCCTCCCCGCCTATCGATTCTTCTTTCCTACCCACAAGGATTCTGTACGGCTTTATTGATATCTAATACATTTCAATGCCAAAGGGGGCTGAATACTTCATTAAGGTAATAGGCCCAGGTGGCAAGGGCGGTGGTTAGGCCCTTTCGGCTGAGCTTCACTACGCAACAATGACGCCGCAAGACCAAGCGGCATATTACATTCTTTAATGCATACCACTACAATTTACAAAGCTCCATAGCTCTCGATGGCTTGACCTTTCATTCATACTGTACTACTCGCTCGTACATACAATGGAATCAAATGAATTTCAAATACCCGTTCCCCAAAACGAGTGAATTTTAGAACATCTGCTCCTTTCTAAAAGGAACGCTCTCAGAAGCTCGCTACACGGAAAAAAAGGTTTTGTTATACCAACAAAGTCATTTGTTAAAAAAGGGATAGCAAAAATATTTTGTTACAACAACAAAATGTTTAGTTCTATCAATAAAAAGTTTGGTTGCTGCAGCAAAATTTTTGGTTGAAGCAACAAAAAATTCATTTGTCGTCCCTAATTTTGTTGCCGTAACAAAACCATTTTTTCCGTGTACACTGTGAGGACAACTGTTTGGAAAGTCCAGCCAACTCCTCTACATGGATAATGCGAGATTAAATCTCAATCAACAGGATCCATCACGCCCGTTTCAATGGAACATCAACAAAACAACTGGCTAGCTAAGATTATCAAAGCATTCTTATATCATTAAAAAAAGCTAAAGAAGAATGAGTATAGATGATCAAAGCAGCAGAGAAGATCAAAATATCTACTGTTATCCATCCTGATGTGGTTCTACTACAGTACAGGCATACAAACAACAAACTGTGTTTTCAATGCTGGGTAAGAACATATATTTCCCGAATGATCGTTCGCTTTAATTATAAAAAATATCAGCCATCCTGAAACAGTGTGCTGATAATGAGTTTGACTGAGTAACTGGAGTCGTCCTTGAGGGGAGAAAAAGAAAGAAAAAATAAACTTCCGTAAATTACAGTTAATTTTGAATGAAAAAGGTTATGCAAATAAAGACGTTCGGACTCTGAGAAGCATTGTCATCTTTGCACGTTTGGTCAGCACAAGAGAAGGACGAAATATTTCCAACATCGAAAATGAATTTTGTGTGTGTGTGTGTGTGTGTGTGTGGGTATCCCCCCCACGTTTAGGTGCACTCCTGCGTTCTTCAACAAGAGCACTTAGCTGTCAGGAAATGGAAGAAAGAAGTTTTAAGCTTCCGTGTAAGATTGAAAAAATAGTACAACACTTCCTCGCTCGCGATTGACCGCGATTTAAGCCTACATCCTCCACCTGTAACATATTTTGAGTACGAGAAAAAGTCCGCCATTTTTTTTATCATGAACGGAACTCGTCGTTTTAAGATTTGATTTTACGCCACTGCTACTTTGATTCGAGTTCCTCATATCACGTCATTTGGATTATGTACGAATTGTTCGTATCCAATATCGTCTCTAGCTCGACATCGCACGAATTCGTGAATATCTTCGTCTTTTCTTCTCCTGTCGAGGAGATGAACGCCGTGGGCGTTACGTAAACGCTATTTTCCTAACTGAATGGAGCAAGCGCTGAAATCTCATAAAAATCCATTGTTAAACAAAAGCGTGCCGAATAGTACACACTAAAGAGTACTGACACATTTATTCTGCGCCGGTCAAAAATGACGCCTTGTCTTTTGTAACCTGTTCTAACGAGATCAGCCAACACATGTTATGTCACTAAAATCGTTCGCGTTTAGTATTCGTGTAGGAAATAGAAATAGCTAAGCACTGTAACCAAATATAATAGCAAAGCTTAGCTAACCTACTTGAAAGCGGCTGAATCAGATCTTAAGCTACAATCCAAATATTTTTTTTTCTGTATTATCAGCTTATATGTCCTTGCTTTGCCTAAACTTTGGTCACTTAGCAAACCTTCTAGCTCCTTGAATTATTTCATATTTGATTGTTTTTCGTTTATAACTTACAGGCTAATTTAAAGCTTTCAATAAAGATTTCAACATTTCAGGCAAATTTCAGCAATTTAACCATTTTAAAAATTTAAACTTTTACGCTAGTTTGAAGCTATTCTTTCATTTCTTTCAATGCCAACTTTCAGATACCGGTATTTTCTTTAGCCAACTGAAACTAATTCTAGGACACGGAAAAAAATGGTTTTGTTACGGCAACAAAATTAGGGACAACAAATAAAATTTTTGTTGCTGCAACCAAAAATTTTGCCGCAGCAACCAAACGCTTTGTTGATCGAACCAAACATTTTGCTGTTGTAACAAAATATTTTTGTAATCCCTATTTTAACAAATGATTTTGTCGGTATAACAAAACCTTTTTTCCGTGACCAATCCATTCCCCAGGAGTTACACACCATCCGCTTGCTATTAAGCCCCTCTCTCTTTCTAATAATTTCCCTTCGTCACAAATAGCTGCCAGAGCAATTCGGCATTGGCTTAGAGATGTATTAAGGTAGTTCTTGCGGGTGACTTCAAGCGATCCGATAGTGATGACGTATCGTGCATTCATACTTGTGAAATACATACTTTCTTTAACACAATTAGCCGGGTTTTCAGGTAACTTTTCTTTAAGTTTTTTCCTTGTCCCACTGATTGGGTTCGACCGTTTGGACAGCCTTCATTAACACCGACTTGAAAGAAAGTGTTGAGCAGTTGAAGCCCTGCTAACTGGAAAGCTTTTTGCGCTCGCTGCGATTTGATTCAGATTCAAACATGTTGAGCGCTAATTTTGAGCCGACTGACTCGATATCACATGCGGACCTTTTAGATTAGCTACGAAATAATATTCACATCCATTGCATTTTCGCAAACCAAGCTGACGTTACTGTCTGCGGGAACAAACACACCCTTCATGTAACCATGTGAGTATAACAGAGTAATGTCCTGTTATATGCACTTAATCTAATCGAATTTAAATTTAGGCTATCTCTCATGGATTCACAGGCATATTTTAGAGATCAAAGATCTAACGAAACAAACTATCCTTCAACATTTTCTTCCCCTTGAAACAAAGCAGATTATTGTAACTATAAAAATTAGTTGAAAAAAAACAACAAATATCAAGTTGTAGAAGCAAAATATTACCTGTATGTTACATGACCCACTTTTTTTTGACGAGTAAAAAAAAAAAGCATATGCTACAAATCATTTTTTTTTGGGGGTTAGGGGTGGT
>Ga0058701_10003819_pt1 | contig 12066 bp, 4 predicted proteins | sample AgamicOrMae_FD_97039 | JGI IMG/M metagenome (GOLD analysis project Ga0058701, IMG submission 97039) | Agave microbial communities from Guanajuato, Mexico - Or.Ma.e | ecosystem: Host-associated > Plants > Phyllosphere > Phylloplane/Leaf | place: Guanajuato, Mexico | collected 2012-06-04 | reverse complement strand
TTTTAGGTATTGTTACATATTGTTGGAAAATTAGAGACTGGAAATTACTTGTATTTTGCCAAGGTTAATAACATATTTTTTGATAGTCTGAATGTTTCATTCCGTGGGTGATTTTAGGTATTGGGGCAGTAAATTGATGAATTGCTGAATATTAATGACTGTTTTGTGACGCACGGGGCTGGGACTGTTTGGTCGACGTGAAAAAGCGATTTTACGCCGTTCAAAAAGTAATAATATTTCGGAAAAGAAGTAAAACGCGTTTTACTCCACCATAAGATGCGGATTGTCCTCTTATTTTGTTCCGCCGTCCTTTGCCAAGCTTAACGTGAGTAGAGCGAGGATCCAAGCATTCTATTTTGTTCCATTTAGTGACGAGGGAATGATGCAGTGCTTACAAAACGATGTTATAACTCGGATATTGTATTTCATTGTATACATTGCATCAAGATAGTTGACCTTTACAAGATTTTGAAAATCGCACCTATGAATTTGACATCACAGTAAAAACAGTTTTTGGATGTTCCCCAGCCTGTTTTGGGGGAGTCCCATCCTAAAACGGGGGTGAAACTAAAAGAGGTACTGGTCCTTTCCTATTTCTGTGGTGCGACCTAGTCAAATCAGGCGCGTCTCGCGTAAAACAGGGGTCACATCTCCTGATTCTGCAGACGCACTCTCGTTTCGGGCGGCTGTTCTCTAAATTAGGATGATGTGTCCTTTTTTGGGTGTTTTCAAGAATTATGTGATATTTTTAAGTGTCAGCGGAAAAATATAGCATACATCAGCATTAGAACATATTCACCCAGAAAAAAGTAATCTCAAAACAAGAGGATTACTCTCAAATTGATGACGCATTTTCCTCGTAGAAATGGTCATCAAAGTATTACTCTCGTTTGTGAGATTATTTCCGTTTGGAAAGGCAGATCGAGAGAAATCCTGTCTAAAAGGAGGGTATTCCTCTCAAAACGAGAATATTTTTACTTTCGGGTTGGTCCAAATGTTTGGTGCGGCAACCAACACAAACAAATTTTGTATTGCGACCTGGTCAAATCACTGACGTGAAAAAAAAAGAAAGAAAGAAAAATCAGTCATTTTCATTTTCAATAAACTTCTTATTTTAAGGAAGATATATCGGACATTCGTAAAACATTTCAACAGGAATATTTTCAGACCAGTAATTTGATATTATTGAATCCGGAAATAAGATTCTCTTTTTACAGTATGGAGGCCTTTTGTTGCTGGGATTTCAAGGGTGGAAGAATTCACAGCAATAACACTTGCATCCGATTAAAATATCAGAAAATGGCCTATTCATAGACATCGAGTGCGCAGCACGCCACGCACCCGTGTCCAGAATTTTCCTAGACGATTTTTATTCCCTAAAAAAATCATTTTTTCGTTGCAATCTTGATGTTCCGATCAAGATTCACTCGTTGGACACATCAATCAAGTTTAGTTGAGGGCTGCCCACATTATGCACGGATCTTGAAGAAGAGTTGACGCGAACTTCTACTTGCACACGTCAAGAAACGGGCGCAGGCTCCTTGCCTTGGCTTACAAGCCGCCGAGCCGCTTTTTCAAACAAAGCGGAAATCAAATTCCGTTCACCTTCTAAATCCAGGATTTTCAGCTGAATTGAGAAAACGCAAAAAGTTGCCATGACGTGTGTTTCGTTTTCAGGACTCACTTGGCGCGCTTTTCTTTAAAGCTGAACCTACAATCGCTGCTCGTGTTAAAGTAATCTGGGTTAAAGCCTTTCCTTCCTTTTTTAAAAAAATGTTTGACTTACAGATTTGAACAGGTATTTTGAACAGTCTTTTCAATTACTATGGTCAGCGAAATGTTACGACAATCTCGAAACTTTGCAATCTAGTTAAATCACTTCGTTGTCTCTACATGCCAAGAAAACTTACGCGAGTTTAAAGTGTTGTCCGCCCGGTTGCGAGATAAAGTTGGAGTTAGGGAGACCGAGAACATTATAGTAATACTGTAGTCCGTATCTGTTTTAGTAATCAAGTTAGAGCACCAGGGAATACAGGTTACTTGCTTCGTAGTGAGAGCGTACTACTGCAACATCACAAATGATTTATTTTTTTATTACCCACAAAATCACGTCTAGTTTGACTTCATGCCGCACCTGACAAGGCCGAAAGTGATCTCTTTACCTGTTAAACAATAAGAACCACTCAACCAGAGATAATACTATCTTAGAAACTGGAATCCATTTCATAACTTGGTCGATTTTTAAAAACTATATTAAACTGCGAAAAAAAATAATTCAAATCACACGATGTACAGAATATGCGGTAAATAATTAAACAATCTACCATTATACATTGTTTTGACATTTTCATCTTAAAATGGTCCCAGCTGTTCCGTGACTCTCGTCTTTTTCAATTAACCCATAACAGCCCTAAGTATTTGGAGTGAAATTTAGCTTAAGAGAAATTGGAAGGATTTCCCCCATAAAAATACGCAATTTCTGCTTTGAAAAATGTCTAAATTACTAAATTTCAGGTACCCAGAGGGGTGATGTTTTTTAAATTGTGAAAATACTGAACTAAAAAGATCCTCAAAACTAACTTTTTCTGTTTCCGAACGGCATCGCTGGGCGCCGGTTAACCTTGAACACTCCTATGTTTTTTACGTAGGCGGTATTGTAGAATCCTAATTTGATGTAATATATGAGTTTTTTTATTTTTTTTATTTTGGAGGCCATTCATGCGATGGCTTTAGCCTCCGACGCGGGTACATAAAAGCCTATAAGACTTTGTTTTTTTACGCGTAGTTGTAGCACGCTGGTTTCATTCCAGGTAAGGTTAGCTTCCGGACTTGTTGTAGACAGGCTGAATGCCGCTCGTTGCCTCCCCACCATGTCGCTTTATGGCATCCATGCCGCCCCGCGTTGCCCCGCGTCGTCCCGCGCCGCCCCGCGTCGCCCCTCGCCGCCCCGCGCCGCTCCGTGTCCGCGCGTGGAACTTTCGCCTCATTACGAAACTCGCGGAGTTTCCCGGTGTTCTCTCCTTTTTCATCGCTGGGAGGGGAAAAGAAAACAGTATTGTAGTGAGCTCAGACTAAGGTTACTATTAATTACTGTTTTTAATTGGGCGCTGAGTTCATATTTAATGCCATTCAGGAGTGATATGCTGCGTGAAGAAACGCTAATTAACGTTACGTTTATACGTGAAATAATTACGATCTCTCATGTCGCCGTCTTAGAGCTATAAGTATCTTTATTTTTTTGCAGTGTTTTTTGGGTCATCTACAAATTTTGTTATTAGAAGTCTTCGAATTCAGACCTATTGTCCCTTCGTCACCAACATTTTAGAATATTACAAAGGATAGCTGTTATTTCTTTTCACGTCAAAAAATAACTTATTTCTATTTTTCATCAAAAACTGTGCTTTTCTGCTGACTTCTCTCCTTCCCTCCTCCTGTTATTTACGTATATAGTTCATGTTCCTGTTCTTTATATATATTTCACATTTTTCAAATGCTATCGATTTTATTTGGGGAAAAAAAATAATATATCGTTTGGGAAAAATAAGCTGCTGAGATAGATGGTCCCGTTCACCGCCGATATAGGTAGCACAAAATTACTGTCATTCTAATGTTGGTCAACTTGAAAGAATTGACACCCTCTTATGAAAAGGTGAATTAGATGCGTTTCAACTTAAACAACTCGTTCAAAATAATATTCTCGATGGCGAGACAGCTTAGTGCGCGTTAAACCTGCAGGCAAAATTGGTCATGACGAGCGATGGTTGTCAAGAGTGATACTGAATGTATACGTAAGATATGGGCCTATTCCGTAGCGGTAACAGTAATTAGGGCTATGACAGTTCTAGCACACCACCTAACCTAACTTAACCTAGGGTTATTTTGAAACCTAAGTTGACCTACGGTTATTTTGCAGCCTAACTTAACCTAGGTTAAGTTAGGTTAGGTTTCAAAATAACCCTAGGTTATTTTAGGTAAGGTTTCAAAATAACCCTAGGTTAAGATTAGTTAGGTGGTGTGCCAGAACTGTCATAGCCCTAACTACTCGTAACGATGACCTTGGCGGCTCTAAGCGCGCTGTCGTTATGAGCTCGAGTCGCTATTTTCGGTCTTGAAAGTCTTTAGTATGTTACTCCTGGCTTCCCGCTAATTCAGCATCGTTCTTTAGAGCATCGGTGCCTGCCAGAAAATCCTAATTTACCGCTGTCCGGAAGCATGGCAATAAAACAAAAATATGTAGAATCTTAGAACTGTGCCGGTACGCACAGTGAAAACTACCTTAAATTTCAAGTCTGTCGATACACAGCTTAGGTATGAAGGTAAACCAGAGGAAAAGCGTAATTTATAGGTATTTATTTATTTTTTGTTTTGAAAATAGGCTCTTCAATAATAATATCAAGAAGACCCCTCGACGGCACCTTTTCATTGATATGGTTTAATTGATAGGTTTATCTCGAAAAATAACCAATTCACGCTCTTCCCCTGTTTAACCTTCACCCAAAGCAGCTGAGATCACTTAAAAAGGCTGTATTTTACTGTATTCACAGCTATGAAGTATGCTCTTCGAAAATACGTCTTTATCGTAGGAGGAAGTGAATCATGAAAATTCACTTCAGTTTGACCCATTTTCAAAATCTTACCTATAATAAGAGGTTGAGTACTCCTCATCACGAGGTTTAGCTACGCTATCTGCTCACCTATTGCATAGAGACTGCAGTTTCTCAGTGTGACCAACAGAAGCGGTCCCTTTGAATTCCATATCTGATTGGTAGAATCCAGCGTTTGCCTTCACTGATTGGTTGGGATCCTAAACTTGGCGTGGTCACGTATAGTTATCCACTCTCTGTGTAACTGCAGTATCCCTAACCTATCGGTAAATACACCTTAAATCTTCAATTTTGAACACCTTAAGATTGAGATTGGGGTTTAGTGCTACATGAACCCAAGGTCCTTCCTTAAAAATATCCTCTCCCAAAAAATAAATTAATGAAGAAGAAATATTTTCGTGGAGCGGGTGTCCGCGTGTCGCGTTCCCCTCGGCGGGCCCCCTCCCCTCCTTCCCCTCCCCTCCGGTGGCGCCAGTGGCGGCTGCGGCGGCTGGCGTCGAGGGATGCTGCCGCATCTTAGTATGGTCCGGGCCGGCTCGCCGGCAACATCAAAGGGTGGCGCCCCGACGCAGCCCGCGTACTGCCCCTCGCCGCGATCGTCTTTAGTCACGGTGTGATGAGTGATTAGTTTTGTGACCGAAGGATAATACTACCACCAAGCTGGCGTCAGGTGTGTTTTTCTCTCGACGCATCACACACATATTAAAAAAATAATAAAACAAAATAAATCCTCTTCGACACAAAGTAGAATGCATTCTTAGGCCTACTAACAGTTACCCCACACGTGTTTTGGTTACTTATTTATGTTATTCTTTTAATAGTCCGCTATTCGGATATGTAGTATTCGCCCCCCAAAACTAATGCTATTTTTTTAAAATACTGCACAACGTACTTCAAGAGATTAAGTTTTGCTACACAAATGTGAAAAGTATTTAACCTCAAATTTTTGAAGTTGCTTTTTCATACTGATCATCAAAATGTTTTTTTATTATTTTTTTATTATTTTTTCTTCTTTGAATATGATAAAGCTCAACACTAAATCACTGGATCGCAGAAATATAACTAACATTTTGAACCGCTGTTTTCGACTCATTTAAAATGGAATTTGAGACTGACAAGAAAAGGTTATTTATGTAGTTGTGTGCGTTAACAAAAATTACCCTTTTTCTTTACCCTCCAATATATTTTTTCCAAAACTTTTTTTGGTACGTTTTGAACGATTTGAAACTCATTCCCCTGTTTGTTTTTTTGAGAACTCTTCCCAAGTTTTTACGCTTACTAACATGTGCCAGAAATAGAAAAATAATTCTATAAAAAGGAAAAATGTAAAACTACTCTAATTGAAATTGTGAGGAATAATTCATGAAATTTCACTTAAGGAACAAGAGTTAAGTATTCAATGTTTTCTAAGTAGTCAACAAGCGTGCGGGGTACTATGAGGAACCGCCTCTCTAATTAATTCATTTCTCTGGATTGTCTTTTGGTGTTAAAATCACATTGCAGCCTTTTTTTGTGGATATTTTTGATATTTTTCAACGGTTGCTGTTTTGGAAATAGTACAAAATGAAAACACAAACCCTGCTAAAAACATTATTAATAATAATTGTATTTCATTTTAAAAACAATATAAAGAGAATTTTCGGAGGAAATCGGACAATTTTAGGTTCATTTCACTTTACGTTATGATTTGGATTACCATTCAGATTTTAAACCACGCATCCTGGATATAAAATTGTGTATTCTTTATTATTATTGGACTCTGCTTAATGTAGTAATTTCTAAAACACGTATCGGTAATTACCTTCATAAAAGCTATATGTTTTTCCACGTAATATTTTGGTGTCCATAAAGAGAAAACAATCAAAGACGGTTTATGGACAGGGTCCTGACCCACTTTTCACCCCCACCCTCCGAAAACAATCCCCATTAATGTGTTTTCGGCGCTATGGCAGAGTGTAACGTACTCCCACCCAGTTGAAGTGTACGTTTCTTTTCTTTTTTTTTCTTTTTTTTCAAAGACTTGAAAGACACTATTTTCGGCCAATTTGTGATATGAGCACTGACGAACGTCTTTTAAATATGACAAAACTATTTACCCCGCGTTAAATCTCGGCGTGAATTGTTTGGGTACGCTGAAGAAAGAAAACAGAAAAAGGTCGAAAAACATGTCTACGATGAGTAAAAGTCAGAATTGCATCAGATGGAACGTTCAATTTCAGTTTCTAAAACATGAGGATTTTATATTCAGACACTTAATGCCCTTTTTATATGCAAAACATCAAAGCGGCAGATCCGTATCGCCGAACGTTTTGCCGCTAGAATTCATAGGATCCACGATAGGAGCGGCAGGTACGTTACGTAATGACTCATTAATTCTCAGAGGAATGAATATCAGTAAAACCGAAAATATTCCATGAAATTAGCTTGAATTCCAGTGTTTCCAAAACTGGAAAAAATCTGACTGATAATCATCTGCACTTGACTGGATCTATGCGGGTACGAACGGTTAAAACATCCGTTCGACATTTAAGCATCTGGAGCCGTCCTTAGCAACCTCTCAACGGACCTAGAATAACTTAAATCTATTCTTTTTAAATTGTAAGGAAATGAAGTCGAGGATAAAAGTGCTTATTAAGTCTTTGCCTACACAGACTGAAGACTGCTCAAAGAAGACTTCATTCACCCTTAAAAAAAGGGAATGAAAATATACTCTTAATTAGTGAAGATTGAGCTACTTTTAGCAATAAAGTGGCTCATTTTCCATTAATTAGGCGTGAATTTTTACTGCTTTTAAATTTTCACTACTAAATATTCGAACGTGTATGCTGTGTGGCCATGCATTGTCGGCGTTTTTGTCTTGTATCAAGGAGCCGAACGTAATTTTACAAATAATTTATTTCACCCAATTTTACCAGTAACTAAATAAATTTGTTTTACCCTAAAAATGCAGAGGTCTACAGAAAGAGAGGTCTATGAGAGATTTGTTCCTAAGCTCTAGATCTTTTTAGATTCTTTTTTTTTTGGAAAATATTATTCGCAGTAGGAATTATAATTTTTGCTTTCCCCTGAAAGAGCATAAATAATACATCCGTCGCTTTTAGTGGGAAACGTGAATAGGTGATGAACCCAATCATGCAGAGCAAAGCTGTGTGCTTTACTCTATCTATAATTCGTGTCAAGTTGTATTGCTTTTACATTGCTTTATTGTGACGACATTGATGTTAAAACAAACTTTTTTTGTGTTACAAAAACAAATATTGGACGTCATTTATTGCGTCTCTCTGTGTACCTTTACACCTTTCTCCTGTTCGGAATGTGTTATTTCAAAATTCACAATCCCATGATTGGATATTGAGTGTTGTTGGTCAGGACGCCGTCGGCCTGAACGAGAAATTCGCAAATGAACCGGCCAGCTTGGGTGCTCACTATTCATATGGATCGCATGTTATGCCTATTTGTTTAATATATCAATACACTACTTGAATCAGTGAAAATCTACTGATTCTTAGAAGATATCTACCACTTTTCAGTCAAAACCGAACCACTGAAGTGAATCAGTGGTTCGATTTTCACTGAGAATCAGTAGATTTTAGTACATATCCACTGATTCGTCTTTATAGTGTAAATACGCCAAGCCGAGCGGATTTTCAGCACAGCGTGACCGAGAGAACCAGCTTACATAAGTTAACCTAACCTAACGTCGCCAGTTGTGATGGCGTTTACCTCAAGGAAACAGTAACTGCCTCTGAAATCGTCCAAGCGGAGCGTTAGCAAACTACCCAGAAAACCTTGTCATTTTCAACAAGCGCAGTTGAAAAGCGTTAACGCTTATGAGAACTATATCTCTAAGACGAGGTATAGAAAAAGCCAACTATATCAAATGGGAGGACCTTCTCATCTCTTTATCGTTTACAAAGTTTTTCCCTAAAAACAACCATTCAGTGAAATACCATTTTCCGGTAGTTGTTTACATGCCAGCGGCGTGAATAATCAGCTGGATGAATGTCATAACACGCATTTGGAATTGTTGTCTATTTACTCATAGCCATCAACCAGGCTTCAAATATCAAACTTAGTTTCATTTGACTGTGTACTACACCCATGTGACACATAAACAGAATGCACATGGCTAAAATTAGATTCTGCAATTGGTCAAAACCTAAATAGACTGGTTTGTTATGACAGCCCGAACTGTCAACTAGCGAAACAATTTTATTATGTCGAGAAAACTGATAAGCAAAATTAACTCTATTCCATGCATCACTGACTGATGAAATCAAAACGCATGATCTTGCTAGATAGGCAATCATTTTCAAGTATCCTATCCTTTATTGCAGAATATTACTGAAACGTGTCTTTGGGCAAAAGCTAATTTATCGTATCCCGAAACGGCCGCTGGGGACCACAATTTTGACATCTTTTACTCGTTGTTTTAAGGATGGAGTGGGTGTAAAAAACACTATGAGGATTTGGTCCTATTGTCCTCAGATTCATCAACAAATCTAGCAAAAAAAATATGAGATTGTCGGAAGTACTTGCCCTAGAGGAGGGAGCCTTCGCCACATAACCGATTCACGATAATATGCCGAGCGTTATACCAAAGAGAGATGTTTTTTTTTGTTTTAAAAGCTTACGCCCACACATCGCAGTTAAATAAGACCTAGTCGTTTGTTATTACAAAACTGTTGGTTCACTGTGCAGAAATATCTGGTCTATTATTTGTAATCATTATTCAGTAACGCTCCAAGTTAAAATGGAGTTTCGGTATTCATCTTTTTGCTTGTAATGTTTAGAGAGAGTTTTCGGTTTTAATGTTCGGAAATCTCGGGAGCTGCGATCGTTGACTCCGAAGGATCAATCATCAGAGCGCAGTTTTCTTTCGAAGAAACTTTTACTTTCTCCTTTTGATATGAGTCTGCGCTTGATTAATTGTTATCATATTTCGCGATACCACGCTTTCTATATTTACAGTACACCTGCTTCCAATCATTAGATCAGTTAAGTCTAGAAAGCATTACTTTAAGCTTGTCAGCCCTTATTTTTCTGGTGTTTCCTCACTAATTCGAAGGAAAAACTAGATTAATTTTAAGATTATCTGCCCTAAAAGCTGTTGAATTTTATTTTCTTGTCAGATTCCAGAATATTTTATAAAAATTTTCTAGATTTTTCCTACATAGGTTTAAAACTTACTGATATCGAAATCTGAACTAAAAGTAATAATAATAACGAATTGCGGTTGCTGTGAGTTGATGGTAAATCTTTGCTGATAATAGAATTGACGGGAGAAAACAATTCCTCATTTGAAATGCTGCTCATTACTGTGAATCAATTTGCGAGCAATTAATTACTCGATTACATTACCTGTGATTACATTGAAGGTAAATATAGGTAGGCAACTGGAGCACATGAGTGCGAAGGTGGTTGCCTATGCTTGACATGTTAGGGGCTCTCCTGACAAGAAGCACGCCTCGTTTGACACATCTGTGTAATTAAGCACAGATCAAAGGAGCCGCCGGGTGGGGAGGTCTGTACCTCCTTAAGCTATATGAATGCTTTTCAGGACAGTTAAAAATGTCTCTCTTCCCAGGTTGGATTTTTAGGCCGTTGCGTTTGACCTTTCGTCAAACTTTTGGTGGCGCTTAGAAGCGGTACGCTTCTTAGATAATTATTGGCAAATTGGTACTTCCATGGAAGACTCGACAACTTGTCAAACTTCAGTTTTAAACTATACTAGTTCGAAGAGTGTTCAAAATGTTGTTTTTCGTTGCGGGTTCAAAATGTTGTTTTTCGTTGCGAATATCTCTTATTATTCTTCTGAAATGAATGAAAACGTCGAAACATTCTAACTGGCCCCCGGAATACTGTATGTTCTCTATGAATTCTTATTTAAATCACACGAAAAACAATCAAATGGCACAATCCAAAAACGGGGATTTTGCGCGCTCTCGAAACTGGTCTACTTCAGTAATCAGCTTTTAGAACTGGTCGAGTATTCCATTGAGGTGCCAAAGTTATACATTTTATTACAACTTCGTATAGCAATCGATTAAGCGAGAACATAATTGTTGATTCAAAAAATAATAAAATAAATTATCATGCGTGTCTATCTACTATGACGGTAATCACCATTGTTGAAAGACTCTATAGGGGTGTTCTGATTTCCCGCTATCTTTTAAAAATGTGTATCTATGTTACTAGATTTCTAGTCAACAAGAAAAGTAAAGTAAGACGAGACAAGTAAAGATCGACGAGAACTTTTTTAAAAACGCCCTTAAATGAGAGGGAAAAATACTTGACTTTAGAGGTTGTGAAATTTGCTTGCATTTCATGCTTGCAGTTATGATCTTTCGAACTATTTCAAAAGTTGGTTACATACAGTATATCATTTTTTTAAGGTGCGTGTTGTGAAGCCAAGATAGTAATGTCGACAAACGAAAAATAATAAGTTAGCGGGAGTTCTCTTTGTGGCTGACTGTGTACCCACTGCAGTTAACCTTTCGCTTTTCAAGGTTTCAAAGGACAGAAAAGGGGGTAAATAAGTTGTTCGGTGGACCATTGTCGGTTGACGGACGGAGCCGTTGAGCCTCCACACCTCCACCTCTCCACCGCCACCTCTTCCAACCCTCTACACGTGCACTGCATGAAAAGTCGTGCTAGAAGTTTTTTCTCGTTTTTACGCGGTGTGACATAAGGCACAGTGGATTTTCTTTGTTGGTCTGTCTTTAGGCTCAAAGCGGAGAAAATTCTGCTGTAACTGCTTCCTTTTACCAGTAAAATTCTGTGGATTATTTCGTACCACTGCCAAGGGCTACGACCAGTGTGGTAAAGCACTCCAACTTTGATTTTTTCATGTTTTCCTGTAGAGTACTTCCAGTGAACATGGAAGCAAAACTAGTAGTTGCTTTGCTAAAACTGCGACAAACTGCGCGATTACCACGTTTTAAAACGTCCTCAGTTTGTCACTCTCAAAGTCGCCATGAAAGATGAAAATAGAAGTGAAGATGGCGGTTAAGCGATGACCCTATCCCTTTTTCAAAAGGTACTTCACTCTATGCGATTCTGAGTGGTTGTTTGACCATTTAAGTGTAGAGGAAGAGTTACCGAGAATTTAAATGTTTCAAAAGGAAAATGTTCACAACATCTGTAGGGCTTGCGGGGATGTGTTCATTGTACAGCGCATTGTTATTCACAACGAATGCGGGACGGAGGAAGGTGAAAAACGATTTAAAGAAATCGTCTGCAGTGTTTCTCATAGCGAGAGGTGATTATTTGGAGCAATCAAAAGTTTGCTTCGACGGTCAAGTTTTTGGTTCTGGCCACCAAATGTTTGGTTGTGACCATCAGCTGCTTAAATACAGCGACGAGAAGCTTACGGCGCAAAATTTGGTTGAGTATATAATGACCTAACACTAGATTGCTCCAACCATGCCCTTTCTCCGTGGTTGATGATTAGGCCCACGTC
>Ga0058701_10003818_pt1 | contig 12066 bp, 11 predicted proteins | sample AgamicOrMae_FD_97039 | JGI IMG/M metagenome (GOLD analysis project Ga0058701, IMG submission 97039) | Agave microbial communities from Guanajuato, Mexico - Or.Ma.e | ecosystem: Host-associated > Plants > Phyllosphere > Phylloplane/Leaf | place: Guanajuato, Mexico | collected 2012-06-04 | reverse complement strand
TTTCTCGCCGTTTTGGGGGTTGTACATCCCAAATCCGGTCTTATCTCGAAGTCGATTTTTTGCACGATGCCAATACTTCCATTGACATGGAAGTAAAACAGCTGTTCAAAACCGCAATGATTTCTCGTTGTTGGCTACCTAACGCTAAGTCATAAGGTAAACGTCACCTAAATTGAACTAACAAGTTGATAAAGTAGAATAAATCTTTAAATTATCTGGCATGTATAGACGTAGTGACGTAGTAAAGGTGTATTTGCTTGTTAGCGGGTTGTTACCCTTGGAAAAATTGGGTCACGTTTTGTCGAATCCCGTCCCTTGTGAGCCGTGCGGGGAAGGGGGGGGGGGAGATGAACTTGTCCGACTTCGGTGTGCGGATAGAACAGAGACAAGCCGGGTTATTATTAGTAGAGGGTGAAACACAGGCTGATACACCGGGCGAAACGAGTCAACGACATGGCCTATATCGTCGCAGGTCTCGCCGCAAAACCACCAAACCCCAACAAGTCTTCCATGTGTCGGGTAAAAGATTTTCATCCAGTATACCCTATTCTTCACTCTCGGTTTAATTTTTTTTTTTTCATTGTTATACTTTTACTTAGAAGTCACTACATTTTTGAGTCACTACTTTGTTGATTGTCATTCATATTCAGTTATACTGGTAGAATTTACGCTTTTTTTTACCAAATCTATCAGTGCTCAGTAAAAGTGCGTAATAATTGGTGTTTTTAATTTAACTTTGTGTTAAACTGAAAATCCTTAGCAAGCTATCTCAATGAACAGCGTACGGCGAATCGAAGAAATTATTCAATGTATCTCCAATCTATCAAATATTCAGGTGTCGTTTTTGAAGAAAGAATTAGCGATCGGTCTAAGTGTGTTATTCTTTTTTACAGTGATACGTCATTATTATTTTTAAATCTTATCTTTATCATATTACTTTACTTATCAAATCTTCGTCAGTTTTTTTGTGTTTAATTCCAAAAGTGTTGTCATTATTTAATGATTTCGGAACATCTGACCAAGTATTAAACCAGCTTTTCTTTCAGTCGCCAAGAGGAATAATTTTCAGGCATTTTCAGCGTGGTAGCTGCTTTCGTAATAGGTATACCTTGGCCGTTGGAACAAATTTTGCCAGTCTGCCATGCGTACTTCCCTGTTAAACAATTTGTTAAATTGTGTTACTTAGTTCACCTTCCCTCTTCAAATCGTTTTTTTTTTTTCGTTCTTCGATGGGTATATCCTTTTTAAAACGGGTTACGCCGTTTATTCGGTTTCTCTAGAATAAATCCTGAATCCTCAAAGCCGAAAGGCTGTGACTGACTCCATGAGAATCTGCATCCTAATCGTAGTTTTGATTCTCCCGATGCAATATTTCTCGCTTTTCGTTGTTTTATTTTTATTGATGTCTTTTTTTTAGGTTACACGACTAGTGTGTGTAAAGCACGCTTCTTAGCTTTATATAGAGCACCCAAGCGTAAGACCGACATTGGCATCCAGCAAGTTAAGTGTGAGAGAGACGAACGAACCACACCAGACTTATGTCGCTTCCTCGTTGTTGCTCCCATTACCACATTCAAAGTTAGCGTATGATATTCAATCTAAAACCCATTAACTCTTAAAGACGTCAGTTTTTTGAGCAGAATATTTTCAGTTCAGGAATTATCTGAGAGCAGAGAAGAACCTAACCTAAAAAGAAATGATGAAAAGAAATGTTCTTACGCGATATCTGAATATGTTGAAATTATACGTGTATACGTAAAACTTTGGGCGCGCTGGTTGTGCGTGGGAAAAATTCACGGAGACATAATATTTCGACCGACTTGCGTTATTAATGTTCGGTATGTGTAGGTGATTGAGCGGTGCCAAGAGAAGAACATCCTGGTGTCTTCACCGGACTCCCAGACGGATTCGCATAAACGGCGACGCCGGCGAGCTCGGGGGCGGTCCTCCAGGGGCTCCAGCGAGTCTCTGAGTCGGTCCACCAGTCCAGGTGACCGCCATTCAAGTCGGAGCTTTGTCAGTAAGTCCAATAGTTTCTCTCTTGGAGTGCACCAGCAGTGTTGCCAAATTTCACGACATTTCTAAACACAGTTTTTTACAGATACGAAAAATTTAATGATCAATCCTATTTTTGAATTTCTCAGGTCGCGAGCGATCCAAAACATACCCGACATGCAGGGTTATCTCTGATGATTCTCTAGTTAATCGCGGATTAAATGTACTAAATCGCGAAATTTGGCAACACTGCAAGTAGTTTTCAGCTGAAGTCGATCCTTACGATACGCTGGACGTATTTTCATGATAGTGTATGTTGTGTTGTCTTTGTAAGTCATTGACATAGCCTCGATGAAATCGCATTTTTGGCAGGAAAAATTAAGGAGCAATTATGATTCATTAACATATTAATAACATTCGCCTTGTAAACAGCTCCAATTTTATGTTGCGTTCCATGGCCTTTTTTTGGTGTTAAGGTTCTCTGGAGGTTCGCCTCGGCGCCAGCGGGGTGAGCGGTAGCAGCGGTAGCGGCTGCAGTGCGGCCAGCGCCAACGGAGACCAGGATTACGACGAGTCCGACTCCTGGAGTGAGCCTCTCGCTCTCAAGGTTAGCCCGCTTGCGGATCGAAAATGTTCGAGGGTTGTTTCAAAAAATTGCTCGTAAGACCCAATATCATCACAGTATTTTGCACCGAATCTTCACACCTCAATTCCTTTCTTCCCCAAAGATTGTATTTGGATTTTCTCTCATTTCATTTTTTTCATACACAAAACTTGAGTGAACGCACCTAGTTGTATAAAATTTATATCGGTCATATTGTTAACTAGGAGTGGCACGCCCGTCTTTGAGATAGACTATGCAAACGCATAAATAACTGTGCCCTGTAAAACGTGAGCTTATCTTGACGGGTAGTGATCCCACCGTTGAGTAGTCGGTCTTCTTTTTTTAAGATTTGTCGTTTTTGTTACGTAGAAACTTTATTCGTGTGAGTTTCTGAAAGATTTCTGTCCGTCAAGAAAAAACTTGGCCCTGAAGCTATAAGAAAAATCAATCAACTGCGATTTTACGAGCGGCATTGTAATCCCCTTTCAGATTAGCGTGGAATTTATAAACAACTTGATCCACCGTTGTAAAACTTAGACGTGAAAAAACTCTTATGGCAACAACGTCATAAAAGTATTTTCCGCATGATAGATGTTCTTGTTGGCAGTACCGATACCTTCAGTAAAGAGCCCGCGAAGATAACACCTTTCTCGTCGCCAGCGCTGGTCGAAGATAATTTATAAAATATTTCAGTAGTTATTTTAAAGATATTGTGCTTTCAAAGCAATATAAGCCCGCAATATAGACGTGCAAATGCATAGTATTTAAAAGCGGCATATGCTTAGGCCTACTCACGATTCTTAACAAAAATTTTAATGAAGGATGGGATAAGATTTGAAGCTTTGTGGATATAATCTTGTAGATATCATCCCTTGCCCTTCACATTTTTTTAGATTATTTTTGTTTGCCCCCTCTCTCGATGTCGCCAAAGTAATTTTTTGAAGGAGCCCACAAAAAGGCGCTCCTCGGCACTATGATTCGACTAACTTCTGGCTTTCTTAACCCACTACCAACCAGCGATGCCGTTCGGAAACAGAAAAAATTATATTAGAGGATCTTTTCAGTTCAGCATTGTCTCAATTTAATAAAGATCACCCCTCTGGAAACCCAAAAATTAATAATAAAGACATTTTTCAAAGCTTAAAATTGTGTATTGTAGTGGAAAAAGTTCTTCCAATCATCATTAAGCTCTAAGGACTTTGGGCTGTTATGCGTTAATATCATAAAGCAAGAAATCCCTCTCACACCCCTTTAACTTCTCTTCCTTTTTCGCGCGAAAAGCCTGAAACTAATTCACGAACTTGTGACTCATCAGAGCTGCGCTCCTTTCCACGTCCTTTTTCTTTGTTGACCTCAAGCAGGCTGATAGAAAAAAATCTGTCGAAAACCGATTATCCTACTCTTCAGAAAGTCGTTTTGAACAAATCTGTAAAGCTATCTTCTAGTTCGGCTTTTTTTCGGCCAATATGTTTTCTTTTGTTAGTCGGAATATTAGCCATAAGGCCTCCTGCACCGATCCAGTGGTAAGCAGCTGAGGATTCCTAAAATGATGATGCAACCCGCTCAACATGCGTGCCACGCGTGTTGCCTATCACGAGCTAGAGATGCTGCATTAGGCAACATGCGTGACACTTGTGTCGTGCGGGCTGCATCGTCACCTCGGTGCCCCGTAGCTCGCTCGGTTTACAAGAAAGTTCCGCTTTTTGCCCTGTATTATGCGGAAATATTCGTTACTTTGTGGCATTCATGTGATTGATGTAAAAGTCGGAAACCGAACCCGGCTTAAGCAGGATATTGTTGAAATCGTTTCAGGTCGAAGAGACGCTGGAGGAAACGACCATGTCGACAGTCCTCTCGGACAGCGATGATGAAGACGTTCCACGGAGAGGACGAGGGCCCGAGCCCGCGGACAAACTAGACTTCTTCCTTTGCGGAATCAACTTCCTCAACAAGAAAAATCGTGTGCCATTCCCAGAACTGGGAGCTGACATTGTTGACGGTGAGTCAAGTTGCTCTAGGCTTGATGAGCAACTCTTAAAGGTTGCTAATTCTACCTCTTGTTCGGCCTTCCATTGTAATAAGAGGAACGCCATGCAACCGCGTAGGTTAGGCAAAGTTAGGTTAGGTGCCATTTGTCTCGATTTGCCACGATGAAGTTGGTTTTGTTGTGATAGTCGTAGCGAGTCGGGCCCGATCCGCGAGAGGGGTAAGCAGTAAGTATGCGGTAATGAGACTCGTTACCTCCCTTGAAAACAACACTCCCGTGTTGTATTTTGAAGTAACTTTCCTATTCACGCACCTCCGCATAAGGAGCTTCATTTCTTGTCTTGGACTTTTCCCCGCTTCTGTTGCTGTGATACCTGTTGGCTAACGGACGTCATCCGCGTTGAGCGCTATACTCGTTCTTTCTACCTCTAAAATGGACGGGTTGGTAGGGAGAGGTTAAGAACGAATAAAAAGTAGCACTAGAACCCGTACAAATTGTTACGTCAAAAACGTGGGTATGTTACTGTGGTAGCTTTTGAAAATTTTAAAAATGAGGATCTGGGGCGAGTTCAGCATCTTCTAAAACGTAGAAAAGACTACTCGGCGAAAGGTAGAATACGAGAGGTAGAAATTGCAACCTATAGAGTGGGTAACGTATGTGAATGCTGTCTTTTGTTTCCAGTTGATATCGACTCTGAGGGATCCGACATTGACGACAGCGTGGACGGAGGCTCGGACGACGAGAAGGACAGGGAAGATGAGGAGGACGAAGAGGATCCACCAGCCACGGTGGTCCAGATCGCGTCCCCGCTCGTCTCGTGGGAGGACAACTGGCTCTTCCAGTCCCGGAAGCTGAAAACTGTCAACAGCAGAGGCCATCAGCCTGTTCCCGTGCCTATGTTAGTGCCAAATCCGAGTCAAGACCTCAGGCCACTCATCGGTAAGAGTTCCTTTCAAAACGTTTGCCAGGAAGTTCCTACATTGTGCTGCAGAACATTTTTCTGGGGCGGCTGATGTATTTTTATGAAGGGAGTTTCCATTGACCCGACTGCCCCATTTAACGCATAACAGCCCAAAGTATTTGGAGTGAAATTTAGTTTAAGAGAAATTGGAAGGACTTTTTCCTCTATAATACGCAATTTTAAGCGTTGGAAAATGCCGAAATTATTAATTTTTAGGTTTCCAGAGGGGTGATATTTTTTTTAATGTGACTTCGCTGAACTGAAAAGATCCTCTAAAATATTTTTTTCTGTTTCCGAACGGCATTGCTGGGCGGTACTATTTAGTATGTATCAGGTTGGGTTCCGTGTTCATTTGTTCCGTGTTTGTTCCGTTGAACTGTTCCAGTTCAAGTCATCTCCCATTTAAAATACATTCTGGTAACATGCGTTCAAGTCTCCGTACATGAATGCATGTCGGGTCGATAGCAACACTCTTTTTAAAAAGCGCGGGCCCTACCTGAGGTACAGTGTAACAAAAAATGCTGGAGAGCATCACGATGCGTGACTCGTCTTTTTAATCTTAATGTTACGTTTAGGCGACATTGATGCTGAAGAAACTTCTGACCTGTCGGAATGCAGCGACGATGCCATCCAGGATGTGGTCCTGGCAGAAGGCGAGGGCTCTCAGTGGGGTGACGATGATCTTGCAGAAGCGTGCAATACCCATTTATTACAACAAGCCGGTGAGTAACACAAAACTTTTCTCTTCAGCGGCAGATTAAAGTGTGAGCTTTCTTTTTACTACGTTTTTTTCATCTGCAGCTTCCGATAAGGACAGTGAGCTGACTGTCCTATACGCTGCCCCGGACAGACGACCTGCCCCGGCCCGCAGAGTTGTTACTCCTCTTGGGTATGTTCTTTGGTAATTTAGACTTCATCGTTGAATAACCCTTTGTTTGAAAAATTTCAAATATTACGTGATCCAATGACCTCCCAACAACGCACCAATTGCGTGCGCTAAGTTAATTTAGATGCCCTATGACTCGCCTCGTGTTTATGCCTCACTTGGAGGATGCTAGCTAAGCCTGACTGCTGTCAGTTCAGTGAGCATGATTAAGCTAGAGCCCTGAAACGTAGAGGCCTAAATGAAATCCATGGCCGCCATGTAGAGACCCATTTTCCCGTAAGGAATAGAGAGCCGAAGGCTCTCTAGTGAGGAATACATTGGGTCTTTCATGGCGGCTCCCATAGAGGTCACCATTCAAGTCTCTCTCCTTTTTAGGGCTCTACATGAAGCTAGGCGCCAGCAACGAAGCACACGGCACCTAGCTTAACCCGCACTAATGCCCAGAGGATATTTTTAATTAGTATTGTCAAAATTAAGAAATATCACTCCTCTGGAAACCTGAAACTTATTAATTTAGGCATTGTCCAAAGCTTGAAATTGCGTATTTTAGTGGGAAAAATCCTTCCAACTTCTCTTAGTCTAAATTTCACTACAAATACTTTGGTCTGTTATGGGTTAACATAACCCACGCAGTTGTGTGTCGCTCGGTGGATACGCAATCTTAAAGAATAAGAGAGCATGAGTTTCATATCATTTTGTGATTGGTTACAAATATTTGGAATTGTTTGCAGGGATCATGACGACGACAGTGGCCAAGCATCTTTGGAGTCGACGGGCGTCCATGCAGAAACTGGAAAAGTTTCCGCAGATATGATCGCCCAATCCCCAGAGCCCACCTCTGAGCCACTCCCCGAGGTCACTCCCCCACAGCGAAGTTTTGTTCCTATCCCCGCCCCTCGCCCCCACCTCCCAGTAGAAACCTCACAACTTAACAACAAAAATCATTCCGCCTCTATTACCAGTGAACCTACTGAGACGTGTACAGAAACTAAAAATGACGACAAGAATTCGGATTCGGATCCAGAAATGTCGGCACCTCCCCGACCAGGTATTTTACTAATTCTTTCGTAATCTATCTGAAATTTTTGGTACCGTATTCGCGCAAATGGGATTTACGACCAATTTTTATCGAGATAGCCTTTAGAGAGAGCTCAAAAAATGACGGAGAAAAGTCTAAGGCCGCAAGTTCATGCGATCGGCCGATCGCCCGGAAATCCAGTTCGAAATTGTTTGTGACGTGATAGAATCCGTAAATTTTACCGAAGTCCAATGATTATATGACGCCACAAATAACTTTGAGCTCGATTCTCGGGCAATCGGCCGATTGTATGGGCTTTTCTTCGTCATTTTTCGAGCTCCTCTGGTGTCTATCTCGATAAAAATTTTCTAGTACCCCATCAGAGACAAGCAGTTTTTCACAAAATATGTCAAAATGTTATCATAAATGTGATTTTGAAAAGTAACCTCGGGTGTATATGATTACAGGAACTATCGCTGCCCGTGAGCACGAGAAATGGCAACATGCCGTGCCTCTGCCTAATAATCCTTACTCACCTGAAAATATTGAGAAAAGGTTACGGCAGCGAGGACGTCTCATGTAAGTCGGTCTACACTTTTTGACGCTTAGATCGACGGGTTTTTAATCTCTTTGTTAATCGTCCATAATTTTTTAGTGACCTACCGGAGGTATCCAGCGTTGATCGTTTGGAATCGCCTGGACCGATTTTAGCCGCGGAGCGGCAAGAAAACGGCGAAAGCCAAAGAATTCTTATTTCAACCGGAGGACAGCCTGATCCTAGGCGGTATGTTCATTTTGCTTCAAGCAAAACTTGACTTTGAAATACTCTCCACTTCAGAGAGCGATTCTCAGATCAAGGAAATAACTTTCTTGGACGAACAGTCCATGTCAGGAAAACGACTCTTATTCTCTGGAAATGTTTCTGTTGAGGCATGGCGTGCGCATATTTGTGATTTTAACTCAAAGGTAGCAACTTTTCAAGGCAGGGGAAAGGGGAACAGCCCACGTAGCGAATTGGTTCATTCTTTTCGATTTATCTAGATTTTAGCGTTGTTCAACGAACCAGCTTATTATTAGCGTAAGTAATCTTGTAGGCTACGTTTATTTAATCTGCCTGAGAAATAACGTAGCTTAAGGCGGGCCTTTCTAGCGGGAGACCATTATGATTTTGCACACCTTTTGAAGTTAGAGTACTGAAAACTGTCGATGACAGCTAGTATTGACTTGGGCTTACTGAACTTAAGCACTTATCTTGGAGCTAGGTTAACTCAGACTTGTGCACTGCATATTTTTGAAAAGAACTCATAGTTCTTCGCACTTAGAGTGAAGTCCTGATTTCTGATGAGTCAGTATTTGGCAAATGGGAGTGCACAGGAAGGTAAGCGGCTTTTAATTTTCCATTTCGAGCTTTTTTTCAGTTTTTTTTAACGCTAAAGTTTTTTACCCTGACTCTTTTCCGTTCTTCATAGGGTTGTGTTAAAGCTAACAAACGACTAAATTTTAACATTCCAAACAATATTAGATATCAGTTGCTCAAACCATCGAGGAAAAAGTAACAGAAATAGACAATCGTAAAAAAAATTTAAACTACGAGGCTTTTTCTTTAACCGAGGTTATGGTTAATAAAAAAGGTTAGTTATATCTCCGACTTCACAGCCTTAATGTTTGAAATGAATACAAATTAACTTGGGGAATTATGAGGAAAATAAAGAAAAATTTGCTTGTGGTAGTTTTTCTTAAGCCCTTAGGCTCTGCTGATACAAGGTTTACAAAATTCGATGGCTATCCTGGAGTATATCTGCTCGCCTCGAACAGTGCTGACCAAACTGACGTAGTCGATTGTGTTGCAGGTACAGCCGCGATTTTTACGTCAACACCGGTAACGGACCGAAGAATAGCTCAGGTTTAGATAGAGTGAAAGAGAAAGATTCGAACGGGTTGAAATCGAGGCGCGAGCGCCAGGTAAGCAGCTGTCCCTCCCCCCTCGATGCTCTGTTGTCATCTCTCGAGGCCGAGTCGGTCCAGCGGGCTCCCATCCGCGCGTGTATAGCAAGCGAACACCAAGCTTCCCCGCATTTCTCAGTCAATCCCATGTTTGAGGATGACTCAAAACGCGATACCAAAGACACTGACCCGCCTGGGGTACAGGTGAGAGGCATGGTGAAAGGGCAGAAAGTGGTGAGCGATTCGTCAAAGCCGGAAGTTCGACCGGACAGGAACTGGCTAGTGCCTCCTGATGTGCCGGAAATGGTCGAACGCAGTTTCGAGACCCTTCGAGTCATGCGTCTACGCGCTAAATCCCGCCCGAATGGCACTCGCAAAGAGCCTTCAAAAGCTCTAAATAAGTGATCTAGTCCGCGTTTTTTTGTTTCTGTTTTATTTTTTCTTCTCGTAAGGCTGTTTTTTTTCTGCTTGGCTGATTCAATCAAATAAGCTTTCATGAAAGACTCCCCCTAAGACGTCTCTAAATCTTGTTCACAAACGCGTTGAAACTAACCTACCGGTAGATTTGGATGGAAGAAAAACGGAAAGGCTGTATCATGATCTAATTGTTAGATTTGTCACGTTTCCCAGGGAAATGTGCATTTTTTGAGAGCACAATTCATGTCATTCCAAACGTCACCGGTAAGTCCCCTTTTCTTTGCGTGCTTATCACTTCCCCGGTTGAAGAATCCATGTAGATATCCGTATAGATCTCCACACTCAATATGGATATTCTTATCTAATTCGTAATGCATAGACCTATATCCATTCACGGATATCCATGGTATGGGCATCCATGGTCCGAATATCCTTGGTTTTTTGGTTGACCTCATGGATATCCATGGATATCTACGAGGACCCTCCACCTTCGAATTTGGGTTACGATGTTCAGTTTTCAAAGCACGATTTTCGTTCATTCTGAGTCTTTCACCCTACAGGCGGTGTCTATGAGAAATTAGTTAAGAGAGATTTCTGTAAGCTTATTTCTTATAAGGCCGAGCAGTCTTATTGTAATTTTTTGGTTATTTCATTTGACTATAGTTATATGTACCGTATTTTCGGTTTTTGTTATTTATGATGAATACGTGCCACGTAAGGGTATTATACAAAAGCTCTAATATAATAGCTAGTTTGGCAGTATTCGAAAGTTTCATTATGGAGAAACAGCAAGCAATAACTATATAGAAGATAATTATGTCGAACGTCGGTATTTCATACATTTCTAAAGTCCATTTTTTATCAGATGACAGATTGTGCCATAAAAAGGTGTCTTGTTAGTTACCAGTCCTATACTTTCCTTTGATTTAGGATTATAGTTTTATGGACATTGAGCATCACATCGTATATTGCATTTGGTGATTTTTTCTAATTTTTTTGTGTGTTTTTTGTTTTGGCACCAAGAAACTTATTAGACCTTACCATAAACTTTTAAAACGCTACCAACGATATTTCCTTGACGAAACTTATATTTTGTAAATACTTGGACGTTTTGAAATTTTCCGCTAAAGCTTTTGGTGAAAACGAAACGCGTTTTTTAGGCTATTATTTTGATGGGTTGTTTAATTCACCATTTATTGTGTGTGTGTTCATATTGTTGGGGGCTTTCATAAATGATGTCATCGTGTCCGTTTCCTTACTCTTAACTGTCTGTTTATTCAAAATTTAAGGTCTAAGCAACTTAACGTTGCAAACCTCAGTTAACGCAGTTTTGCATTATATTGGTCGTGGGAAAAAAAAACGTTATTCGTGATATTCAAACGATATAAAATCAATTATGCCAAAGTAGGTACATTCTTCAAACTTTGCGGCCAGAATCCGCTCGTGGTGCTCGAAAATAACTTACAAATCATAGTATGAAGCTCCCGTGTTTTCCTGCGAGGAAACAGACGTCTACTGATGTCAATATGACCACGAGTAGCGCGACCTGTGTTTCAGGCGATTACAGTGGAATCTCGGTTATACGTCGGAGTCGGGACTAAAAAATTTGGACTTAGAACTGAGAGAGACGTACAAATGAAAATAATATTCCGTATAATTCCATGTAAAGTATTCTGGATGAGACTATACCAATTGGACGAACAAACGAGTGGGACTTACAACTGAGAGACGTATAACTGAGACTCTACTGTAATGTAGTCTATCAGAGGGCATTTAGAACCCCTTGCTCGATGGTAAACCTACCCTTAACCCACCGCGATGATGATATTTATTGAGAGCCCCATTGTTGTTTTTTTTGTGACCGTTTGAACGATTGGCTTTTGTTCTGCCTATATTTCGCCATAGAATGCGGTTGCTAAGCGGTGAAGGTTCAACAAACCTGTTGATGTAATTCGGTTATGAGTGCCATAATGAGTATTAAGTCGGTGGGAGTCTTCAAGGTGCAAGCCCTTACTATAGATTTACTTGTGGAACTGGAATCCTCTTCTGGTATTGTAGTAAGAACGCTGTACATATTTCTGATTCAGATTTGTTTTTGATTCTCTCAGAGTTATTAATTGTACCTATGAAAGTTCATTGTTTGGGATTAAAAAGCGTACATAAAAAGCTTTATTTTAACTCATTCATATTTCAATACTTGTAAATATAGTTTGGCGCTTTTTACGTGAGTTTTTTACTGCTTTTGCCCTGTACT
>Ga0058701_10003817_pt1 | contig 12067 bp, 8 predicted proteins | sample AgamicOrMae_FD_97039 | JGI IMG/M metagenome (GOLD analysis project Ga0058701, IMG submission 97039) | Agave microbial communities from Guanajuato, Mexico - Or.Ma.e | ecosystem: Host-associated > Plants > Phyllosphere > Phylloplane/Leaf | place: Guanajuato, Mexico | collected 2012-06-04 | reverse complement strand
TGAAGAAGAGACGGCGATCTTTGAGTGTGCGGCATCTGGTTTGCCGATCCCAGAGATCAAATGGATCTACAACGGAAAACCGATTTCGGAAGCTCCTTACAACCCGAGACGTAAAGTGACTCCTAACAGTATCATTATCGAGAAGTTAGAGAAGAAGGATTCTGGAAACTACGGTTGTAACGCCACCAACACCCACGGCTACGTATACAAGGATGTCTACGTAAACGTTCTGCGTAAGTAGTTTACCTTAAATGAGGTTTAGTTATGTTCTTTTTTAAGGTAGTGGACTCGCGTCCGGCCCGATCCGCGGAACGGGTAAAAAAATGATGCTTCAAAACCTGTGAAAGTTCTTGCGTTTGTTAAAAAGTGACTATATTTTCATTTAAGGTCTTACAAACTCACCCTGTGGGGCGGACGAGTTGAAGTGCTCCAAAAACACGCATTACGCAAATTTTACGATGGCTAAAACAAGTTTTTTATTTAATGCTAATTATTGTCATTTGATCGGTGACACCGTCATTTTTTTTCTATATGTTTGTGAAGAGCTTAGATTTTGTTTTGGAGACAATTCTAATCACTCAAACACAGCGTAAACCTAAAAAATCCTATAAAAGCAAGAATGTGCGTTTTCCCGCAAGGACAATGTGTAATTCAATTTTGTTTACCTCAAAATTCGGTGACAGTGGGATTTCAGAAATGGATTCGGCGTGTTTTAAAGAGCATGCCACAGAAATTTCAAGCGATTCTGATCACTGGACCAAGGTTGCCTTGCTACCCAAAGCACACCTCCTCTCAGAGAAGGGCTTTAGTTTTTCCTGTTATTATTTATTTTTTGTGCAGGACTTCCTCCGGAAATCACCGATCCGCCTACTAACGAATCGACGGTGGACGGGCGCTCGATTAACATGACTTGCCGCGCGTTCGGCGCACCGAGACCCGAAGTGAAGTGGGTGCGCAACGGCGTCACTCTGACCGGAGGCCGGTACAACGTCCAGGAGAACGGCGACCTGGAGCTCCGCGATGTGGGCTTCCAGGACACGGGCATCTACACGTGCTACGCCACGAGCCGCCTCGGGGAGGTCAAAGCCGAGGGGAGCCTCACCGTCAAGGAACACACGCGCATCACGACGTTCCCCGAGGACTACGAGGTCCCCGCCGGCGCCACAGCCACCTTCCGGTGCAACGCCGTCTCCGATCCGTCCCTGGACCTCACCATCGAGTGGCTCAACAACGGGCAGTCCATAGACTTCGATTCGGAGCCCCGATTCGTCCAGACGAAGGACTACTCGCTGACGATCACCAAGACGACTGAGCTGGACTCCGGGACGTACACGTGCTACGCGTGGACGCACCTGGACAACGCCACGGCCAACGCTACCCTCATCGTCCAGGACGCGCCCAACGCCCCCGAGCTCGAGTCGGTGTACTGTCAGGAGAAGACGGCGCAGCTCAAGTGGACCCCCAAAGGAGACAACCGTGCACCGATCTTGTACTACACGATCCAGTATAACACGAGCTTCACTCCGGACGCGTGGGAGAACGCCTACGAGAATGTGCCAGCTACGGCGACGGTGTACACGGTGCCGATGACGCCGTGGGCAAACTACACGTTCCGGGTGATTGCTTCTAATAAGATCGGGAGGTCGCCGCCGTCGGGACATTCCACGGTGTGCACCACGTTGCCGGACGTTCCCTATAAGAACCCCGATAACGTGAAAGGCGAGGGTACCAGGAAGGACAACATGGTCATCTCGTGGACGGTAAGACGACTTCGGTTTTTTCGCCTCGGAAATTTTGGCTTATTATGTTTTTGTTCGGCTTTCATTTAATTTTCGATTTGTAACACGTGGAGCATTTGGTTTGTGGCTTTTGATTTAGTGAGATAAACTTTTAATTTAAAATAAATTATTAGTCTAAAAGCATTTTTTTTTAAATAATGTGTGAGGAACAACAGCAGGTACTATTGGGAACTTGGCCATTTCCAAGAAAGGACTTTTAGCGGTTCTCACCTCTCTTAAGATCTTAATTTGTGTCTCAAAAAAGGAGATTAAAAAAAAAGAAAGTGGCGTTTTGTGTAGAATTTGTACTTCTCCTTTGGAAAGCTGGAACTTCTCTTCCTTTTCAAAGGAAACAAGTCAAACAAGTACAAGAAAAAACTAAAAGAAAGAAAAAAAATAATAATAAACTGGAAAAAAATACCTCTTCGTGTAAAATTTTATTCTCATCATCGGAGCTTGTGCTTTTCTTATATTTTTCGATGAAAATCTGTGTTAACGTATCAGTCGCTTTTAATGCTTTCCTTTGGAATTTGAGCTCCTATTTTCTCGAAAAATCGCCGATTTCAGAAGTGGAGACACTAGCTGCTACTATAAGTCCAAAGTTACAAGTGTATAAAGTTTAAGAAATTTAGTATACACAGTATTTTTAGTATCTGAATACCCCTTTACGAGCTAGACAGCTCTTAGGAGTTTACGTCAGTTAAAGTCTCTTCAGTATCATGAGAGTATTTTCGTGTATTGTTGCGTTGCAGGCTATGCCCGAAATCGAACACAACGCCCCTGGATTCAAATACCGCGTGTTCTGGAGGCGAGATATCCCGGGCGAGCCGGCCGACTTCGACGACATCACCGACTGGAGGAGAACCTCGCTAGAATTGCCCAACTTGCAGACCTTCCAAAGGTACAAAATCCAAGTGAAGGCGCTCAACGAAAAAGGAGAAGCAAACGTGGCCCCGACGGAGATCATCGGCTACTCCGGGGAAGACTGTAAGTTTGCAGCCAATGAAAGAAGTGCTCAACTTTGACGGATCTCTTACCGTTTGCGTGAATGTCTCTAGATCCGCTGTTGGCTCCGCAAAACTTCACCGTTGAGGCTGTGACCAAACCGCACGAGGCGCTTCTGAGCTGGTCCCCTGTGCCTGCAGATTCCGTTCGTGGTCACTTTAGGGGATACAAGGTAACTTTGTTGCGATTTCTAATCTTACCGATTTGAGCTACTTCTTGTATTCCACCTTGTGCAGCTTACGTTCGATACGTACTTCAGTTTTGATGATTATAAATTTAAAGAGGTCTACAGCGAGGGGCCAACTACTCTTTCGGGATTTGTTCACCGGATTTCACGGATCTAAAGGATTTTAGATTTTCCAGGGATTTTAAGGACTTTAAGGATGTTAAGGATTTAAAGTATACCAACGGTTTAAGGCTCGATTTCAAGGAATTCAGGTCGGATGTCAGGGATTTCAGCGATTCAAAGTTAGGCGTCATGGATTCCGGGCCAAATATTTGGGATTTCAGGTTGAATTTTAAGGGTTTCAGGCGATATTCCAGGGATTTCACGTCGGATTTTAAGGATTTCAGGTATTTTACGTCACGTTTCAAGGTTTTCAAGTTGGATTTCAGAGATTTTTGGTCGGATTCCGCGAATTTTAGGGTTTTCAGGCAGCATTTCAGGGATTTTAGGTCGGATTTCAGGACATTTGTACACCGGATTTCAGAAGAAGCTGGCACCTCTGTCTACAGAGTTCCATTTTAAGTTACTAGATCTTATTCTTTGAATATTTGTCGTCAGATCCAAACATGGACCGAGCGAGAGGGAATGACTGGTATACGCGAATACATCGTGAAAGGTCAGAAGACACGGGAAGTTATTCCTATTTTCGTTCCCCACACGAAAAACTTCGCGCGGGTTATGGTGTTCAACGACCACTACAACGGTCCCTCCAGTGACGTCATCAGCTTTGATACGCCTGAAGGAAGTGAGTACTACATGTGGTCCAGCACTATGATATCTTCTACAGTTTGTTGGTGTAGAACTCCTCGCTACGCGATTCCTATCTACAATTATACAACCCTCATAATACTTATCTGACTGTGTAATCCAGGATGGGTTATAAGCTTTTGGAAGGGTTTTGAAAAGTGGCAACCCGTTTTCGTCGACTTAGCTAGTCAAATTCACTAACAAGTTGTACTAAAATGACAAAACTGTGTTTAAAAATCTGAAAAGCACGAAAATCTTTAACATTTGACTATTTAAACAAACAAGATTAGTTGGCAGCTATGGTTATTTCAATTTTTAAAATTGTCGCCATTGCTAATTTAACGCCTTTTCATCTGAAGAAAATGTGTTGTTTTTAGAGTTTTTCATCAAATATTTTTTCTGGAATGACGGTAAGATACTGTTTTTTTTAAAGTCTAAATGTGTTCATCTTAATCAATCTCAGGGAACATTTTAAACAAAGTTTTCGAGCAAATTTTGTTGTAAAATACAAAAACTTCGATTATTTGGTACACGTTCATATAACAACACCTAACTGTTGCTATCTTTGAATGCCTAAAACTCAAAAGTTAGGATCGTGACAAGTCGTTTTTAGTGGTGATAGCATCTTAGCTGTATTTCTGATTAATAAAAAGAGTCTGTTATCGGCACCCTTTACCTCAATGAAACATCCTTAAATCAATGTTCGTTATTGGATTTCATTAATTTGTTTTTTGTTTTATAGCTCCGGGTCCTGTGAGAGCTCTGGAGGGTATACCCATGGGCTCGTCGGCGATACTCCTCAATTGGAAAGAACCAGCGGAACACAACGGAGTATTGACAGGATACAAAATTTACTACCAAGTAGTTGAAGGCACGAAGCTCGGCGGCAGACTGGAAAGGGAGCCACACATTCTCGACCCGAAGGCGACGCAGGCGAAACTCTCCGGCTTGCAGCCGAACACAACTTACCGATTCTCCGTCGTCGCCACAACATCCGCAGGCGAAGGGGCAGTGTAAGTCGCACAGAGAATTTACCTCGTTTCTTCGGAAATTGAGTGAATTCTTGTTTATTGTTGACGAATGTTATAGTCAGATCGAATTCAGGCTTTGATTAGTCGAAGCATAAGAGACCTTGCGCTCTGTTTCAGTGTTTTCGACGAAAAGAAGACTTTCAGCAACGTGATGCCGCCCGAAAGACCGTTCTTCATCTGGACTCCTCTCCCGTCCGACGACGGCCACGCCGCCGTCCTGGTGAACTGGGTCATCAACAAGCAAGGCCACGTCGGATCTCACTTCTTCGTCAAGTACAAGTAAGCTCCGATATCATTGTCCTTTTCTAAGTCAAACTGACTTGCCGGAGCTCAGTCCAGCCTCACGGAAAACTAACCTAGTTGCACCCTCTTCCTTCTAATTGCTGATTCGGATTGGTTTTCTAGGTTGCGCGGAGAAAGCCAGTGGACTGAATCCAGGCCTGAATTCAACGATGTCAACATGGTAGTTAAACCTCTGAAACCAGGCGAAATCTATATATTTAAGTTGGTGGCCGTTGACGGTGATTACTTAACAGAAAGTCATCCTCAGGAAGTCGAAACTTCGAACGGTAAGATCGCAAATCAGCTGCTTCTACCTTGTACCCTGAAAATTTTAATAGTATAGATTCCACCTTTCGTCTAGCCGAGCGAAGTTACAAGGCATCAAACTTAACCCCATCTCTCGAACGAAACCTCATCCTCTTTCTTAGGTTAGGTGTCTTGTGCTTCGCTCGTCTTGGCGACAAGTTGTAAAATCGGATATCTCGCATTTACCACGTATTGATAAGGCTCATTACCTGTTTTGGGCCCATAACCTGTTTTTGGCCCATAACCTGTGTTAATTTTCTATGTTTGGTTTGCAGAGGGGCCGATAATTCAGCCGAGGGAGAACGTAGCGGCAGCCGGGTGGTTCATCGGAATGATGCTTGCCATCGCCTTCCTGCTTCTGGTGCTTATCATAGTATGTATTATCAAGCGGAACCGGGGAGGAAAATACATCGTCCATGAACGCGAAGCCGCTCACGGCCGCCTAGACTACCCCGAAGAGCCCGGCTTCCACGAATACTCACAACCGTAAGCACTGCCTGCTAAACTACTTATTAAGTGACGTGCTCTATCCAATTTCCGAACACACTTTTGATTCTTTGGAAATAGGATATCGTCTTATTAGCCGACAGATGTAGAAAGAAAAAAAAACTAAAAACTGGTTCTACAGAGGAGGTTCGAACTCTTGCTCCAGTTCGCATATCAACGCGCTAGCATCTTTGCTAGAGCGATATATCTTTAAAATGAGATTTTGACTTATTTATGTTGGCGAAGAACAACTCTCTAAATGTGTTTAGTTAACAGTTCATATGTATAATTTAAGGTGAAATTCAAATAACGGTTAAAGATATTGCTTCGGAATTATTTATTTATGTAGTCATTCATGCTACCCGAGAGGCGAGCTCTATGTAGGGAGAGCTGTTCAAAAGCATTTTTCTAACATACAGGTGGTGAAACGAAATAATAACACAACAAAAGAGCAGAGTTACAATACAGTATGAATTTGGTACTGGTGTAAATTGTTGGCTCAACAGGAGTATTCAGAATCATGAAACCTTGTTTTTTCGACCTAATTTAGGTCATATTTTTCATGAAATTACATTAAACAAAGGGAAGGCTTTTCGTTTGTAAGATCATCTATGCTTCAGTATGATTTGTAACAGTCACATGAGGGTATTACTGTAGAATGATATGGGCTAATTCTGTCAAATATTTCCTGATTTCAACAAAGGTAATACCGAATTATTAAAATATTCGTGTTTGAAGAAGCTGGCGAAGAGGAAATTGTGGAGTACTCGTCTCTTGCTTTTGGTGCGATTTAATTGTTTTTTAATGGGCGCTCAATTATGGTTTGTGGTTGTAGGTTGGATAACCCGTCCCATGGGCGAAGTTCCATGGGCAGCGATCCGAAGCATGATCCGTACAACGATGGGGACGCGGACTCGCTAGCGGAGTATGGAGATGGCGACACAGGTAAGTTAAACATAGAGAAAGACAAGTTTTTGCTGAAGCAGTAGGCAATATGCTTTGACGTGTTAAAATTAAGATGAACCTCATTTGCCATTCAGTCTTTTATCTCGAATAGAACTAAAAGTTTAAACCTATCCAAAAATGAAATTTTGTTACTTGAACTTAAACTTGTTGCAGACGAAATCATGTTATTGTAGAATATTGATGAAGACAAAGGAAGTTACTTTTTTAATAGGGAGTGTTTATCGACCCGACTGCCATATTCAAAATGCATTTTGTTTGGCTTAGTCACCTCCCATTGAAAATGCATTAGGCTGGTTACGTGCGTTCAAGTCTCCCTATATCAATGCATGTCAGGTCAATAGCAACACCCTTCTTAACCCACAACAGACCGAAGTATTTGAAGTGAAATTTAGCTTAAGAGATGTTGGAAGGATTTTTCCCATTAAAATACGAAATTTTAACCTTTGAGAAATGCCTGAATTATTTAATATCAGGTTTTTAGAGGGAGTGATATTATTTAAATTGTGACAATACCGAACTTAAAAGGTCGTCTAAAATATTTTTTCTGCTTCTGAACGGCATTGCTGGGCGGTAGTGGGTTGATATATAACTTTGAATACGTCAAACTTTATCGGTTTTATTACTATTCTAGTAAAGCCTAAATTTGGGCGTTGCTTTCCTCCCTATTATGGTTTTGAGGTGAGAATTGTAAAGTTGGAACCTTTGTAGACTCAAGTTGTGTGTTCTATCAGAGCTTACTAACGGTGTAAAACTGTAAGCCTGAAGTCGTTTAGTTTAATGTGTGCTTTTAAGTTGGTTTGCGTTTGTCCGTCCTTTCTGTATATTTTATTTGAGTTTTGGCTTATTTTTTTATTTGCATGTTTTCTTTTTTTATTTATACAGAGGGTATGAATGAAGATGGCTCATTTATTGGACAATATGGCCGTAAACAAAAACAAGGAGATACATCATCCGGGGGTTTTACGACTTTAGTCTGAGGTAAATGACGAGACACTCTGTGTGTCTTATACTAACTCATTTCAGTTACTAAAATCTGCATGGAACTAATCTGAACTAATCAACTAACTTAACTCCCGGTAAGACACCAATCCTGCAACTTTTCATGCATTTTGATACATAATGGATTCTGTCTTTCATTATCTTCATCTCAATGTACCTTTAACGGTCTGTATGTCATGGGTCCCGAAAAAATCTTAGCGTTTCGATTGAAAACCAATTTTGATCCGTGTAAGAATGCATGTGTTTTAACCTCGTTTACCTTTATTTCTTAATTGTCAGATTTTTGCGTTGCTCATCGGTTAACCCACAACAGCCCAAAGTAATTGGAGTGAAATGTAGCTAAAGAGAAATTGGAAGGATTTTCTCCATTAAAATACGAAATTTTAGGCTTTGGAAAATGCCTACATTGAGAAAATTTAGGTTTCCAGAGGGGTGATATTTTTTAAATTGTGAAAAAACTGAACTGAAAAGATACTTTTCTGTCTGTGAACGGCATCGCTGGGCGCTAACGGGTTAATTAAGAGCTGCATGTTTGGGACGTCGATTTGAGGTTTGTGTATAGAGGGCAGCACCGGACCCAAAGTCACAGGTGTGATGGGTAGGAGACTTGGTCTTCCGGAAGTTCTGTCGCTTGCCGTTTATTCGTTTAAATTTACGTATGAGAAGCTTGAGATTTCATTCAGGATAGCCACCTTTCTAAACGTAAATCGATCCACAAATGAAAAATCTTGCACCTTCTTTAAGTGATGCATTACGTGCAAAAAGCTAGAACGGTGAACGTCTATGAAAGTAAACAAAGATGATTTCATAATCCACAAAATCAGGACGATGCACTTTCGTCGAAGAAAATCTCAAGGCTTACGTTTCAATAGTAAGCGATAGAAACTTCTGTAAGCGATGGAAACTTCTTTAAAATCAACCCTCTTCTTCGATTCAGATGCTGTTACACAAGATTTCTTCGAACTCAAACGCGGTCAAAGAATCGTTATATTCAGACATATGTTTTTCGATCGCTCTTGAAGTAAGCGCTTCAAACTGCGTCTATTCGACAACGTTGTCTTAACCGCCTTGAAAGTTGGGTGGAAAATTGCGATTGGGAAATCTGGCAACCCTGTACGGATGGCAACACTGCTTATAGCTGCCGTTGGCAAGTCCCATCCCTCCCTGTGACACTAGCGGTGTTGCCGTTGTGTCTAAAGCGAATTCTGACGTTGCCTTTCAAGCTGCCTGAACAGAATTTCAGTTTTCTTCCTCCTACAACTGTCTTTACCGTGCTGGATAATTTTATATTTACGACAAAAGATTCAGAAAGCATGTCTGAAACTATTAACCCAAGTCAGCCGTAGATTCTCCCTGTTGAAGTAGCTCGTATTTTTGCTAATTCTTTTAATTTTTGGTGTTCTTTGTCGATATTAGATTTACTCGCTTGGCATTGCATTTGTTTACTGCTTTGATGTTTGGAGTATGATTAATTTTGAGTTGATTAGAATCTGACGTGATTCATGTTAGCGACCACCTCTTGCATTCTCATTTTCAGTAGCAGTTGGTTTCTACATATAGGTTATTAGCCAATAGGAGAAAGTCTTGTTTTCAGCCGCGAAGTTCAAAGAGTATTCCGTAGTCATTCGAACCGAAGCTATCTCTTTCGCGTTTACCTGTGAACAAGGAAGAGTGGTGACCTTAAAACTTACGTTATTTTGAGCGTTTTAGACTCTTGTAAGGTGGTCTTGCAGAACCGACTGATCGCCATGTTGAAAATAGCGTTCGTCAAAATGGATATTGTAAGAAGATTTTTTGTTTAAACCAGGTAAAAATTCAAGAATTATCTTTATTTCATTCGAGAGAATTGTGCAAGTCGAATCGCGGAGAAAAATAGACCTGAAAAATTATTTAAGGATATCAGCGTATGATGAGAACGGAGATAACTGTTGACTTTCGTTTTACTTTTTACTCCTCGGGTCGACGTGCACGGTGGAAGGCGGAATTTTCTACCTCTTGTTTTCTACTCTTGTTTTATTTTTCATTACATTTCTAGTAGAAGTGACCAAGAACAGCGAAGGCAAGGCTGCCAGTGAGTCGTTTTTATCGTATCACTCTTTGTCTCTGAAATCAATTTCTCTCACGTTTCCGTACCCTTTGTCTCTTTTTGTCAATCCTTTTCAGCCTCATTCGTTGAGATGTTGTAGTTTCGCGGACCGATGATCTTCCAATATGATCGCTTATTTGCGGTCTGCCCTCGTGCAGAATAGCATTGTAAGTTACGCCTTCCCCTCTAACCTCACGGCCGCGAACTGCCGCCTCCCGGTCCTCATAAAATCAACAAATTTAGCAACAGACATCGGTTCTAACCAATTTTAGTTTCTCTCAATCGCATCCAATCGTCAAAACATAAAGATCCAACGTAAATTTTGGGCAAAGAAAAAACTAAGAAAAAAGGGGGCACCCCGTCCCGAAAGTGTGCCCAATTTTTATGTGTGGAATTATTACATTTTTACGGTTGGAATTGATCAAGGGGAATTGAAAGTTGCTTTTACTTTCGTCTGTTACCCCTTTCTTTCATTACTCACTCTAATTAGAATATAAAATTCCTTCCCTAGAATTGTCCTAGCTCATGACCTCTCTCCCGGTCCGTGTAAAATCGACTGTGAGCAATCGGTTTTAAGCAATTTTAGTTTCCCTCGAGATCCAAACGTCACAAATGAAAGATACGCCGATAAGCGGCACCAGGCTTAGGGACCTGTAGGCTTGTGGCTCGCTGTACTGATCTTAGCGACGAAGGGTGGAACACAAGAGGTAAAAAAGCCTGCCTCTCAAACGAACAGCGATATTAAACTGGTCTTTTGTTTGGGCAGGCCAATTCACCGAGGATGGATCGTTCATCGGACAGTACGGCCAAAACGTGAGCGTGAAAAAGCGACAGCTGGGCGAAGCTGCTTCACCTTCTGCTATCGCCGCCTACGTCTAGCAGCCGGACGTCTAGCTGCCCAGCCAAAAGTTAAGCTGCCCAGCTGGAAGTTTAGCTGCCCAGCCGAAAGTCTTGCTGCCCAGCCGAAAGGGAAGCGAGCCTCTAGACTCCTGGCTAGCTCCTTAAATGAATGCCTCATGCTTCGTTTCGGAACACTCGACTAAAAGTTTACCGTCTCTAGTGGGCTTCTACTTAGATTTTTTGTTCAGCTAATTATTGTGTACAACCCAGTTTCCAACTGTCTCTCGGAAACTCTTTGTTAATTTAGAGAAGTTTGTTGTGGCGTTGAGGAGAACGGGTGATTTCATCCTCATCGTTCACAAAGGAATTTCGAATCCAGTAATGCTAGATATCTGACTTCGTCAAATTTAATTACGGTTAACCCGAGTTTAGCACATTTTTGGTTTGCCGTGGAAGGAAAAAATTCGTAAATGGTGTATATTTTGACAAGAGACAAGGTTAACCGCCTTTGAGTTTGATGGAGTTACGAAAACTGGCAACGCTGTTTGAATCAATTTTGGAGCACGTCTCTCTTAGGATGTTTCTCTTGACCCCCCCTTTTTGCCTTTGTGTTTGCCAATGTGTTCAGTGACGGTCAATTAGGAACCGGTGTGGTGGTCAGACAAGGATAGGAGTGCAAGCACAAATAGAATCACATTATTCTAGAATCTTAGATTTCGTTTTTTTGTATTTTCTTTTTGTACGTTTCTACATTGCCTTAAGATCTTAGGAGGCTGTGTTCAGTTGTCATTTGTGACGATTTCCAAAAAGAATATGACAATACTGGTTTAATACTTACTGTGGCCGACGGGAGTACTGGAGTACCTGAGAGAGTTGAAACGTTTGAACAGTAATTGAAGTTTGAATTTTGGCGGGAACTCGGGAACTGTTTGTCGCCACAACGTGCCCCTCCTTAGCTGCTCACCATCTTTGTCAGACAGGCGAAGTCGGTCATTGGTCCATGTCTGAAGTCTCGCCTATCGTGCAGTTAAATTTCAGGGTACTGATGGAAGAACCGTGTATATACAAGTATTGTTTATCTGAAGGGGGCTATCCAGCCGCTATAAATCGGCTCCCCAGCGTTTTAATTTTATTTCTTCTTCCTCTTGTTTTTATGTTTTGACTGGCGCGGGACTTTGGACGAGGCGATGTCAGATCTTGCGAGGTCATCTTGTGATTGGTCGACAGCTAATCTTTTTTTTTTCTTTAAAAGAAAATGTTTTATTTTTTATTTTTTGAGTATTGAAGACATGCGAAGACTGCCTAAACCGTATAT
>Ga0058701_10003816_pt1 | contig 12068 bp, 4 predicted proteins | sample AgamicOrMae_FD_97039 | JGI IMG/M metagenome (GOLD analysis project Ga0058701, IMG submission 97039) | Agave microbial communities from Guanajuato, Mexico - Or.Ma.e | ecosystem: Host-associated > Plants > Phyllosphere > Phylloplane/Leaf | place: Guanajuato, Mexico | collected 2012-06-04 | reverse complement strand
TTTTAGTTTCATACCCAAAACAGGTATACATAGCATTCCCCAAGACAGTGGTTTTGTTTTTACTGTGCTGGAAACTTTTTTATGACATGAATTGAACGCATTTTCAATGCTGTGTTGTGTTGTGCCTGTAAACTGCAATCAGTCGCGTGGAGAGTACATATCACTCTTTCTGTGTTTCAGCATGGTGATGGAGGATTCACGGACGGATGCTGACGCCGCAGGGATGCCTTCGACCAGCAAAGAAAGCGCTGAGGAAAAGTCTGAACCTTTGGGAAGCCAGCAAGCCATGGAGACCGATCAAGAATCGATTACTCCTGTAGTAGTGAAGCAAGAGATCGAGGAACCGTTTATATGCAAAGAATGCGATGACCGATTTTTCTACGAAGATGCGTTGAACGAGCATATGCTGACGCACCGCGTAGAAACGCCGGTCGTTCCTGAACCAACCCCTCCTCCTCCTCCGCCTCCTCCTGTGACTCAGTGGCGTGTAACTACCCGCGCAAACAACCAAAGATCCTCAAAGGTACCCGGCGTACTCAAGCCGTATCTTTGCACCGTATGCGGCGAAGGATTCACCCTGAATGCGACGTTGAAAGCGCATATGCGGACACACACGGGGGAGAGGCCGTATGCCTGCAACGAGTGCAACGCGCGATTCACACAGATGGGAACGCTGAAGAGACACATGCTGACGCACACTGGCGAGAAGCCGTTCGAGTGTCAGCAGTGCCAGAAGCGATTTTCCAAAAATTCTGGTCTGAAAGCGCATATGCTGACGCACAGTGGAGAGAGACCGTTTGCCTGCCCTGAATGTGACGCACGGTTTTCCTTGCGTGGGAACCTGAACAGCCACATGCAGACGCACAGCGACGAGAGGCCCTTCGTCTGCACAGAATGTGACGCCCGATTCTCGTTTCGCCGTAATTTGAAGAATCACTTGCTGACGCACAGCGCGGAAAAACCTTTCGGTTGCACAGAGTGCGTCAAGCGATTTACCCGTATCACTGATTTGAAAACGCACATGCTGACGCACAGCGGAGAAAAACCGTTTCCTTGCAACCAGTGCACCGCGCAGTTTTCTCAAGAACGCAATCTGAAAAGACATTTGCTGACGCACACCGGTGATCAGCCCTTTTCTTGCATAGAATGTGGCCTGCGATTCTCCTCTAAACGTAATTTGAATAGTCACATGCTGACGCACAGCGATGTGAAGCCCTTCCCATGCACAGAATGTGATCAGAGATTTTCTTTCCGCCGTGATTTGAGCAACCACATGCGGAAACACAGCGGAGAAAGATTTGGTTGCCCAGAATGCAACAAGCGCTTCTCGCGTGGTACGGATTTGAAGACACACATGCTGACGCACACCGGAGAAAAGCCGTTTCCGTGCAACATTTGTCCTGCTCGATTTACTCAAGTCCGAAATTTGAAGAGACATATGCAGACACACGCTGAAGATAAGCTGAAGGGTAGAACACTTCAAATTTGCTGTACACCAGACGTTGATTTTGGTGTACTTAGCCCAGGCGATCCTAGTCCAGGTGAACTTAGTCCAAGCGAACTTAGCCCAGGTGAAATTAGTCCAGGAGAACTTAGTCGAGACGAACTCAGTCGAGACGAACTCAGTCGAGACGAGCTTAGTCGAGACGAACTCAGTCGAGACGAGCTTAGTCGAGACGAGCTCAGTCGAGACGAGCTTAGTCGAGATGAGCTCAGTCGAGACGAACTTAGTCAATATGAACTTAGTCGAGATGAACTGATGCCTGGCCAATACGAACTGAGTCGAGACGAATTCAGTCGAGACGAGCTTAGTCGCGATGAACTTAGTCGAGACGAACTGATGCCTGGCCGACCAAGTCCGACTGGGATTAATGCATCGGGCTAACTTAGACTGAATTCCTATTTTCAATAATATCTGCGTTAAGAAGAGAGTTCTAAAGGGCTGCTTTTGAAGTAAATCTTATGAAACGTCTTTGATGAGTATGTAGAGTTCCTGTAAAACTGCCAAGTGTGTGTAGTCGATTAAGGGGCCTGAAAAGTAAAGACTCTTTGTGTTCTTTTTCTTAAGAAGAAAAAAAAAGATGTATTGTATCCTATCTATAGCAGCGAATGTTATATCTATAGAGACTTTAATATACCTATAGCAGAGGAACCAGGGATGAAGAACAAGTCCCCGCGCGTTATAAACGAATTTAAACAAAAGTTCGGCAGAGACCGGCGTGTGACCATTATAATTTGTTTTTGAAATGCTCCCAATATTATAGTATTATTGTTTGATTTCGGTTTTCGAAATACGCAGAGCGCATGCAGTTCATTGTTATTGTTTTGTCCACATGTAAGAAGAACCTATAAGCTTTGACGACCAAATCAAATTCTTGTACCTTGTCCAGTAACAAAATCATTGAGTGTCAGGAAAAAATCTGACCGCGCAAAAACTTCTCGCAAGGTTTTATTTAGGCCTATAAAAAATGTATTTTTATTTATACAAATTTTATTATGAGCTCAAGTAGCACTCATTGCCGCCAATCAGGGATGGCGTAACCTTGTGGGTAGGGTGTTTGCAAGTCGTTCTGAGTAATTTGTACAATGAGTGGTTGATTCCTCGGGTGAGCCGATCTGTTGAACATAATGTAACAAGTAATTTTCTGACAGCTCGAGTTAGTGAAGGCACATGCGGAGAAAACACAAGGAAAGTTTCGTTGCACAGAGTGACGGGTGCAATTTTGTACAGACACTTTGGATGACTCACGAATGCACTTGTTATCCGCAGCCTTCTCGCATACTGTTTCCGCTAATAAAATGTTCGAAAATTTGTCATTTCGGTCGGCAAAACTTGCCTAAAAACATCTTAACCAACCCACTGTAAATTAGTAAATTGTATTTTCACTCTTGATGTAACATACTAGTTTTACACTACCGTTTGATGACTGCATGTATGTTATCTGTATTCACTCACGTTCCGCATGTACATAGCTTGCCAACGAGGGCGAAAAATTCCCCCAGATGACTATTGTAAGGAGTCTATTTTTTTGTTATTCTTCAATAAAAGATTCTCAACTTTTCTGCTCTGCTTATTTCTTAGATTTACCTTATCTCCGGTAGGTTGTGCAATTAAAGGCCAATTGAACACCTTCCAGTGTTATTTCAAGCTTCAACAAGTCCGAATCGGGTTTGGTGAAAATCGGTTCCCTCTTTAACGAAATTCTTTATTCCCACATACGTTTATGAATAAATGTGGTACATCGTAACATTATTTGTTGATATTACGTTGGAGTTCGCTTCAATCCTTCACAGTTATGCTCGATAGACTAACAGACTGTCGACTAGCAGACAAATATACCAACGCGAGGACATCACCCAAAAAGTCTGGGGGGAAAAAATATGAGTGACATCTGCCACCTAATGAATCTTTCCAAACTAAGGTGTCTGGAAAGAAACATTTTTTTTCGATGCGTTTTTCTAACCGATATATCCCCCATCACATGTAAAAGTCATGTTATGAAATTCGAATATCTTAAATTAAAACACACCACAAATGTTCCGATCAATTTTTAATACTGAGGATGTATTTGGTAGTTCTTACTGTCCGTATTCTTCATACTGCCTTACAAGTAATTTTGGTGGACTTGCCGCATTTATTTCATAAAGAATCAACAATTCTGTTGTTGCCCATGTTTTAAATAAATAAAAAAATTACTGGCCGAATATCCGGACAAAGAATATTTCCCTGTGTCACTCTCAACAAAATATGACTTTTTTAAGTTAAATCAAAAAAATTTAAAAACTTTTCGAGAAACCTTACCTAAATGCCCCTATTCCACGTTCCAGTCCAATCCGAAGGATATTAGCTCCATAGCCATAAGGAATGCACCCTCAGACGCCATGAAACTTTTTAAATATCCCTTTTTTGGACTCTTGGGGTCTCAACCCGGGTTATGGTGTCCATGCGATATCCATGCTGAATTATCCATTTAATGAAAATACATAAATGGATATCCATGTGTCTATGCTGTATCAATGAGCCATGGATGTCCATTCGAGTGTGTTCCAGTGAATGTATTTTTCGGCATGGATTACTATGGGCATTGCATAGATACTTCAACCCGGGAAAACGTTTGAGATCTGCCTAAATCTCAAAAGTCGAATTTTCTCGCCTTGACAATATTTGGCCCACAAAAAAAAACGGCAATTATAAATTGGCGGAGTGCTCTAATTCGTTTTTCACTCAATTTATTAGGATTAAATATCGTCTCAAATCGTAATGCGCAATTCGAGAAGTGCTCTGGTTGACCTTTGGCTTTGCCTTCGGCGTACGTGGTGCGGTGCGACCAACATGCTAAGTATTATTTTTCTTGTTAGCCATCTGGTTAAGTGAGTCCAGCAAGCCGACCACCGTCAGGTAAGTTCTCACGGCAGACAGCTTGTGCAGAGCGGGGCGGAGGTTGGGCTTGGGCTGGCCGGAGACGGGACACTTGCGGCACGCGTACTGCACGCTTAAGCCATCCAATTTCATCCCTGCGAGCTGTTGCCGAGAGAATGCTTCTATGAAAAATTAGGCTCAAATTGTTGATAAATGGTTTTATGACAGTTTTACATTCACATTGTTGGGTATCGATATTACGATATTAACCAATATCAGCCCAAAGTATTTGGAGTGAAATTTTGCTTAAGTGAAATTCGAAGGATTTTTGCCATTAATTTACGTAATTCTAATCTTTGGATAATGCCTAAATTATTAAATTTCAGGTTTCCAGAGGGGCGATTTTTTAAAAAAATTGTAAGAATACCGGACTGTAAAGATCCTCAAAAATATTTTTTTCTGTTTCCGAACGGCATCGTTGGGCGGTTGCTAAGGGAGTGTATTGACCCGACTGCCCCATTTAAAATGTATTCGGGTGGATTCCGTGCGTTCAAGCCCCTCTCATTTAAAATGCATTGGGTTGGTTCCGTGCGTTCAAGTCTCCCTATATTAATGCATGCCGGGTCGATAGCAACACCCATATATTAATCCCATCGCCTGGACGCTTTTTCTTCGATTAGACTGTTTTAATACCCATTTTAACACGATCAAAAATTATTCCTTAAAAAATGTACCAAAAAAAATCCACGAATATTAGTCATTAACCCTTTGACTGGATAGCATGTCATTGGATATAGTTCTAGGATAACGTGCTGGTAGACAGATGCATACTAGGGTTTTACGATTTTCCTCCTGATTGTCTCTGTGGGAAAAATTTGGCTATCAGACTATTAAACCTTATTTTGGAAAATAAAAATTCTCAACTAAAGATGTAATGTTGGTTTTGCTTCGAGAAAACTTATCTCTGGTTGGAAGGAATTTTGCGCGTGTGAGATATTACGAGCTCTTCTCAACACATAATCGGCTCCCAACCATAAAGGGCATATCAAAGATCACATTCGTAGAAGTGCCGGCATTTTATTTAAAATTTATACAAATATAATTTAAATAAACTCCTAGAAATGCGTGCGTATGAAACGAAATGGAATAATAAATGCGATGAGATCGGGAACTTGATTGCAAGCTGTGGCACCTTTGAAAAAAAACTGACTTTCAGGTCAAGAAAATGAATTGGAAAAATTGTTCATATAAATTATCATTTTCAAGCTCATCGGTGAGCTAAAACTAACTTTTTAGGGCTATGATGCTGGGGCTGAACCATTTTAAGATCACCGTCATGGAATTTCAAAAGATGTCGTAGACTTTACGCCAAAGTAACGTACTGCTGTACGTTTTGAAAGAAGATGGTTAGATTTTATATGTCGGTCGCCAGGAGCAAATGATTGTTTAAAATTTTGCACAAAGAAGTTTTTGAACCCATTCGTAACTATAAGAAAAACTGCTCTTTGACTCTAACAATAATTCTCACGAAAACCAACACCATATTACATTTACCGCCAAGCGATTGGTTTCAAATTCGGTTATGGAGCATATGCCTGGTTGATGTGCCTCACATTTGTTTATGATACTTGAATGACAAAAACGCTAACATGTTTTTCAGTCTGCTGTTTTAAATTAATCTGTACTTTATGCACTCTCACTCTACCTTTCCGGACCACCCAAAAAAGAGATTTTTTTTGTACAAGTGCAAGGGCTGTGTTATTAAAACGTAGCCTTTGTCAGAACTGCAATAAAAGGTTCTGAAGATAGTACTTTTCCGCATGGTTTCATCCCGAATTGAAGTGTCCATGTAAAATCCATGGTAATACCCATGTCGAGAAATCTATTCACTTGAAAATACTCGGATAGACATCTATGGTGCATGGACTTGGAATGAACACACGGATATCCATTCGTGTTTTTTAATGAATGGATAATTTGGCATGGATATTGCTTGGGCACTTCAACCCGGGATTTCGGCGACGATGATTTCGCATCCTCAGTTTTAAAGGTTGGGTTTACACATGTGTCCCACCCTGGTTCAACCTTTCAATTAATATATTCAGCGTGACATTCAGCTGTGTAGATGAGTTTTCATCAGTCAAGTTAGGTTAGGTTAAGTGATTCTCACCGCAGTCGATCTAAAAGGTGGCGATAAGTGGTAGAACATAAGAGATGGGTAAATCCATTGTTCCGAATCCACATGTCTTTGGATTTGGACTAATGAAGAACAACTTATCCCGTCGTACTCACACCTCCCAGAAGAGCCGTTCACCCTGGTTGAAATGCAACTTACATCGAGTGATGAATCCTGCGTAACTCTTTCATAATAGATAATCAACTGGTAATGCATCCTCCACTTCCTTCGGAACAGGCGAAGAGATGCGAGAAGTCTGAGGAGGGGGCGCACCAGTGGGGGAACCTCCCGTAACGAGACCTATACTCTGATTCATTTAACTTAACTCTTCCGGAATATTTTATCATTCTGCAGTTATTCTTTCTGAACTGTCCTGTAAATTTTATATTGCAGTGTTGTCAGATTCCGCGATTCCGTCAAATTTAAACGCATTTAACTTTTAAACCGTTAAAGATAACATAATGTTGCATCCTATTTTCGGAATGCTCAGCTCGAGAGCGATCCAAAACATACCCGACATGATAGGTTATCTTTAATGGTTAAAAAGTTAGACGCGATTAAAATTTACGAAATTGCGGAGTCTGGCAACACTTGAAAAAAGGTTCTCATCCTGGTTTGAAGGGGGTTGGGATTCTTGTTTGTTGGATTGATTCCGTATGAGACAACCTGCTCCACCCTTTCCTATGGCTACCCTAGGTCCAAAAATCCGCTAACGTAAGCCCATCTCACTGTCAGCGGCGACGAAACTTACACCTGCGCACCGGATCCGCTTAAAATCCGGTGAGAATTTAAGCCGATCCGGTCCGTAAGTGTCAGTTTCGTAGCCGCTGATATGGGCTCACAATCAGCGCATTTTTGGACCAGGGTAACTCGTGCACAAAAAAAAGAGGAAGAAAAAAGCTTTGTATAACTCCCTGTAATGTAACGAAAGTTTAAATCAGGCTAGAAAACGAGAGGTAGGAAATACAGCTTGTAATAATACAATGCCGTTATGCTCAACCAAGAAATCTCCAGTTCGGGAAAGTGCATATAAGATAGACCGAAGTTAAGCCAAGTTTTAAAACGTTTACCGGTACTCACATTTGCTGTGACTGTAGTCAATCGATCTTAATCACCAGTCTAGCAAGCTTTAGCAAGAAGTGTTTCAGCGATCTGGGAAGGTTAACATCTAACTTGTTCTATCCTCATTAGCTACGAAAATTACACATTTTATACATCTGCGTAGCGTTCGATTCTACTTTTCTTCGTTGTCTTGTTTGACGTCTACTCAAGCGAAGCATATATCCTTAAGGTCATGAGCATGGTATTATATAATATGACTCTAATTGGAATTGTAACATTTTTAAACGAGACTAATACGAGCGTTTTACCTGTATGGTAAGACTGGCCGCACCAGCTAGTTGCCTTGAACTCGGTAAAGATACTTATGGGTCACTTATGCTTGGGCAAAGGTCCAACTGCAGAATGTCAATGATTGCTTCAATAGTTTATAGGCTGAAATGTAGAATCAGATGGCTTTCTCGTCCAACCACGTGCCTGACTGGCTCGAAGCAGTTACGTCTCCCGCGTTCAAATCACCAGTAGCGCTTTTTTTTGACCGGAGTGGAAACTTACGTTTTGGCCACTAAAATCCATTCACATAAGAATCGGAAACCGTTCGTGCATCCACATAGCTATTTGTTAGAAATCTTAAGTTGCCTACCGAATTAAGGCATAATGGCTTTGAATTCAAACGTGTTAAGCTAGTCTCGGTCCCGAGACCGCCTTAACCCATTACCGCCTAGCGATACCGTTCGGAAACAGAAAAATTGATTGTAGAGGAACTTTTAAGTTCAGTACGGTCACAATTTGAAAAATATCGCCCCTTTGGAAACTTGAAATTTAATAATTTAGGTATTTTTCAAAGCTTAAAATTTCGTATTTCAAAGGGAAAAATCCTCCCAATTTCCCCTAAGCTAAATTTCACTCCAAGTACTTTGGGCTGTTATGGGTTAAATCACTTGAGCAAATTGCACTTGTTCAAATTACTTGAACATCTTTCGTTTCATTCCGATGCTTCATAAAAATCGATATTGACTTTATTCTTCGAACCAAGACTTAAATTTGAATATGCGACTAAGCTGAAGAGTGCGACGAGCCCGTGTGCTCGTCAGATATTCCATTCTTATTTCCGTTGTTACCCTCAGCTTACACAGTAAATTTAAATCAGTGGAAATCTACTTATTCAAGTTCAGAGTGTAACATTAAGTGAGAAAAATGTTCGATTTCTTCCCAGGTAAATTAAATCCTTTTATAAGTATCTTCAAAAATCACATTACTTATGTCATTTTTTTCTTGAATTTTAAATTTTTTGAAGGCAATGTTAATTTTTTGTGAGCATCTTTGAAAATCACGTTACTTAAACCATTTCTTTAAATTTTTAAGCACGTTGTAAAGTAATCCTTATCTTTCACCTTGAAATATATGACAATCTTTTAAAAGATTCATCGTTTCGTTAATCGAGTTAATGTATTGCAGTTCTCTCCAGCTCTTTTCAGCTAAAACCTCCATAAAAATTGTAAATCTCGTTATTGCCTAACATTGCGCCGACGCGCAGATCATTACAGTTGACAATGGAGAATCAATTAAAAACGAGCAATTAATTGGCGTAAATCGCCAATGGCGTGACAATCAGTGATACTCCTAAAAAGTTCAAATCGCACACGACGCACTGGTCGGCGTGTCGCAGTATCGATCTAGTCAAGTAGCTAGACCTAGTAGCAACAGCCGCGGCCCCACCCCGCCAGGCCCCGCCTCTTCTGGGGGTGGGTGGGGTGGGGAGGTGGGGTGTTACCACGTGACTGGATCTACCTCCCTTGCTGCTGCTAAGTCCAGCCACATATAAAGCCCCACATTCGACACTCAAATGTCAGTCCACTAATAACACTTTAGGAGAGCCTTCTAGTCCAAGATTATCATGTCTCTTGCAACGGTAAGTTAAGCAAGCTGCCGTTTTGGAAAACAAGGTCCCCTTTTTACCCAGAAAAACGCTAAACATATCAAATTTTCCAAGTTATGATTTATACGGCTTTAACCGACTTTTCGTTTATAGCGATTTCCCCTGAATTTTGCTACTTCGTGAAAAATTAATTTTCATTTTAGGAACATTGCTCATGCAGTATTATTTTTTGAAAATTAAACTGCAACTCCTCTTTTTTCAGGTAATTAAAATGAAACTTCCCTTTACGTTTTGAAACAAAGGCTAATATTGACCACACTGAGACGGTGACTAAGGTTTATCACGGCCTTGGAAAAGTGATTCAAAAGGATGTGCAGACTTATCCATAGGACGAAATCAGCGTGTTGTAGGCTACATTAGTTTTTCAATCGAAGAATTCGTCAGGGCATAGTCTGATATTTGCTTAAAGTGGGATACTAGTAACCCTGTGAACTTCAAGCTATCCAAAGTAAACTTCCCCTCAAAGGAGTTTATCACCATTTATAGACATAAAATGCGCAAATTTCGACTGTTTTCATATGATTAAACATTACATTTAAAGTCTCTGAAAGTGATTTTTAAGGTAAAAAATTGCCACCCTATCATCTGATTTCACTGTATTTCGCTCTTTGGTGATCGCCGATCATGGATTGGTTAATTTTTGTATGCCCCTTGAAATGTACCAACTATAAATTATTTTACCATGCACATTCGAGGGCATGAATGAAAGGTGTTTGCCTTTATATTTTACTTTGTGATGGTGCTACTAATGTATTTAAATAGCGAGGTGCTCCTACGTTCCAGTCGATTTCCACTGTGTTGCCAACATTCAAACGGACCAAAAGTCTTTTGTCAGCCAATTATGCCTTCGACTGTACAAGTCTCTAGACTTGAGATCACTCCTATGCAAGGATAATTTAAAGAGCGCAATACAAATTAGAACTTTTTAAATTAACAGTCTTTGCTGAAGAATCTTGGTTAGAAATGACAAATGAACGGATGAATGACTTGCAAGATGACATCATTTATTTTCGTTCTGGAATTAAAAAACAGCGTGGAACTGGCATAGAGATGACTACCGAGCAACTTGCTGAAACGGTAACGTCTCATATTTGTGTCGACTACTTGAGTGTCTCGACACACCACACCGGTTTGCTTGGTGCTTTCACTGGGTAACCTTTTACGTACTCATGCAATCTTGACCCTCACTCTTTTAAATGGTGCATCATGACCGCAGCAGGTCACTCGGGATTCCGTAGTGACTCTTACGGCCGGATGTAAACAATACATCAATTCAAATATTCGGCCGCGAAAGTACGCGCATTTCCTCATTCAAATAATGTTGAAATAAGCTCGCAAATTTGTACTCGACCGTATCACTGATTGTGGGCTCATGCATTCATTACATAATTTTTCATGCGCATTCTCTTAATCTAAAAGTCATTAAAAGTAAGGTAAAAAATATTTAAAAAAATATATTGACTTTTAGATTAAGTGAAATCATGCAAAAAATATGTAATGAATGCATGAGCCTAGAGTCAGTATTACGGTCGAGTAAATATTTGCAGAGGCTTCATTTTAACATTATTTGAAAAAAAAGTATTTTTAAAAAGGTGTTTTGAGTTAACGTTTTTAAGTTAATGACAAATTACTTTCAATTGCAAGGGATCATTTTTTGAATAAACTTTGCAAAAAAGTGAACATTTTTTTCTGTATTTGTCAAAATTTACCCTTCAAAGCCGCGACTTTATCGATATGATGAGTATTTTAACGAAAAAACAATATTCAATAGAAAATTTTATGGGTTGTATACTATATTAACCGATATGACCGCTCACAAAGTCAGTCCTACTCTTTGTAAACACTCTTTAATTTAGAAGGTTTTTTTTTCAGTATGTCATACCTGTATCTCTTCCTTAGATTTTTAAGTTCAAATCCAGTCATGATCAGAAAAAGTTGACTTTGCGAATTCTACTGAAGAAAAGTCGTTGTTGTAAACGCTGACCTAAGAAAACTTCTAAAAAACGCAAATTTTAATTCTAACACTTCGAACACTGTAGCACTGCTGCGTAAATTGTGAAAGCAAAGTTGCTGTAGTGTATTCCTACTTTTTAAGTCTGTTTTCTCTCCCGTTCTCCCTGTTCCCAAAATTCATCTTATTTCTTTTAGCGTATTCGTTCTCGTTAACCTTACTTGCCTCTTTGATTCTACGCTTTGATTCTTAACTCGAAAAGGCTATGAGTTCAGTTAAGTGACCTCTAAACCGCGCTTTTCCAACACATTCCTCATAAATTATCGCCGTTTTTATTTGCGACCTCTACATGCGGTATGTATATGGTCAATGTCTGGACGTACCGGTAACTAAAGAAAAAATATATTGCACTGGTCTTGTTTAGTGACCGCTGCATGTTATGCAACCAGCACTTGACTCGCTAAGAAATAGAAAACAGCGAAAATTCTTCAAGGATATCAAAACCGCTCTCCATCGCAACTTGATGACATTTTGCATCCCTCACAAATTAAAAACGAGTTATTTTTATGATTTGATTATAGAT
>Ga0058701_10003815_pt1 | contig 12070 bp, 4 predicted proteins | sample AgamicOrMae_FD_97039 | JGI IMG/M metagenome (GOLD analysis project Ga0058701, IMG submission 97039) | Agave microbial communities from Guanajuato, Mexico - Or.Ma.e | ecosystem: Host-associated > Plants > Phyllosphere > Phylloplane/Leaf | place: Guanajuato, Mexico | collected 2012-06-04 | reverse complement strand
TGGCAGTACCGCAGGAGACTGAACTTCCAAAACAAAGGAAGTTCGCGTGTATTTTGAATTCAAAGCACAGTCCGACGAGGATTACAGATGCAGAACCAATAATTGGCCGCGTTGGCTCGGCGCAGCGCGGCGCGCTCGCAAGATCCTTCTCAAAGGGAAACCTTTCATACGAAGCATTTGAATGCTAAGTTGCAAGGACTAGTGCCCATTTAATTGCATATTGGCGAAGAAAGAGACCGTCTTGTGAATTATTTGTAAATTATATTAATATGTTAATAGGTTTTTGTTGTATTTCGCCGTTGTTTATTCTTAACTTCAAAGGTTAACGATCAATTACGACGCTGGGAAAAAACGGCAAAAACAAAAATAAAACGGGCTTAAACCCAGAACTACCAAAAGTAAAAAGACAACCTCGAGCTCAGTCATGAGCAAGGGACAATATCAAAAACAATGTTTATCAAGTTAATAAAATGGGGGGCATTCGATAGCGCCAAAAACCATAAGCGCCAACGCCGCAAGCGCCAGTCTGTAACCGCCAAACGGGAAAAGTCGCAAACACCAAAGTTCGTAAAGGTTAGGTTAGGTCAAGTTAGGTTAGGCTAAGTTAGGTTAAGTTAGGTTAGGTAAGTTTAGTATTGTGGTTAAGACCTTTGGCTTTTGCGACATTTCTCGTTTGGCGGTTACGGATTGGCGCGTGCGGCGTTGGCGCTTGTGGTTTTTGGCGCTTATGACAGCTTCCCAATAAAATGATGAAACGTTAGCTTTATCAACCAAAAAGTTAGCAATGGCTACTAAATCGACAATTTTGCGTCATTTTACAGCTACTAATGAACAGCTAAAGCGTACGTTCGCATGGTGCTAACAAGTTAATGGCTGCTACAGCGAAATGCTTGCGTGATTTTATAGCGGGTACTGCTAACGTTAGCATGGTAACTAATAAGTTAGCTCAAAACGACCTGCTTCATCAACTAAGGCGTTAGTTGTCACTGCTAATTTTTAGCCGAGCCAATGTTTAAGCCAGACACTAGGCTATAGGTCAGAGTAAAGTTTCGGCATTGATCAATGGGCGTGTAATTTGTATTGGAGATGAAATCTGGAGGGCGCCTGCGTCGGTTGGTATATACTAAGCAAATCAGAATCAGGTAACAAGCCAGGCAAAAGTTGGGGTGACGCTGTGCGTCTGGAAGAGCGACCGAACCGCAACACTTCCGACCAAGGGCCCTGCGGTTAGTGAGCAGCCAGATCAGCAAGCTGGCGCCGCGAAAACCGCCTGACGAAACCAGCCCTGCACGTCGATAATGCAAATTGACCCAAATGAAGACGTTCCTCTTACCATGTTTACACTAATTATACACTACAAAAAAGCTATCTTTTTTACACAAAATATATTTATAACGCTTTTCTAGAGGGCGCATTTAAAAAAAGAAGGCGCCTTTCATAAACAGATATGCTTCTCTCTTAAAGACTTCGAGTGAAATTCACTCGATAAAACCAAAAACTTACCCACTAAAAACTTCGGCATAGTGAGATTTTGGTTTAAACATGTGAATTTCACTCGAAGATTTTTGAGAGTTGAATTCGCAGAGTGACAAGAAGTAGATGCAAAAAGGCTTTAGATAATCTAAATTCTACACCATTTTTTTTAAATTGGGGCTGCAAAATTATTTCGTTGTTGGAGCAAAACGTTTCTTTGAATGTCGGATTGATACTACATCACTTTTCCCCCCGCAATATTAACTTTTACAAATATTGTTGCTAAAAGGAAAAAAATGCCGTGTGTAATAGTTTTTTCCGACCCATCCTGAAGAAAATACACCACCTGCGCAATGCTAGTTCGAAAAATCCAACTGCAAAGTGCTTGATGCGAAAATCCATCGACTACAGTGAGAATAGATTGCAGTCAGTGGATTTTTAGAAAAAAAAGCACTTCGCAGTAGATGTGTTTTTATTAAGAGATATCGTTTTTTTTGTTTGTTTTCATGAGTTCTATGTTTGGTCATTTTTACAGCTCTGGAAAAGTGACCAAAATGCATAGATGTGCAAGGCACAACACCACGAACTCCAGATACTTGTTAGTGGAAAAGGCGTAACCGAAGGGGAGCACAGTAAAAACAAAACCCCGTTTTGGGGAATGCTGTACAGTGGGCCACAAAAGTCACGACCCCTACTTCCATGTATTTCTTATGGAAGCAAGGTCGTGACTTTGTGACCAACTGTACCTGTTCTGGCTGTGAAACCGAAACGGAGGAGGTACGTATTTCGGTTATTTTTCAAGATAGACCTTGGCTCAGCCGTATCATTCAAAAGGTCTCGGCGAGAGCGTTCCATTGATGTGGCTCAACTTAGGTCTAGGTTGAAAAATGACCAAAATACGCACTACCTCCGTTTTAGTTTCATACCTATAACAGGTATAGCATTCCCCAAAACGGAGGGTTTGCTTTTACTGTGAGGCGGGGGATATCCAAAACTGGCCTAGTTTCCGTAACGAATAAATGGATATCCCCAAAAAGCTGACCATTCCAAGAAAAATTTGCTCAGCGGGTGTATAGGCACAAAGGAGTTGTACAGCAGCCGAGAAGCACGAGGATATGTTTACCTACAGTGTTTCTTGCATCTAAAGAGAAATAATGGCTAATGTTTATGCAGAAGGGCCGTTTAAGTTGCGGGCTATTTGGCGCACACGTGGAGAGTCGAGATAATCCCTTGTATAATTGTGTATGGCTATTTTGTGTCAGCTTTTTGGATGAGCGAGCCACGATAGAATTTGAAGTCTCGCGCCCAAGCACAGCAGGGCGGGAGATTAGGCTCACTTCCAAAGTCTCGGAGCGGAAACTTGCTTGCAGATTGGAGACGACTCTGGCTCTTTAATGGGCTTATCTCGCTCTTTCTCGGTTGAACACTGAAACGTTTACGGCGCACCCTTAAGAGGGACCCACTAAGACCCATTCTCCATACTTGCAAATCAACCACTCATAATGCCTGACGCTCGACCGTGCTTGTTGTTCGAAATTTCTAAAAGATTATCGAAGTTTAATAAGGCAACATGCATTCTACGTTTCTCAGCCACGCAGGGCGGAGCGTTAGAGGAGCTATAAACAAGGTGCCAAAGCCCACCTATTTTCATTGAACGTATTCTTAGACTTATAAACAAAATCATTAACTGAACTATATTTGTTCATCCATTGACTAAAATCTTGGTTACGATAGCCAAAAGCACACACAAGTTGTCACAGTCAAAAGAGTTTCTAACACAACCAATAAGCCACATCAAGTTGATCAACCAAATACTTGCTGGAAGAGCCAAATGATTTTTTCTGTTAAATCGGTTAAAAGAATGCATACAGTCTCGGTTAAGGCACAACTCTAGTCACGCTTAAATTTTATACGCGATTTTTTAATGCACTTTTTTGTTTGAAATAAAAAATGCATATGTCGTGTTTTTGTTAGTTTTCGTGATAGACTTACCAAATGAAGGGCTCGTCAAGGGCTTTGACAGGTCAATATCCAAAATCAACTTACATGCATGTAAGATTTAAAACAACCTCAAATCGGGTATACCAAGTATACTGGCGGTTATACCCGTGATTTACCTTAAAATATTAACTATACATACCAAAAACCAGCAGGTAGCCCAAAACAGATAAACATACACCAACAGTTCGAGGTAAGCAAAAAACAGGTATACTTGAGCCCAAAACAAGTGTGCGACTCCTAAAAGAGCAACAAAACTGAACACACAAACATACAATAGTTCGAGGTAAGCAAAAAACAGGTACACACGAGCCCAAAACAAGTGTGCGACCTCCTAAAAGAGCAACAAAACTGAGCCATACAGACGCAAAATTACCCAAAACAGGTATAAAACTACGCACAACAGGTATTTTGTCAGAGTGCATCCCAACTGGTACTGTCTCAGACCTACTGCAAAAGTTTCCGTCGAGCGAAACTCCGCGAGGCATTTGATCTCTACGCAAGCCTCTTTATACGAACCAGAATCAACATTTTACAAGACGGTCGAGGAACAAACCGAGCGGAGCTGCGGCGCGTTGCTACAACACGTGTAAGCCTCCGGATTGTAGCAACTTCCGCGAGACAGGAATTGTCTTGTTATCGCGGCCCGAAAGCAATCCTGCCACGCTCTGCTACACTTAACCACGCTAACGCACGATCAGTGGTTCAACATTGACGTAACGTCACCACATCTAACCTAAACTAGTGAGGAATTTCATAATCTAGCCTTTTAGATGATTCACATGCACTGTTGAAACGAAATCTTTGAATTTTCAAATCCGGTGATTGGAATTTTTATTCACTTCCCGGTTATGAAATTTCAAAATACTTTTCTTATAAATTTTCCAAACAGTTACTTAATTTTCAAATCCGGCTTTAAAAATACGCACCTTTTTGGACAATTCACAAGGGAAGTATTTTGAAATTTCATAACCGGGAAGTGAATAAAAATTCCAATCACCGGATTTGAAAATTCAAAGATTTCGTTTTAACAGTGTGATCAGATTCTTCCATGAAAAGATGACGAGGAAAGACGAACCATCTACAAATCCTTAATGTGAATTGTCCATTTTTCTTCAAGTACCTCGGCTTAGGAAAGGCACTTAGAAAAGATGACCCACCCGACTTTTTTGGTTAATCAGATATTTCATACATTTACGATCATCGGGAAAGTTCACATCTGAATTAAATCCTTCCTTAAAGAAATGCGAAAAATTCGGCGCGTTATCAGGACGCCGAGAAAAAAATGAATCGAGGGTTCCTGGGGCATGTACGTAAGGCCGGTAGTTACATACCTTGGGGAAAAAAGGAAGTGTGAATGGCTAGTGAAAATTCAGAGCCCTCGCAGAGTTTTTGAAGAGGAGATGTAAAGCATAACGACCAATGTTACCAGCACCAACATCGTAATCACCATGATCATCTTATCATTATCAGCTTCATTACCATCATGATGCAATAACTACCATCATTAACATATAAACACGGTCAACTCCAATATCATCACATCATCACCACTATGTTTCGCCAGCATCACCAGCAATATATTTATCACTAGCAACAATATCTTTGTCCCATCCAATATCACCACCAACATTAATACCAACAGCAGGATCGTGTCCACCACAAACTCCATTAACATCATCACCACCATGATTGCCATGATCACACAAGCATGCCATCATCACATACAAGCGTACCAATAACATCAAAATTTCCATTTACATAAGGACGATAATACAACCAGAAACATTAAAAAAACTACATCATATCGATAACTCCAATCATACTTTCCGAATTAAATGAAAACAACCAAGGCTGGCGTGGTTTTTAGTGGACAGTTACAATAAATTTAGGGGAGTTCAGTGATCACGCAGAGAAAATATTTTAAATGGTAATCGAATTTTCACGGGGTTCGTGGGTTAGTACGAAACTTTCGTCTTGACAAAACGCCGAGAGAGGCTAAACAGAGACCAAAGTTGCATTTGCAATGAATAGGGTATAATTACGGGGAACAGCTAATTACCTTGGCACCTTTCTGTTGTTTAAGACTTTGACTTGGAAACTTGAGGAGTTAAAAACCGGGAAGGACTTGAGCATCCCCAGGCTGCTACCTCTGTGTAAAAACAACCTAGGCATGTGTAAGCATGGGCCGCGTTATTCCTCCTCACATGAATTGAGGAAGTTTGCATATTCAGTTAAAAAAAGTTTGTAACACTATTTCGGATTGTGAGATACGCTCACGGTGATTGCAGACTGCTATGAAGACCATACAGAGTGATAAGGTATAAAAAACATACTAAATGCTTGATTTCGTACCGACCGGTATTTTTTTTAATCCTTGATTCAAACTCGTTACAGATTGAGGATCGATGTAAAACCGCGTTGGCTCAAGCCCTGTTCCTCACTGTTGTTCCACCGACATCGCCAATCTTGAAATAGGCAGCTTTAGGCTTGGCGACAAAAACGTAAGTCAGATGTGGTGTATGCACATCACTCCACCATCACTTCATTCATTTCTACGACAAAACGTAAAACACCTGAAGCAATCCAACCTTTACACTGCACAGTGTAACCCGAAAGCTGTTTCGCAAAGTCAACAGACAATTTTGAGTCGGTGGGAATCTTAAGCAGATCTCAATTGTGACTTGGGCAGAGCATCTCTTTAATGGGCTGATCCTTTAGCACCGGAGCAGAGGGGTGAACGCACTTAGCACAAAGAACCAGATTGGTGGGCATCTTCGACATCACCCGCAACGGCACGAGTTCCGGGCCTCTGGATCCGGGCCTCTGGGTCCGAACATCCCTTCCGTCAACGACGGGACGGAGCAACGATGTCGCTTCACCCCTTCAACTGGCCGCCACTGATAAGCTAACAGAATACCCCTGCAAACTCTAAAGAGAGTGTACCCTTCCGTCGCCTCTTCCTCTTCGTACACATCATCTTCGCCTGATCATCACATGAATCCTCGGGTTATGTCTACACACCCATTCTCTGACCTTCCACTTCATTGTGCCTTCGAGAAACCTTTTCATGGCCTAGGTAACACGATCGCCAGTTGTTAGCCAATCTCAAGGGGTGCCTCTGGGTAGTGGCTGGAATTTTAAAATATTCCCTCAAGACTCTACGAGTACCCAGGTCTTGAAAAACAATCGATCGGTGGTGTGAAGTAGCTTATGGAACTGAAAGAGGATGCGTTCGATGCAAGGTAGACATATTTTTTAAGGAGGTTGGTTAAGGAAAGTTGAACGTCCAGCTTTGATAAGGTTACCCTAACTTTAATGAAATGGAGAAGTTAGGTATCATTAGTATGGCAAGGTGTGGTTGCATCAGGTTCGGTTAGATGGCAAGATTAATCCACGTTATATTGGGTTATACGACGAGGATATAGGAATTCTCCAAATATCAGTAGATGCTATTATTGTTTTCATTAATTACGATCTATTACGGTAATACGGTTTATTATTGGTTTATTAATATGATTTATTACGGTAGGACTCATTTAATAATTTAGTAAGGACAGAGAGGAAGAGGTGATAGGACACATCCAATAACGCTTTCAGTAAAAACAAAATCATGTATGAAAGTTAAAAGAATATAGAAACAGTTTTACAATTATTGCGGCTATTGCAGAAACTGATGCGGGTTCTACGCGGAAGTTACTCCATTTTTTACGGTTCACACTTTGCTATTACAATTACGATTATTACGGCAAATTATTACGAAGTCGTGTTAGGCAATTCCAGAAGTTTTTTCCCTCTCCTCAAATTATATATTTAAAAGTGGGTTACTTGCACGTTAACAAGTTATGGTAAGGTTTAGTGAAGGTGAGATTAGGTCACGTTAAATGTAGTTTAGATAGTACGGCAACTGGCAATCTTCTAGGAACCTTTTTTGGCGGGGGCAGCTTTCTCCACTGATGAAAAACGTTGTTTTGACTGTACAAGACTTACAACAAGATTCAATTTGTAGGGCCTGAAGGTGTTGAGAAAGCCATTGAGCAGAGATCTGTTCGCGCCTATCTCTGTCGCGCATTACGGTCTTTTCGCTATCAGCGGCAGTTGCCGGGAGCGCCAGGCGCCACCTAACGGCACACGGAGGAACTCTCGATAAGACCGCGGCGCCATCACAGTACCCCAAGGCTGCATCATGAGCGCGCGAATTAATTTTTCTCTTGAATACAACTAAGTTTCAAACAAACGCAATCTTGAACTGTCGTCTGGTCTTCCTTTGGCGCTGAGTTCTCTCAACAACAGAGTAATGTTCATCAGCTGACCGCATGGGTCAATATGTGGTCACTTCAATTGACCCGAAGCAAGAAATGTGAGCATGCACTCAAAGGCGCATTAAATGAAATAACACATCCTAAAAGAGGTTTATGATTTGTGGCGCGTTTACACAAAAGCAATTAAAGTATTTAATAGAAGTTGAATTATGGACAAGTTAATACTCTGCCGAGAGTGATTTTCAAGAAAAGGCAAATTTCTTTGTATAGGGATATTCAAGGAAATCCCAAACTATGGCCAAACGATTTTAAGTGACATTTTAAACTGTGCAAACAGCGGACTTATCTCGATATTTCAAACAGTATTTTTTCAGCTAATTTAATGCCATAAAAAATAAACCATCTAAAAGTTCATTTTCCATCATTTTCTAGCGAAAAGCTTTCGATTTAAAAACAAATAAATAGCACCTTAATCTAGGAAAGCAGGTTTACCCTCGAGCTCCGGACATTTTTATTATGTGTTTAATATGGTGAGACGTGTTACACTCATCACAGTACCTGGTATCTGGAAAACATCAGATTGAAACTGGTACTTTCTGTCAAAAGTCACACACTCCAAAAAAAAGTCACGGTCAATGATAAAAAAAAGTTGAATCATTATTGCATGGGTGAAATTTAATTAGGCAACAAGTCGATTTTAACTGGAACATTAAAATAAAACAAGAAGTGGTTAGTGAATATGCAGAAATAAATAAGGTGGCTGCATACGTGGCAAACTACTCCTTCCAGCGTATTTCGCAGACAGTTGACGCATGAGACTAGAACTAGATGGACTGGAAAAAATTCGCCTGCAAAAGGATACTTGCCAAATGTTGCGGGTTCCTGATGATGCAGTCATGAATTCCAATGAGGTGTGCATAAATTCTGGGTCCGGTAGGTTAGAAATACGCCATGGAAACTTTTCAAACCGCTGCATTCTAAAACAATTCACACGCAACGAAGACTATAAACTCGCAGTTTCTATGATGTTTGGATGATTACGCATTTTTCTGACAAAGCTTTCTAGAAAAAAAAAACTTGTCGATTTTTCAATTGATGTAGTGCGTTTTTTTTTTCAGAAAAAAAAAGTGCCGGAAAAACACATAACTCGAGCAACATTAAAATAACTGCTGTTAGGCATGTTAGGGGAGGCAGTTGTAAACCTACTTAGCACATAATCCACAGTGACAGCCTGGGTATGATCGTCGCATGTGAACTGTTTTAACGCACGAAGCGGTCTAAAAACTTTCTATTACTTATTTTTAGCGTCTCTAAACCAGAGTTTTTTCACGACAAGCAAGGATTCGTAACCATACCTCCAGAAAGTCACACAACCTTTGTCAAGTGCCTTTTGGCCGGATATGTTACCAGTTCATCCATTCAAAGTCTTTTCTCTCTGCTTGGCATGAAGATTGAACCTTAAAACATTGCATGAGGTTCAAAATTATCTTCCTTTAAAACCATAAAGAATATATCACTTATAAGTAAACTATTTACTCATTTAGTAAGTAATTAGTTATAAGTACATTGAATAATTAACTATAAGTAATTGCTTATAAGTAAAGCAGTATATACTGCTTGCTATTGTGAATATACAACATACATATTATGAAGTAAAAGGCACAAATGAGATACATAAATAAACGTTCCCGCGACAATATTACAGAATCCGACCGGCCATCATTTATGTTGAAGCACATGAAATGTTGCACCTCTTAAGGGAGCATTCTCATATAGCCCTTGAACGTTTATTCGCCTTAAACAGCTCTTCTTTTATTCGCATCGACTGGAAATTTAGCGGCTTCCCGAAAAATCCGCGCACTCCATTTACGTTCTGTATAAACGCATCTTATACATAAGTAAATTTGGGAATATTTCCTGGAAGTCTGCGTTGACGTTTCCCAAGTCTCCAGAGACCTCTGAGGAAAGGTAGGAAGGGGGGGGGGTGCCCTTTAGCATAACGCTGCTCAAGCAATCACCATGTCACTTTGCAACTGCAAAACCAATTTAACAATTTAAATACGTAATGTTGCTTTCCTCTTATTCTGATGTGGTCGTACGAAAAAGTGATTTTTCCGCATCGACGTTTGAGTACTTCATTCAAAAATAACCATTTTGTGATTATGTTACCTAATTCAGGGTCCGGAGGCTTAGGAAAGGCTAAAAAAAGGAAAAAAAAGGAAAATATATTCTGACGCGTAATCAGGATTCGAACACGCGAATGTCCACACAAAAATCTTACACAGTAACAATGAGCTACTGTAAATTATTTTTTATTTTATTTTATTGTTTCATTCAAATCAATTTTTGCAATTTTCGGTTGAAATAATTCCAACGAGCTGCTTTTGAACAGCATCAAATTTTGCGCTAACAACTAAAAATTAAATATAATTATTGGGGAAAAAATGGGGTTTTAAAGGCATAACGCTTCCATGCACAGGCCTGTCTGAAACACTTCGTCAGTCCCAAAACTTTGCCCTTCATCATTACAAGCCAAAATAATTTGATTATCTTTCTGATACAAAAATTTCCAAGCGCCTTCTTAAAACTAAAATATGTTTGTTTACCAGTGACACATTATTTTCGCAAAATTTCTTTGTTTCAAGAATGTTTTTAAAAAACTACATTTCACAGGAAACTGATGCAGTTGTAAGCTATTACGAAACGCATTTTTTATTCTAAAGGCTATTTGAGGGCTGGTCTAAAACGACTTATAACTCACAATCGTCATCATACGTTGATAATTCCTCGTATGTAACATAGAAAACGCTTGAGTTAGAAGGAACGAAAATTCGGGAAAGCTTATCGCGGGAACGTAATTCTAGCAGTGTACTGTTTTACTTTGATTACATTTTCTTTGTTGGTGAAAACAAGTTTGTCGGAACAAGTTAGGGTTGAATACGGCAGATCGGATGATTGAACGGCCCACTGATCGGTCGGGTTTACTTTGTGGACCATAAAATGCAATGTTAGAATACTGACATGAGCAAGTGCGACCATTCAAGCTGACGTAAAATATTGGAACTCCCTGTCCTTTTCCTACGGATTACAATTTGGGAAATCCGGACCTAAAGAGAGGCCCTTACAGGAGGAAATAAACTTTCGAGATATGAGCCAAAGTTACACAACATATTAATAAAACAAAGCCAAAATACTCATATCATACGATTTTTCCCCCACGTCGCATGACTTAATTAAGATTTTGATATGTATATTTTAATAGAAATCATCACAAACGCAGAATAACACTGTCTTTTTTTAATATTTGTAAAGATTTGAGGTTAAAAAAATCATGATATACCTTAAAATCCTTAAAAAATATTGTTCTATCGAAAAAAGAAACGAAAAAAAGGAAAGTTAACGTAATGATCCTGGTGCAACAAATAGTTTTGGTCCTAGATTCTTTGATTAAGACAGCAGCCCACTATTCTAAAATAGGCAGCATTTTATTATGGCCTAGATATCTCACAAACTTGACATTCTCTACAGTTGCAAGAGCAGTTGGAAAACCTCTCGCAGAACAGCTTGGTAGCAAACTAGAATTGTGTAACTAATAAACGGTTAAAACAAATGTATTTCACTGCACCGAACATCTCACGAACCCGCGCTGAAACACTTTTGGAAAGTCCTTGGCCTACACTTGTTATAGCTAAAAGAGTTTAAACAGGTTCGTGTTGTATATTTGGGCCGAAACGCAAAAATTGCCCGGCGAGGACCGGGCGTCCCCGGCGAGGACCGGGCGTCCCCGGCGAAAAGTGCGAGATTCCGCGAGAGGTGGGCTCGGCTGCTGAGCGTTCGCCAAGCCTATATATAAAGGGGCACAAGTTATTTATTGTTTTTCAAGATAAGCTCCCATCCAGTTCCTTTCCTTTGGAACAGAAATCTCTCATCCCGTAATTAAATACATCTATTGATAGGTTTTGTAACGTAACTAAAATAAACGCACCCATTTTAGCTACCAAAAACAGGTACAGGGTTGACTGAAACTATGAATACCAACAGCATCTTTCATGGACGGAGGGCTTTAGATAACAGGTGGTGGTAGAAGCATTTAGATTATTTCCGTCTTGGTTACAAAATAGATGATGAACTCGGTTCTGTACTGAAAGCAGTACAAATTGAAACAAGGAAGAAATCCTCAGTGCGGGCACTTGTGCGTATTCCGTGGAGGGAAAAATGATGAGGTGGTTGGTCGGGGGGGGGGGGGGGCTGGCTTCCGTCTCTTCCCGACATATCACCCCGAGGAAAAATATTTTTTGGGAAGTACTGGGGGACCCCGAAAAAGGGGGTAAAGCACC
>Ga0058701_10003814_pt1 | contig 12072 bp, 8 predicted proteins | sample AgamicOrMae_FD_97039 | JGI IMG/M metagenome (GOLD analysis project Ga0058701, IMG submission 97039) | Agave microbial communities from Guanajuato, Mexico - Or.Ma.e | ecosystem: Host-associated > Plants > Phyllosphere > Phylloplane/Leaf | place: Guanajuato, Mexico | collected 2012-06-04 | reverse complement strand
CTCATTTAAATAGAGATATCAGTAACACGCACGAAACACAGAAATAAAACACTATATATAAAACAAATTTAATATAGAGGTGTGTATATACACATTTTTTTTTATATATATATATATATATATATATATATATATATATACACCTTTTGTATTATTGCTTATTTATTATGTGAGTCAGAAATATTTTGTGGGAAAGAAAGAAAAGTACCTTGGATTTGGAAGGATTTGAACCATTAGCCTCTGAATTAATTGGTAAACACTTTGTTAACTGAGCTAGCTATCACAAATCGTCAATGTGTTCACCGATGTTATTATTTTCTGGGTGTGTTCAGTATACTCAATATCGGAGCACAAAATTAGTCGGAATCCCATCTTTAAAAATGAAGGAAAAAAAAACTTTACGATTGGGACTTGAACCAGCAACTTTGCGTACAATTGGTGGTTACCTTACCGACTGAGCTACTTGCTAATCGATCCGGAATGGCGGCATATGGCGTTTGGGAAAGAGACGCGGGGGATCTTCAGTCGGGGTGCTGGAAGATTTGGTGTCCTGTCTATAAATAAGAAGGTTACATGTGTCTCAGAGTTCTACGAAAACTTTTTCGGTAAGGAAAGACTTAAATAATTCATACGTCGTCGCGAATCCCATGACGTGTTCATATTTAACCGAGTAATTTCATCTCCAGTGGAGCTTTGAAAAGTTACTTTTTTACAACGTCGCCGGGTAATCCGCATTTATTATTCTCATCGCAGTTTAATTTTTTCCGCGGGAAATCGGCAAACAAAGCACGTATGGTGGGCTCCCCAGAGCAGCGCTTCGACTGCAAAACTTTCCCAAAAGTAGGGCCTCTTCCTTCAGATATCTTTAATCGATTCTCGCGCGGTGTTCCGCACACTTCTCAGCCGTTTCTGCTTATCTTCTTCCAGAAGAGAGGTTCTCACCCCCCCCCCCGTCGAAACATATGACTCTTTTTCTTTCAAACCGAGTGGACAGGAGGGGTATGCAGCTGGTCACAGAAGTGCCCGCGGTGAACTATGGGAGGTCATTATGCAGACGAAACGTAAAATATTTGGGAAAGTGCTCCGGGCTCGAGTCGAGGAGGGGTAAGTGAGATATGTCGAACAAACGACACACGGGGGAATCGCCACCTGCTCCACATTCCCCGACCTTGCTGACTTCACCTCCGCACCCTGAATTAAATTCAAATTAAGGATGCCGTCACTGCTGAGAAACTTTTGTTTTAGCTGAACAAAAATGTCGGATATAGTAACGAGGACCGTTTCGTCACTGTCCAAAGTCGCTCTCGTCTAAAAAAATCGACGATGAAAAGCGAGCTAAGTTTGAGAGGTCTGAGGTTCCACCTCTTGTGTTCCACCTTTCAACGCCATACCAAGCGGAGCTCTAAACGTAGCGGAATAGACATCGGTACCAAGGATACCTTGTATTCAGTCATACGTCGCTCGGACGTCCGCGCATTTGATCTGTCCATATCCTGTTATGAATACCCTATACCTATCCCTAACACTAGGTTAACCCGATCTCAAAGTCGCCAAGCTTATTTTTCTATCAGATTTTGATCCCACCAAATATGTACAATGGGTCTTAAAAGTCATGACCCCTGCTTCCATAAGAAATACATCAAGAGTCATGACTTTTGTGACTGTATCTCGATGCACTTATTTCTTCTCGTATAAGTCATATAGGTGCAGACTTCCCTGATAACCAGCCTACTTATGTCGCACTATTATGGTATCGATGGCATAATTCTACTAGTATCTTCAATGATTGTAATATCGGAGTTCTCCATCGATGCATGTTGTATGTTCCCATTAGGCGGTAATGTCCAACGGAAATATGTGCGTGCCCATGAACACCGACATGTGAGTGGCAGGGGATGTGTGACTTAGGTGTCGCGAGTCAGTCCAGGTCACGATCTGGGTTTTTATCTTTGTCACTGTAATTATTTCCTTGATTTATATTGAGCTATAGATATTATCCGGTAATGATAAGCGAGTGTATAGCGCGATTTTAAGCGTATGCCACTCGATATGATCGCATTACCGTCCCAAATTACTGACCGCGAAAGGTGTTCATAAATTTGAATGGTCTCTACGTTTAGATGAATGATGTTTTTCGGTCAGGAACAAGATTTACGTTTTATAGCTGACCCATGAACCTTAATCAGTTTTAAATGTTTTCTAATCTTGCTTTAAGCGTGTCTTTGTTTTTTTTTACATTTAAGGTAATCTAGTGAATTATTACATAACTTTGATCTAGCCCCACTAACCTCTATCTAATTCATCAGCCTCCTAGTCAACCTTCTACCGTAGGACGACCTCACGGACATCACCTGTCAGAATACAACCGAATTTCTTTGGACTTAATTTCACTCATCCTGAATTTACTGAGTCTCCTACGATAACCTAGAATACTTTTTTTTAATAAAAATTATGTGCACTGAATAGGGGTTCGTTGTAGTGTGTTTTTTTTGTTTGTTTGAATAGGAACAACAAAATACTTTTTTGCTTTGAAGAATCTTCTTACTCAAATTGCAGAGTGAGATGAACTTACAACTTGGCCCATCGTACTAATCAATGAACCTAGGTCAGGCTTTTGTCGTTTTTATACACCCCTAGACAAAGCAACATTATGTCCTTTGCGATTTAGGCTAACAGTTAGGTTCTGTCGAAAATCTAAACTAACAATAAGTTAGGTCAAGTGGTTTAATTGTGCTGTTTACTTGTTAGAGCAGAGTTGATTTATAGCCCAGACCATAGTACATCAAAAATCAATTCATAACTTTTTTAAAAACTCCTTATTTTCATAAACGTTTCCGGTGAAAAAAAGGAGTGCGTTTAAATTAGAATATTTTTTACGACTACCACCGGTCGCGATTCGGAACGTCAACATTGAAAATCCGGGTCTAATTATTTTGCTTCAACGATTTCTTTCGCCGAAATGTCACGCTACAGGAAGTGCGATACATTAGGTAGCTTCCGGTCGTTTCATGCAAACAATTGGCGCGGAAGCTATGTGGAAGGTGTTGCGACTTGCTTACAGACGATATTTCTTAACCGACGGATAGCAACTGGAAACGCATCCGCCATCTTGGATTCCGCCATCTTGAATATGCTCCCCTGTATCACGTAACCAAGTTTAATTAGTGTGGCCACCTGATAGGGTAGCCCTCCTTGACCTAATGGGAACTAGGAGCTGCTCTGTGCGGTGAACAAACCTGAAAGTAATCCAGTGCTTTTACAGCGCAATCGTACCATGTGAGTTTTGTCCCCCTGAGGATTTTCTGAAATGCCGATGGAGTCCGAGGCGATGAAAAGTAGGCAACCCGCGCCACACACGTGTTAAGGTGGTTGCATCGGCATTTCAGAAAATCCTCAGGGGGTCAAAACTCACATTACATTACATGCTTCATCGAGGTCGCGCAAGCTAAACTTTTCTAACTTGGTGAAAATTTTGCGAAAAATAAAAAAAAGTCCGTTGATTTCCCCCCCTTTTTTAAAAAAATTTCAATTAGTTCCCCTTTCTTACCCTTTTTTACACATAAAAAAATAATTTCTGTTTTAGGTAGACTCATGCCTGTTTTAGGTATGAAGTTAAACGGGAGAGGAGCGTAATTAGGTTATTTTCAAAGATAAATCTGTTAACAGCTACTTGAAAATGTCTTGTCGGGAGAGAGCCTTCATTGATAAGGTTTTGATTAGAGCATATTAAATAATAACCAACCTACGCTCAATGTATGTTTTATCTTCTCACCCGAAACAGGTATGGCACTACCTAAAACAGATATTATTTTTACTGAGTAAAGCGTTGCTATTTTTACCAAACAGGCCCTTTTATTGGGACAGGTCTGAGACAAAAATGTGAATTGAACATCGGTCCTGAAACGTAACGTGTTGCGTCCAAAACATGTAATTGGTTTTTCGCAAACTACAGATACAACTATCGAGTTTCTATCACCGTTTACGTTTCGCATAAATACAATATTGTATGAAATACCGCGAAAACATGTGAATTTCACTATCGCACAATATGTGAAAGCGAAAGCTCGAAGGCAAGTTAAGTTTGCTCCACTGACCCCAGTGACCTCTCTGCATTGAACCGTCGACCGTTTTAATGGAAAGGTAGAAATTGAATTCAATTTCACAGTGACTGCGGCCCAACTACATTCCATTTAGATTGCATATCGATTCAGAGAATGTAGTATTGGAACAGGTGCTTTTTTATATTAACTAAAATTGCATCAATCTAACTACTGTTTCTAAATTTTCAAAACTCAGCCTTAGCAGAATCGTCACCCAGACAGATGTGTATTTACTATTCAAATACTGTGGTGTGCATAAACATTAAACCTTTAATTTACATTCCAAGATACCGCACTCGGAAAAATTTACATAAGGCTGTTGTTTCTTCCTACAAAAACAGCTGCAAATCCGAGCGAAGTGTGCTAAACGCCACAAACATCATTCAAAGGATATATCCTGTACGGTCGGTATCAAAAGTTGCTGTGCACTTCAGAAGGGTTTTGCCCGATCATTTTCCTGCCTTAGCTGTATTTATTTCGCTGTATCAATTCCGCATTTGCTACATAACTAAACGGCTGCCTTTTTTCCCCTTCCAAATTTCATGTTGACGTATGGACACGGGAACATCTTGATGTCGAATTTCCATTGCATTTTGCGATGAAGGATGGGTTATCTGAAAAGCAACGTATATTATTCTGTCTCACCCAGAGGAAATTGATACCGGGTTCTTTTAAACTTGGCAGATACGAATACCTCTGCTAGCTGTCAAGTTATTCCTCGTCCGTCGTGCGTTTTCAAGAGAAAAAGACGTAGAACAAGCTGTTGTACGTATACAATGCATCCATTATACCAACAATAGATACATTAAAGGTTATGCACATCTGGCAGAGGATTCAACAATCTTAAAAAATCGCGCAATTACAGAATTTCATGATTTTTCTTTCGGTCGCATTGAACAGAAGTTGTTAGCAAAAAAGCTTCCAGGTAAATGTAGTTTAAGCAGGAGTAATTTTGGTTTATTTGTTTTATTTCTGCCAGAATGTAAGAAAATCCATTCGTTTAACAGAAGCCATAAGTTCTCAGTTTTAAGAGCGGTCTGCCCTGGCGAGAAAATCGACGCCTGGACGAGTATCTCTCTTCAACTTTCTGTCTGCTGATTCTCTCACTTCATAGATAGCTTTCTCTCTATTATGTAGAGAAAGATGTTCCTAGTCTATGATTCATGATCCGTCAAACTGGCAGTGCTCCCAACAAAAGTTTTATGGACTCGTTTTGTATCCGACTTTTTAAAGTATTCACTTTCTGCAGAAACATTGACGTCTGAACCATTTTTTTCATGCTTTGGGTAAGTTTCACTGGTTTGAATGGCAAATCATCGATCTCGATTTTCTGACGTGTTCCCAACAAGGTGGACTTTTTGTTGTTGTTTTTTTTTTGTTTTTAAGGATATTTTGAAGGGAAAACTTTCGGTTGTTGCCATAACAGTACGCGTTTTCAGCAACACTGCGGGTTGCTACGCACCATGGAAATCTATTTAAAAGAAGAAAAGCATTTTGTTGTGTAGAGCAGTTTGAGAAATCAGACTTTTTCGTGTTTTTTTTTAAGTTAAGGAGCTTTTTCTGACATTTGACAAAAATTGCTTGAAACATTTTTTTTTATTATTGAATTCAAACTAAAGTTTTTCACAAACTTACGCAAGATATATTATTTTTGAAGGTGTAGGCTGCCTTAGCGAGGTACTTTGTAAACCGTCCTCTACTTAAACTCAAATAATTTTTGCAAAACAGCTCTTAGAAACAGTCAAACGGACTGCAAATTTCCGCCAAAAAAGGTCTTTTTTTCCCAGGGAAAACCAGAGAATTCCCTCTAATTGTTAGCGAATATGTTTGGAACCTTAAGATGTCATTCTTATTAATACGATTTAAGCTTTCTCATATGGTCAAAAGTTTTATGGAGGGATACGTCAATAGCATAATGAAATACTCGTAGAATTTGTGTGACATTCATGTGTAGTGCATGAGTGACACAGGAACAATTCATGGAACGTATCTGGAATACATGGAAACACCGCGGAATTTTAGTCAGATAAAGGAACACGTTACCTGAAAGATTGTTTATGGAATACAAACACAGCCTCCCTTTTTACATTATTCATTTTACATATTTTTTGTTTATACTTTATTCTTGAAACAAGAATAAGTCTTTTGGAAGAAATCACTTTATCCTTGAAGCAAGAATAAGGCTTTAAAAAGAAAAACTAGACGTGGACCAAGAGTGTTCGCAGCAATCAGCATCACAGGAGACTATAACAGAATAGTCTCCTGAGCATAATCTGGGTTTTGAATTTGGTCTTTTTGAGAGTGCTTTCTGTCGTGGAACGGTGAACAAATGCCCTCTTAAATAATGAATCATTATCGTAAGCTAAACCATGACGGATGTGGCCGACCTTTAACACTGTTTTCTCAGTAAATAAGGAAAAGGAAAGCGCAACGTACGAGCACCTAGTCCCAGTTATCTCACAAAGTTGCCCCGCCCCACGCCAGACGTCGTGAGAAAATTTACGCGAGACGCGTTCTTGTAGACGACGCAAGGTACTTCGCGTTTTCCGGTTGCAGCGACGTGAAGTCGAGAGGATAGTATCAACATTGGCGAGGAACAAGCAGATTCCGTGAAGGCTTGCGGCTCGCGACCGGCAAACTTACCCGTGAGAGGTAGCTGTCATAAGCGCCAAAAACCACAAGCGCCAACGCCGCAAGCGCCAATCCGTAACCGCCAAATGAGAAAAGCCGCAAACGCCAAAGGTGTTAACCGCAATACTAACCTTACCTAACCTAAACTAGCCTAACCTAACTTGACCTAACCTAACCTATACGAACTTTGGCGTTTGCGACTTTTTTCGTTTGGTGGTTACGGACTGGCGCTTGCGGCGTTGGCGTTTGTGGTTTTTGGCGCTATCGAATGCCCCTCTACGAAAGCACTACAATCTAAATTTGAATCTGAAAAAATTCAGTGGTGCTGTATTGGCCGAAATTCAGTGAATTTTCGTTGAATCTCAGAGACACTCACTGATTCGTACTTAGAGTGTGAATGGAGCTTATCGCGGTAAAATAAATCAGTCCGATTTTTTTCAGGACTAATGTAAATATTCGGAAAACATCTCACCGCTGAGTCTGTTATTAAAAATTAAGCTGTGTTCAAAAAGTCAATTTTTGCACAATATCAAGAGGAAGATCTTTAATGTTACTTGAAAGGCGGATTTTTCGCTTGAACTTTGTTAGAAAAAAACTTGAAAATAATGACAGGGTAAGTGACTTGAATATTAATTTATTTTATGTTTCCATGGCGATTATGATTCAGTTTTTGAATTTGAAGATCACAGTGAGATGTGATCATCTAAATTAATTAAATAAAAGAACCTGTATTTTTTATTTAAAAAATGAAAGAAAATTTGCTTCCTGTAATATTGTAATTTTTTAACACATTGGAGATACAAAACTTGAAAAATACGGCAATTTTGTGCATTAAAATAATTCTGTTTTTATAGAAAATAATTACCAGTCTGTTTTAAATAAATTTCAAAATAATTTTAACAGTGATAATACGACGATATAGGGTTATAGACTGCAAGTGATATCGACTCCTTCGTAGTCTAGATCGACCATAACAGAAAATACTTGATTAACTGTTCTTTTTGCGAATTTTCAGGCTGATCGAGTGAATTTCACTCGAGGAGTAGCTCACAATCCGTTTCGAAAGAATAGTGGCTTGTTATCGCCGGCAGAAGTTTTGTTAGGGAGAATGGCACTTTCGCGTCGACTTGTCGAAACCCACAGGAAATTGTTTACGGAAATGTACACTCTGTGGGCAACTGGCGTTAAAGTGTTCACTTGTGGTGCGTTGAAGTGACTGTCAATGATGTTGCAACATACGTCTGTGCCCCCTTCGCCGCTCCGCGCTACCCCTCAGCTCAAGTCGCTACCGCCCTTCCAGACATGCCCGCCCTATTCCCTTTACTACTGTTTCAAACTGTCCCTCCGCAGTTTGTGTTTATCTCAAGATTGGGCGCTCGGCCGTCGCGCCGTCTGCCTTTCCCGTAGATTATCGCATTTGCCCCTTGCGGCTAGGCAACGAACTTCGCGATCTCGCCCAGGCCGCTGCCCGCGGAATAAAGTCGGCCTACTTAAGAGCTTATTTTGATTACGCTCGGATTCTCTCGTGATTTCAGCCTTATCGAGTGCTTTAGCCCGATCAGTTTAGTAAAAAATCATTCCTGTTTGGGTAGTTCTATACCTGCTTTGAGTATGAGCGTAAAACGGGACACGGGATTAGGTTATTTTTAAACATAAACTTTCAAACAATCATCAATGGAAAGGTCTCATCGAGAGCTCTCCATTAACCCATAACAGTCTAAAGTATTAGGGGTGAAATTTAACTTAAGAGAAATTAAAAGGACTTTTCCCATGAAAATAAAAAAAATTTAAGCTTTGAAAAATGACCGAATTAATAAATTTCAGGTTTTCAGAAAGGTGGTATTTGTCAAATTGTGACTATACTGAACTGAAAAAAATCCTCTAAAATATTTTTTCTGTTTCCGAATGGCATCGCTAGGAAGTAGTATAATATGGCTATTTATAGGTCCATCTTTAATTTAAAAAAAAAAAGAAATTACGCTCTTTCCCTGTTTTACCTTTCATACCCCAAACAGCTATGGGAGTACCTAAAACAGTAATATTTTACGGTGTTGACGCCAAGATGTTTGTAGTTATTGTGAAGCGAGGCACAAGTCAATAAACTTGGACTCAAGACGCATTTTTAACTCGATCTTCGTCTGTCTCATTAAAAATGCTGTTGCCCTCTTTCTCGGCATCACGTAACTATTGTCCGACACGGATAACAGGAGAGATTCTTAACGGTCATCGATCGGTATTATTAATTGAAGGATGACAAAGATGTCTTGGAAGGCGTTCGTGCGGCACGTGAACTTTCTCGGCACAGTCTAAAAATTATGCGAAATTAACACGTGTTTCGCAAGAAGAGGTTGGGTTTTGGGACATCAGTTGAACTAATTGATGCTGCGATCAATTAGGTGAACTTAGGTTAGGTGTCTCGCTGCGTTGTCTCGACGGTGAAAGGCGCATTAAAGCGGAGGAAAATAATTCAACCGTTAAAAGTGAGAGGGCATGTGCATCAGTGATTAGTTGATATTCGCTCGGCGAATTAATCTCTTTTGTGGAATCGGCACTTTCCCACACGCTAAATTTAGTTATATAAATTGCTCTAAGAGTGAATATTCAATCCTAAGCAGGGAAAAGTTAGCCACTACTTTGCTAATAGTGGCTTTTTTTTTGTTAATTAAGAAAGAATTTTCACTTCTAACTCTTTTAGCGATTAAGAAGACATCTCAACATTTTGATTCTATGAGCGTCTTTCCGAAGGAATGTCTATTAAATAGAAAACATCGGGGGGCATTCGATAGCGCCAAAAAACACAAGCGCCAACGCCGCAAGCGTCAGTCCGTAATCGCCAAACGAGAAAAGTCGTCGCAAACGCGAAAGTTCGTATAGGTTAGGTTAGGTCAAATTAGGTTATGTTAGGTTAGGCTAAGTTAGGTTAGGTAAGGTTAGTATTGCTGTTAAGACCTTTGGCGTTTGCGACATTCCTCGTTTGGCGGTTACGGATTGGCGCTTGCGGCGTTGGCGCTTGTGGTTTTTGGCGCTTATGACAGCTACCCGAAAACATCTTACGTCCGTGATCCTAAAGTAACTCCACGGAAATCTCAGCGTGTCCTCTGAACAAAGCATTTTGTGAAGGAAATGATTTAAGAAGAAAAAGCGAAAACGAATTGCTTTGTTTTCGCAATCGAGTTTTCGCGATAGCAAAAGCAGTAACGCTCACTTCAGCAACAAAATGGCGAGAGCCCCTGACAGCGGGGGGTTAGGCATTCACGAGGCGCAGCCGTTGCGGGGGTTGCCTAGCCCCCACCAGCAGGGGGTACGTCATCGTACCGTTGTTCTCCTTTCCATTTTAAGGTGGAATTTATACGCGGGAAAATGTGAAAATGTCTGTACGCTCATCGTTGTAATGCATCGGGCGGAGAAAATGGAATGAGATGGAAGTATTTGAAGCAGCCGTCGTAAAAGCGAGATAGTGTAAGAGACTCGTTACGCCCTTGGCAACTAATACTTGCATTCACCCGCAAGGCTCTAATAAAAATTTAGCTCGAGAAAAAAAAAGTTTGTGCTTTTTTTCTTCTTTGCTTGATTCACATCCCAAGGGGAAAGGCGCCATTAACAGCGAGAGCGAACTTCTTATTTTAAGATGGTACAAAAACTCATTTCACCTCACTAAAGCCGCGATCGGCCGAGTTTAAACTTCTTCATGGATTTTTCTTTCTTGAGTCAAGAGCGTAGCCTTATGACGGGTTTTTGGCCATTTATATTCTGTTTCCCAGAGGTAACCGTTCTCAATGCAGGACATACGGTTCTAAAAACGAATCCTGTTTCGAAAGTCGTACAGATATTTTGGCCTGAAATCAATATTGTGAAACTGATGACTTAAGGTTTTGAGTTTTGGAGGTGACTATTCACACGCCACCCTATTCAAAATGTATTAGATTAATTCCCGTGCGTTTAAATCACCTCCCATTTAAAATCAATTGGGTTAGTTTCCGGGCGTTCAAGTTTCCCTTGTATGAACATAGGCGTGCAAATAGAACTAACCTTTTTTATGTTCCATTGAGCTGTTTTTAACGCCTTTTACATTCACGAAACGCTTTTTAACGCTTTTATATTCACAAAAAAGGGGGAAGGGAAAATCCTTATTACTGCTTTTTTTCTCCTCCTTTTTTTTCGTAGAAGATCCTGTACTCCGTTGCTATTTTTTTCTTTCTTTTTCTTTTCTTTTTTTAATTAAACAATATCGCGACCCGGACGTGGATCGTGAGGATTAAATAAGCGGTTTCAAAACGCTATCTCCAAAATAGCTTTTCCTTTTTCGCTTATTTTAAACGCCATATTAAAATCATTCGATGAACTCTGATGAGAAAATTTGAGTCCGTATCGCTTAAAACTCCCCAATGAAGTTTTAGTGTCAAGAGGTATACACCTGTGCTGATAAAATGCCATTTCTTAATAGGCAGTTTGGAATCATTTGATGACTCCATTTTGATGTCGGTGCCGCCATTGGTCCGCCATATTGCTGCGCCTGGAGGCGGCGCGGTGCTCTCACTCTCGCTAATGCACTCGGCTGGCGGCGCACTCGCTTTTAACCGGTAGCCTTGACTTCGCACTTCCAGATGATCATGAATAACTAAGATCGCCTTGTTCCATACTCTTTAGTTTCAGCTTTTCTTCAGCAAGTCTTGTTTGGGTAAGTGTAATTACCGCGAAAGATTAAGTGCGTTGAGCCTTGAAATTTGTTGCTTGTCCTCGTAATTATACCTAACATTACCTTACACCCTAACCTGACCTTCTTACATCGCCAGTCTCCGTACATAACGTAATATTTTTACATAATCGCCCAAAATCTCATCTACCTCGTGGAATCATACCTTTAAATAAGAGTAGATAGATTGGTTGTGACCTAACCAAACTTTGTCTTCTCTCGCTATTCATGACTGAACCCAATCGTATTTCGTTACCTAGCCGAACAACGGACAAATATCAACTAATCAAAAATGGCTTAATCAAGTCTACAGAGGTACTCTTATTTACCAAGAACGTGAGCGGTTTCAGAAAAAAAAATGTGATTGGGGTAAATAAAATCGCCCAAACATCTCATTACTACCAGATTAATTTTAAAAGCATTGGTGTACAATAAAATGTGCTTGGAATGCTGTTATTCTATTTTTAAGATCTTAACACAAGGGGATTCGTAAACAAAGCTCAAATCTAGATGTGTCGTCAGGTAATTCATTTTATTTATTTTTTTAGCGGGCGATTTTTGTTTGCAATTTCTAGTGTTTACGCTGATATAAGTCGCTTGCCCCTTCATTGGAAAACTAAACTTTCTTAAGAGCCGATTCTAAAAAGT
>Ga0058701_10003813_pt1 | contig 12072 bp, 9 predicted proteins | sample AgamicOrMae_FD_97039 | JGI IMG/M metagenome (GOLD analysis project Ga0058701, IMG submission 97039) | Agave microbial communities from Guanajuato, Mexico - Or.Ma.e | ecosystem: Host-associated > Plants > Phyllosphere > Phylloplane/Leaf | place: Guanajuato, Mexico | collected 2012-06-04 | reverse complement strand
TTTACTTCCACGTCTCATCCCAGGTAGCACACCAGCGCTTTTTATGCGCATTTTGAATACCAAAATGCGCTTTTAATGCGCATAAAAAGCGCTGGTGTGCTACCAGGGGAAGTATAGGCATCGTGTTTTACGGAGTGTCTGTCAACCCTTGGTAACCGGGAAGAAGCCTTGAATTAGAATTGCCCTTTGAAAACACACGGAATAAAGCCCTTAATTGGCTAAAATATTCTCAAAAAACTCACAATTTTGTTTTTTTCACTATAAAAATTAAAAGAAAGTATACTTGTTCAAAGTATACCTACGAATTACACGTCAACATTGTTGTAATCACGGGCCCCTAAAAAGTTTTTTTACTTTCGGGCCTTATATAAATGAAAAAAAAAAAGAGGAAAATTATCCTTACAAACCCCTAAAAAATGACTTGAATTGATATATCGCCAGACACCCTGTAATAGCATTCTTTTTATATTTGATAGTAAGAACCTACGATACGATTTTCAATTACAGCTTCGTTAAGGGGTACGATGACATACACCCTAGGAATCAGTTAATGATTTGCTTAATTGCAGTTGATTTATTTTCATCATCTTGTTTATTGCCATTGATTTATTTTCCTTATCTGCGTGTGGGTTCAAACTGAAACCGTAGAAAAAAGAAAGAAAACCAAGTTTTATTTTTGAAAGGATCCGCGCATCGCGTACACCATGTCAATTATTAGTAACGTGAAACACCCAATCGTCAAAGAGCAAAATGAAGACGTCTGTCGTTTATTTGCAGGAGTTCGCTCGATCCGCAAGAACGGCGAAAAGATCATGTACGACTTGGAAAGCCGAGTGAACGGAGCAGTTTTCCCCGGGCTCCAGGGAGGGCCGCACAACCACCAAGTCGCCGGCATCGCCACGGCTTTGAAGCAGGCCAAGACTCCGGAATTCAAGGCATATCAAACACAGGTTATTAAAAACGCGAAGCAACTGTGCCGCCGATTGGAATCTCACGGTTTTAAGATCGCCACGGGGGGCACGGACGTCCACCTGGTGCTTGTGGATCTCCGCTCCAGGAAACTCTCAGGAGCTAAGGCCGAATATATTCTGGAGGAAATCTCCATAGCTTGCAACAAGAACACTGGTAAGAGTCTTGTGAAGAAAGTCGAACACAATGTCAAGTTTGCTCGGTGTAGTACAGATTTCCAGTCAGTCCTGAAACGCAAGGAGTTTCTAATTTGAAAATTCATGTCGCGGTTCTTGTATCGGCACAAATACCCGCACCTTTTTTTTCACCCTTTTTGGGCTCAACTAATAAGCTGTGCTTGCTGTGTTGTCGGTCATCTTTCCCCATGCGCCAACTAGTGTCTTAAATTAACGTTTACTTGGATGGAGATATCCACTGCGACGGCACATCCAAAGAAATTCCTCCAATATGAGGGACAACAATAAACAAACGACTCGTTACCTGAGTGTTTTGTCGTTAAGAAGCATGAGTTGAGTCCAATGTATGAATTGCGATGACGAGGAAATTCCAGGGATTTCCCCTAGTTCACAAAATGTGACCGGTCAGTGACTGCCTGCCATAGCGACTAGATTCAATGAAGATTCCAGGTTCCAAAAAAAAAAAAAGAAAGTTCCGCTCACAGCAAACACGATATAAAGTTGCATTTTTCCAGTAGCATTATTTCTGTTTTTTACTCTATCGTTTCGTAATTTAGGAACATAAAATCCGCCTTTGTAGCTTGAAATTTACCCAAAGATGCCGGGAGCCGTCTGTTTAATGTTTTCCTTCAACTTGGAGGAGTTGTTATTGTGGATATCTCCACAGGCTGCCGCTAAATGAACCACCTTCGCCTTTGTACGCATGCGTGAAGCGTAATCCCTGGTTATACGCGGGCCATATTTTTTTCCCTCTTTTTCGCACCCTAAAACTCGGGTGCGGGTTATACGCTATTTCCTCTTCTCAGCCATACCGCCGTGCGATTACGAATACTTCGTATGGCATGTACCTTGGAAATAATATCAGCCATCCTTCATTTGATGTACTTCATGGCAATTGGTTATAACCGTCCCGTCAAAACCTTGGAATCGCTAGTTTTTAATCCAAGAGGAAACTTCCGTAAATCAGAGAAGTCGAGCTTTTCCCGAGCTCACCAGTAAACAACTGCAGATGTTTAAGAAATGTATGGGCATTGATTCCTAATGATCGTGATTTTTTATTCAGTTCCTGGCGATAAGAGTGCACTGAACCCAAGTGGTATCCGACTGGGAACTCCCGCACTCACGACTCGCGGTTTCAAAGAAGCGGATATGGATAGAGTAGCGGATTTCATCAAACAAGGTAAGTCAAATGGCTTCAGTCTGAGATTACGAGTTATGACCTTGTCAACGGCATGACTTAAGATCTCGTCTGTTCAAGTGAAGCATATAAAGACTCTGCCTTTTTCAGGTATCGAGCTCGCCCAAGAAATCCAAGAGCAGTCTGGGCCGAAGCTGGTCGATTTCAAGAAAGCTGTCCACGAGAACGCCAAATTCAACGCTACCGTTAAAGCGATCAGAAGTCAGGTCGAGGAATTCGCGAAATCTTTCCCCATGCCAGGCATACGCTATTGATTCGATATTACGATGTTTCTCGATGTTACGTGAAAGCCAATCAAACAACGAAAATCTAATTGACTGTAATTGTGCCTACCTCACTGAGTCTTCCGTACCTAAATCCTTAATAATTTGATCTGAGTCTTTCATACAGCAATTGTCTTCCAAGAAAGATGTTGATTAAAACATTTTTATACCATTTTTGTACTTTAAAGACTTTTGTTCATCGATTTTTGAGTTATTAAAAAATGCATTGAGAAACAATCTTTCTTAATTTTACGTGGATTGGAAAATAATGTGGTCGTCGGTATTAGGGCTGAGCGCTTTACCCTTTGTTCCGTGTCGTTATTTACGTGTATTTTTTGAGGAAGACCGGCCTCCCGTCATGATGATACGCCCGGCCCGGCGCAACTCTGGAAACTCTTACCCGCTCTTGATACAAGAAGAAAACTCGCTCCCGCGGATAGAAAGAAGGGGTTTCAATGAGAAAGAATGACACGCAATGAAGATGGGGAGTCTTTTAGTCAAAAACTAAGAACTAAATCACAGTTATGCGACAGAAATACACACCGTATGTTACACAATGTCGGCAGTATGCGGTATATCACATTTGAACTTCGTAGCTATTTGAGCGCAGGGACCATTCGTATACTCTCTTCAACCTTGCCCCTCAAATTTCACTTCAAAATCAATCCATTTTGCATCAAAATTACAAATCAAACTAGAGAAGACTAAAATCCTTAAATCCCACAAAATAAAAACAACCCCCCTCCTATTAAATGAAAAATGTGAATGGTTTAGCCCACCCCTAATTAACAAAGGAACAAGTACGGAATAATGAAACTAATACTATCTTATGCAATGAGTTGAACACAATAATGAAGGTTTAAACGTAAGTACCAAGCAGGAAAAAATCTCAAAAAAGAAAAGTCAAGGCAAGTCACTTACTGTAACGATACAGAAGAAAGGCTAGAGCAGATACGGCCACGTAGAAAGCGCTAGTGTATAAAATGACTGAGCTATTACGCGCCATGGCTTGAAGGAAACCTGAATGTTTGAGAGGGAAATCAGGCAGCGACGTAACATCAGGGTCCTCCGAAAAACGGCGTCGGCGCACAGAGGCGCACGTGGACGTCGAGGAGCAAGAGGCCGCCGATGACGGGGTCGTTGCCGACGGGGTCATCGCCGAGGGTGTCATCGCTGGCGACGGCATCCCTTGGAACAGCGAAGGATTCCACAGAGGGCTCATGGCAGGATACATGTAGGGCTGGAAGCTGAAGGGCTGCTGGAACCCATTCGGCGGGCCGTATGGAACGAACATCGGGTACTGCGTCGCCGGTCTCACGGGCTCGAACACGCTCGGCGCCAGCGGAGGAGTCGACGAGCGCCATGACGACGCTTGGCTGCAGAACGACGTGTTGGGCGACGGCGGCCGCGAGGGGGGCCGCGACGCGGACTCCGCCTCGTGATTCTGCCAGAAGCCGCCCGCCACCCACGACGACTCGTTGACGCTCCGCGGGGAGGTGCTCTTCGGGGAGGTGGACGTGAGCCGCGACGGAGTCAGCACGGGCTTGTACCGCCGCGACTGGAACTCGTGCCGCGAGCTGGGCGTTCTCGGCCGCTCCTCCACGCCGCTGTTCCACTCGCTCAGAGATTGCACCAGGCTGTCGACGTCGCCGCCGCGCACGGATTCACCGTCTTGGGTCACCGAGTCGTGGTTCGAAAACGCCGAGTCCACGGAGGAGTCGTCGTCCTGCGAGCCTGCCGACTTCATCAACTCTTTCTCGGTGTCTTCCACTCTTACTGCCGCTGGCTGCACTTTGTCCTCCAACTTGATCAGTGGTTTCAACGCGGGTGGCTTCACCCAGAGAGGCTTAAAGTCGGGTGTCTCGGTTTCAGCTGCAGCAAACGGCTTTTCTTTCTCAACAAACCTGCAATTAATTACTGTGATTAGACTCCCGTTCAACCTGATGAAGCCCTTTCGTTCTTAAAAACGCACTTAAATGCGCTTAACATTTACTTTCTATTAAACAACCAAGAGTTGGAATTCTTCAGGCGATTCTTACAACCTAGCTACTTACTTTAACTTGCTCGACGACTTGTGAATTTTCTTCACCGTGACGAAGGCACTATTACGAGTTTTATACGAGCACAGAGTCAGAATCAGCGTCAATTGGGACAAAAAACTCTGTAACCAATAAAATTAAGCGGTAACATTTATTTTGGTCTTTTTCTATTTCAGTTAGACGCAACTTACCAAAGCATAAGAATAATTTTGAACCAAGCTGAACTGCTCCTCCCAAAAATAGAGACACAAATGTGCTCCACACACGACGAGGGGCAATTTTCGTCCTGTGCACACGGTTAGCACAAGCTGAATCGCGACATTGGCAGCCAGTATGGCCCAATAGTTATCTCCTAAGAGCTCCCCTATCGATCTTAGCGAAGGCAGGTCGACGTTTTTCAAAAGAGGTGTTTGGGACGCGGTCAGAGTGCATAACGCTACCGCCGAGGCCGTCGCAACGCCCCGAAAAACACCAACCAAGGACCCATCCTGAAACACAGCAATATTCTTTGTTACAGCAATGCCCAGGAAATGCTACAAAAGCCTATTAAAACTTCACACCTGGTCAAGCAGTAGTTTGGAACTGAGTGTTCATCTCAGAGTATGTTAAGAAAGGAATCATTTTACAGTAGTCATATGAAGTTTTTTTATGTGAATGTCAGTTCACAACTGGTGAAAGGTAATTGCAATGAAATAAGTTCCTGCATTCAAATATACGTACTATTAATTTACTCCTTCCCTTGATCCGCTTTTCACTCTGTTGCAGTTGCATTCCTAAGATCAAGCTCTTTCTCTGTTCTAATGTGTCCCGAACAACATCTTCACATTTTTGACATAGTCTGTAGGCCACTTCCAATTGATTCCTAAAAAGGAACAAAAACAAAACACATTAAATTTAATAAAACCTCCAAAAAATAGAGGTTTCCACTTAGATGGTTATGTAATCAGGTTTACAATTCATGGAAACTCTTAAGCCAAGATTGTTTTAGAAACTCACCTATATATACTGAGTTCTTCTTCATAATTACTTGGCAGTGTGGGTTGGAAAGCTGCAAGGTGCCTGACTTTCATCTCTTGATTGGCATTGCATTTGTCACACAGTCCATTAGAATCGGGTAAAGCTTTTGGTTTAGGTCCAAAAGTAAAGGTCCTTGATGTACCATGCCTCTGCTCAGGAATATCCTTGTTGTAATCTCCATTCTAATGTGGAAAGATACAGTAATACTTTAAAACTATGAAAAATATCTTTTCCATTTCAGTTGATGCACATGATAGGTTAGGATGCAGAGGTATGTCTACTCAGGTTCATCATGCTATTATTACTTACAGGAAGGAATCCATTGTACTGTTCACAGTTGGGGCAGTACCATCTGTTCACATTAGCAGAGGACACCTTGCTATTGGTGTTGCAAAACCAACAGTTAACCAACACCCGGGGTCTGTAACAAAAAGCCGGTTCGTCTTAACCTACAAACCAAAGATTTTGCCTAAATGACAACTTAGGATCGATTAAGTGGAGAAAAGGGCAATCGGTCCATGTAGGAAAAGTGGCGATTGGAATCAAAAAGGAAACAATGCGAAAAATGGGCAGTATTTTCGGACAAGCCGAGGGAGACATAACCTCACCTTATAAGCAATTTCACAAGTACGGTTAACAGAGGTAAAGCGACAGCTAAAACACTGGCATACATAGCCAACATTTCGGTGTTGAAGTTGTAAAATAAGTCATATTCATTGCTGGTCGAATTACTTCTCATTTTCGTCGAAAGTTATGAATTCACGAGCGTGCGCGCCACTCCACTGGTGCGCCTTGAAAATTCTCATTTTCCGTGTCAAGTCCTTTCGAAAATCCAAGCGAACAGACCGAGGAACAAAAAGTGACCACTTTCAAAGTCATGAACCTTTGAAGTTAAAATTTTACATGGCGACATGAAACAACATGTTTAATCCAATCTCATTCTTACGGAAACAATAATTATTCATTTTAGACATTTTGCTGAAACGAGTGGTGCATTTTACAATCGACCTAACCTGTAAAGCAATCTGACCACCTGTGTGACGTCACGCACGAATGTAAACAACACCGGTCAACCATGGGCTCTGTAGGTGCCACGTTACTATTTCTTTCTTTAGTAAATATTTCTTTAATATGGGCTCAAAGCACAGATTCTTCTGTGATGTGGTTTGACAATTTACCTGCTGTCGCGATGGAGTATAAAGTGCACGTCGATGCCGGAAAGGAAGACTGTTATTTCCAATATGTTGCACCTAAGGCCGCCTTTTATGTCAGCTTTCATGTAAGTTCAACAAGTGTCAACAGATGCAAACAGCTGGTACCTTTCCTTCGCATTGTTTTCCCTTTAGCGCCTCTATTAAGATACTTTTACTGGATACCGCAAATGTGCAGCGTTTGCCTGCCGATCAATAGCAATACCGTCATTATTAACGGTTAATTTTAAAATGTCGGCCTTTCACTGCTTTCGACGATGAAAACTGTGTCTCCTACGAATGTATTAAAATGTAATTTTTAAGTGAAAACTTTGTTGGAGGCCGTTTCTCGTGACGATTGACTGCATTGTGTTGTTTGTGTAGGTTGTCCGTGGCGGAGACGGTAATGCTGGCTTTGCCGTGAGGCACCCCAATGGCCAGATTGTCCATCCTTATGAGTGGAGACCAAATGGAGAGTACCAGGAAGACAGTTCATTGGGTGGATATTACAGTGTGTGCATTGACAATCAGTTTTCACGCTTCGCATCAAAAATCATTAGTCTTTATATGACAGTTGTCAGGTTAGTAAACTGATATTAAGCCTCTGGAGTTACAGAGAAGACTTCAGCCAAGAGTTAATGCATTTATTGAATGCATTTATTGTTATGCTTTACAGATATGATGAGTGGGACAAGTACACTAAAGAACTGGAAGATTTGAATATTAGTGTGGGCAACTTCACAGTAAGTCCAATTTTTTTTTTTTATTACTTGACTTAGTCTGAGCTCAGAAGTAAAAACTTCCTGGCATGCTGTAAATCTTTGCTTTATCCTCCTACTGTCAAAACTTGACTATTTTCTTTAAGTTAATTTTTTGCTGAAACCTTTCCCATGGCCTGAAGATTGGACAGTCAAAATGCTGTATATTAATTTACTCCTGACCCCTCAAGGAAAATTAACAGCTGGTCTGCTTTAATTTAAAGTTCAAAGCAAATTTTGGAATTAAAAAAAAAAAGGAAAAAAAAAACTGCATCAAAAAAGAAAATGTTATAATAAAAACCAGAAGAAATTATAGGAAAAAAACATTAGGTTCACCAAATAATATTAGAAAAAGAAGTGCTTCTCAACCTCAAAAGCTTTTTCAAATTCTTTTTCAAATATCCTGACTTTTTGTTGTTTCCTTTTTTTTTTTGAAAGAGATATTGCACAAATTTAAGGTGCTTTTAAAATGATCTTAGAAAATGGGCAAGGAGAAATTTTCCCATCTCATTGCACATTGCATGGAACAAAGGAGACAATTATCACATGGCTGCTATTACTGCTAACATGAATTGTGATAGGATGTAAGTACACAATATGAACATCTTTTTAATTTTTTTTCTAGGCCAGTGTGGACAAAGTGGAACAGAATTTGCAGATAATCCGTCAGGAACAGCATCACACGCGAAGTTGGGAATCGCGGGACTTCAACACGCTTCAAGATAACAATCGGTACGTCCAGCAGTGGTCAATCGGCCAAATAGTGGTGGTTGTAGCAACGACAATTTTGCAAGTTTACTTCGTCCGCAAACTGTTTGATATTAAGAATGTCAGGCCGCGCGCCTAAGCATTAGCACCAACAATTTTTTCTTCACGACTGAATTTTGAGGAGAGTTCCCGCACTCAAAATACGTTTTGATTAACAGTTACAAGATAACGTATAAAGCTCTCAGGTTTTAGAGTTGTTCTCTCCTTGATTTACTTTTAAGGTAATTTTGAAAAAGACTTTTTTACGTCTATCGTTTGTTTTTAAAGACGTTCCAAGAGCGGGAATGACTGTGAACGACAATATCAGGATTGTTATTCCGGAAATTCCTGTTTCGTGAATAATTCACACTTTTTTTGGAGGGGGGGAGTCATTAAAATTTTTCTCATACCCATACGTAAGTTTTACAGATTTTTGCAGCATAGCCATACGTAAGTTTTGAAGATTTTTGCAGGTTGATGTAGGAGCTCTTACTACATAACTTAAAAATACATTTCATTGTTTTCGGTGAAAAATTGAAATTTAGACCGTGTTTCTTTGGTTATATTCCATTATTAACAAAAACCGTAATAGTATTTTTACAGTGTTAGATAAAGGTCTGGGAGCTCTAGAGCTGATAATTTCGCCGTGAAGAAAGTAATGGCTTCACGAAATCCTTTGCTCACTTTGTGTTGAACCTTTTTTTTCAATGTTGTAGCTTTGGTAGACAAATAGAGGGCACACGTCAGACGAGGTAGGCAACCCTCTTTACATATATGTTTGGTGAGTTGCCTACCCCGTCTTAGTAGCTTTCAAAAATCGAGCTTTTTATAATTTTTTCTTCTGGGATAAGCGAGTAACTCTGGACTGCACGAGTAACAGTATTTCGAATTGTCGACCTGCAAATTGAATCCAAAGTATTAATCTTTGTGTTACATCACTGAGCAAGGATTCCGGAAAGCGCAGATTTGCCAGGCAGCCGTGTGCCAATTCGTCTGTGATGCAGTGTTTAAATGTTGATTTGCTCCTTCAAGTTCATTTTTTAATTTGAGACAAATCGGTGTATATTTGTATTAAAGTAGGTTTGTTATACTAGTGTAGTGCAATTGTACTTTAAAGAACGTTGTTTTCATTTTTCCAATCTTCTGTCGGCCTGCATTTAGTTTCGATTTCGATTTCGTCTGGACTCTAAAAGGCCTACAGAAGTATTTTTGTGGGTAACAAAAACGTTTTGTACTTCTGAATTTACTTTTACGAGGTAGTGACATTCCAATTACTTAATTATCTGTAAACTGATATGCCGTTTAGGTGATCACGTAAGTTGTTGTATGTTTGTGGGGAAATGGAGATAAAGTATGCCTGTTGTAATAAATAAATAAGATTTATTTATAAAATAAATAGCTTTTTTTTTTGAGAACATCCGTTGACTTCGATTCCGGGTACGTCGCATTCGAAGGCTATCAGCTCTTCCTTGTCTTTTATGATCTTTTGCCGCCTCTCTTCGATTCCGTCGACAAAAAATATTCCCGAAAAATATTCAGTGAAATGTTTATCCACACGTCGGTTAACTCTGTCTGATTCGACGGTGCGGCGTCGTCTTAGTGCGTTAAGGCAGTGAGTCGCCAACTCAGGAGATGGGGCTCAGTCTCGTCCCGAGCTAGGCGGTCCGTCGGCGACCCTCTGCCCTCCCCGTTGAGACACCTTTTGGCGACTTCTAGGCTGGACGGGCTCCTTAAGGGAGGCTCGCTGAGATCAGGCTGCCGCGATGACCTGGGGGGTCGGCGACGGGGTCGGCGAGGGTGTGGTGGTGGCGTTGACGATGGACTCCTTGCCCTCGCTGGACGCCGCCGCCGCCGCGGGCGCCGGCCTCAGCATCGACTTGGTCGCCGACGTCAGTTTCTGAGTAACGAGCCTCGCGATGTGACTACTCTTGGACCATAAGAATTCCCGCGTCCGGTCGTGGTCATCCGAACTGTCAACCCGAACCTGCGCGACAGAAATACAAATTTATCGGTAATCAGCAGCTAACTTAAAAGTGTCAGCAGAACTGACACTGAGAGCGTGACCCGCAGCAGAGATGAAAGAAGGCTTCACTCGTAATCCAAAAGCTGGGATTGGGATTTACAAGTTTTCACTCGGGAAAGGAATTCCAAAATACGATTTCACGAAACTCGACGAAACTGGTACTATGAAGTTTTAATGAGCCGAATATATATCATGCTCCTGTCCTTTTTCCATGTTCGTAGAACAAATGGAGGTACTGGAATACCATCAAAAATTCCAAGTTGAACTAAGCACATTTCCTGATTCTACTAACACTAAAACGCTATGAAAACTTGTTTTTAGCTAGACGCGTGTCTGTGCGAAAACGTTTGTCAGTGGATATCTTACGAACAAGTAGACCGATTTTCTTTCCCCCTTTTTTTTTCCATTTTCATTTAATGATAGGAGTGACTTTCTGCGATGAAATGATCTTTATGTTGTTTGAGACAAGAGCTAAGTCTCATGTAAAGCTGGACTTAACCTATAACAGCCCAAAGTATTTGGAGTGAAATTCAGCTAAAGGGAAATTGGAAGGATGTTTTCCATTAAAATGGACAATTTTAAGCTTTGGAAAATGCCTAAATAATTAAATTTCATGTTTCCAGAGAGGTGACATTTTTTAAATTGTGACTATACGGAACTGAAAAGATCCTTTAAAATAAATTTTTCTGTTGCCGAACGGCACCGCTGGGCGGTAATGGGTTAAAGTGGCATATAGGGTCTGTAAAAATGGGTTGGGACCAATAACCGAGGAACGCATTATTGGTAGCAACCGATAATGCGCTTCAATGCAAAGTAAGGACGAAGCAAATGCTTCAAAATGACGATTCCCTCAATATTGCGACAAAATACTAAACGATAACGCAAGGGCGAAGTTATGAAAAACTCATATAACGTTCTCGCGTTAAATGATAATAGAAGATGAGGCGTACTTTCGTTATCCCAAACGCCTTCGCAAACTCGGAAATATTTACTAAACAAGGCAAGTTTTCTGACGGTATCGCGATTATCGAAAAAGTCGAACATATGTTTCAAAAATCGAACAAGTATATTTTTGTTGGTGAAGGGTTCATGTTTCTTATTAATTTGGGTATTATTCACTGGAGGCTGTGTAATTAACCTACTACCGCCCAGCGATGCCGTTCGGAATCGGAAAAATTTATTTCAGAGGATCTTTTCAGTTCAGCATTGTCACAATTAAAAAAAATATCACCCCTCTGGGAACCTGAAATTTAACAATTTAGGCATTTTTCAAAGCTTAAAATTGCGTATTTTAGTGGGGGGGAAAAATTCTAATTTCTCTTAAGTTATATTTCACTCCAAATACTTTGGGCTGTTATGGGTTAAACCGACTCGTGAGTAGCTGTAGTCTTTTAAGAGGCGTGAAATAACGTGAGCAGACGAGCACTATCCTACCTGAGGATTGGTTGAGGGTACCCCGTCGGCCGCTTCCATTCGCACCTGAAGAAAATTCAAAATGTCCGTGAGCCCTTCCTGTTTCTACCCCATAAGGGAGCGTTCACAAGCAAGTACCCATTTGCGTCGTACCCTCTGAGGAAAACAGGGGGCCGGCAGTAAATAAGGTTTATGCGCGACCCCCCCCCCCCTCAGCGTGGTGCTATGGCGCTGCACACTTTTGCTAATTATTTCGAAACTATTTGTTCTCCAATTAAA
>Ga0058701_10003812_pt1 | contig 12074 bp, 6 predicted proteins | sample AgamicOrMae_FD_97039 | JGI IMG/M metagenome (GOLD analysis project Ga0058701, IMG submission 97039) | Agave microbial communities from Guanajuato, Mexico - Or.Ma.e | ecosystem: Host-associated > Plants > Phyllosphere > Phylloplane/Leaf | place: Guanajuato, Mexico | collected 2012-06-04 | reverse complement strand
CATAATCTCAACTCAGCTCCACAGCTTACATTTTCAGGGGGTAGGCAACCCGGCATGCGCGGCGGTATCGCCGGTTGCGCGACATTTCTTGTAACGGGTTATCGCTTACACCTGGTACATGTCTTTCTTCTCTGGAAGTTGTTACCCCATTTTCCGTCTATCGTTTGAATTCACACATGTTTTCAGGGTTAAAGTAACAAAACTAGTTTACAGTAAAACCCGGATGTAACGCTCTAGCGCTCTTGAAGGGACCGGCCCGCGAGAGCGTTATTGGCGGGAAAGCGTTATGCGCGGGAAATGAGTTTCGGGCATAACTAAAAAGGAAATTATAACAATAGCGACTTTTAATGATGCCCCCTGAACGAAACGATAAAAAATGCTTATAAAAATGCCTTATGGGAGTTTGAGAGAAAAAATACATAGTATTTTCGTGTAAAAGATAAATTTTTCACCTTTATCATATTACTAAGTAACAAAAATATGTCAAAGGATATTTTCTCTTTAATATAGATAAGTTACTCATTAACGTCTTTATCATAAATCAACAAAATCCTATTGTAAAATGAATCAAAAACTAGCTGAATTGAAATAAACTAACTTTTCCTCGGGCAAATCAGGAACTCAGTCGCTCAGTGCTTGCACGAGGGAGAGAAACGCGAGCAGTATTATTGCGTAAAAAAGGGCCGGTTCGCCGCTGTGCTGTGTCGGGCGGAGCGTTATATCCGGAATTTTTTTTCTGAAGGGACCAGACTGAAGAGCGTTAAAAGCGGGAGAGCGTTATATCCGGGGAGCGTTATATCCGAGTTCCACTGTGTATTGTTGAATGTGTTCGTGTAAGAATTTTTCATTTTGTATACAATAAAATGAAATGCTGCGTTTTGAAAAACCAGGGCTTCATCATGATTTCATAAACTATGAACTCACTTTTAAAACGCGTGTCTTTATCTTTAAAAGAAAAGGCGAGAACACGACGCAGTTATAGTGGCTTGACAGCCATAATAATTTCGTAATACCCAATACCCGTGATAGAGAGTACACAAATTTAGGTAGTTAGTAACCCTTCAGCTCCTGCTACCTTATATTGGTAAGGAGTTACTCATTTGTTGCCAGATTATTTTTAGGTGAAAGACGGGACCGAATCTGAGCTAGCCAAGGCCTACTCATTTCGTCAATTTATTACAGCTACAGATATTTGTAGGCAACCGTTTTGACGTCGCTGTGAAACACACCAGCCCTGACAATGAGATCCACTTGGTCTCAAAGCTTTTATGAAACAAGCAGATAGCGAGTGGAGCTTCTAAGCGTGGGTTATTGTCGGCAGTCATGTTGGCAGGCATACCACCCTGACGGCCCCGCCAATTCACCTATAACCTCAACCACCTCCAATAACGGCCGCTCTGCGCCTCGCCGTCTTTAGGAGCATTGACATATTTTATGAGCGCCGAGGTTCGCGGAATAGTATTTACTGTCTGGGCAAGCACTCGGAGCTATACTTCTGATTGATACCAGACGCGCTGCATCACGAAGAAAACATTTTTCTTTGGAAACGCATCAACCTCAGAGGGGCAATTCTTCACAATTAAAAATTAACCCCTTGTTTTGGGTGGTCCTACACCTATGTTTGGTACGAATATTGAATAAGGTAATAGCGAGATTTCGTTAGTTTTAAAGATGAAACTAAACCTGTTTGAGGCATGAAGATACAACAGGGGAAGAACGTAAATTTGGTTATTTTTCAAGATACCTATGAATAATTATATCAATGTAGAGCTCTCAACGAAACCTTCCCATCGATATAGTTGTTGGTAGGTTTATCTCGAAAAATAGCCAAATTACGCTACTTACTCTCCCCTTAATCCTGTGACTGTGATATCAACGACTATCAGTGGTTCCTTCGAGAGCTCTCCATTGATTCAGTTATTGATAAGGGTAAACTTCAAAAATGACTTCATTTCGCTCTTTCCCTGCTTTTCCTCCAAACCTATTTTTACATGTAGGAGACTACCTAAAACAGGGCTTAGTTTTTACTGTGCCGTAATTTATCAGGCACAGTTATATTCAATGTAACTATTACTTAACGTGGAGGTGCTGGGACCGATTAGTACCGTTTGGTTTTCTTCAATGGCCTGCTGTCCATTAATGACCTGATGCCTCTAAGGGGAGAGCGTAACCACTATTAGGTTTAGAAATAACAAACAATCAAGGACAGTATTTTCATGGTGATGTATTTTGCGTTTTGTACCTATACACCTTACCATGTACATTCGTTTTTCATGCATTTCGTTCACTAAGACTGTTTGTCAGACTAACGAGCTCAACTCCTGACTTAAGATTAGCCAACGTATGATTACCCAACTTAACCTTATCGAAATCAACTTGATTATAGTTAAAATATCTGAAAATTTACCTAACATAAGTTTATCTTATCGGAGTTAACTTAACCAAACGTAGTTTAAGTAAGTCTTGTGTAATAACATGGCGGAAGAAAGAACGATAACGCCAGCTTTTTTGCGCTTAACACTCACAAAAAAAGCAAAACAAACAAAAAAACACTATTTTAATATGAAGAAAATTCATTTTGAGATTGTGATCAAAGCATTTCATTTGGAAAAAAGAAACAAAAAAAAAACAAGAAATTTATATTGCCTTATAAGAGAAGTATTCTGATCATAGGAACGAGTACTCAAATCACTCGTTAGAATTTTATTTTTAATCGAGGAGTTTGAAATGAACCAAGAATTGAAATATATATGTCCACTTATGTGCCAAAGCTTTTGAAGGTCCCTTTAGCACAAAAGCCCGTGCACCTATTAGCTCGTTTATGTGTAGTGGGAAGACTGACAACAAACATGAAAGAAACCAGTTTGAAGCCTCGTCCGTCGCGTTGCGTACCGCACGGAAGGGATTCAAACCCCCAGCAGATTCGATTAATTCACGTCCGAATAGACAAATAAAGCAAGCCGTTTCTCAAAAGCAGAGCAGTCGCCTCAGCGTATGTGTGGACACGAAAACATGACTGGAACATTTTGAAAAAGCCGCTTCATTCCATCTACAGCTGTGATACGTCACCTCGCTTGGAAAGAAGGGGAAAAGTAGAGAGCCTCATAAGGAGAGAGGCGACAACTGATTCCCGCAGTGTGCGCTGATTCGTGCGTTCCATTAAATTGACAACACTGATTGGTGGTATGTAAGGGTGACGTAGCAGTTGACGCCTTTCTCCCTATGCCTGTGAGTCTCTAGGGAAAAGTGTTTCAGAGCGAGCAACTTAGGCAGCGGCGATCGCGGCACGACGCGGGGCCGGGGCTAGTCGCCACAGCTGTTTTTTAATCCTTTAAGCACACAACCCTCCAACGATGAGAGTCTTGCTCACTCAGTCACGTCGCTCTTCAATTTAACTCGAAATTGCATTTTGAAAGGAAACCCAACTATGATTTCGTGAATGTTTATTCAGAAAACAAGAAATTTTTTAGGGCGATCAGTTGTGCTGTTACATGAGACTCATGCTTTTCATTCATTTATATCGTCGACTGCATTGTGAAACCCCATTGTCTTCCTCTTGTTTTCAATGTGTCGTTGCCAATTTGAAGCAAGAACTATGTGTAGGAAACCTACCCTGAGTTACGCCAACCTATCGTTGACTAGCCCAACAGAGGAAGTTAACGGAAGCATAGGATTCGTGAAGGGCGATGGGAGCGATAGCGGCGTACCTAACCTACGCGGTGGTGTTTCGATGTTTATTGTAATGAAAGGTTGAACCAGGGTGGGACACACGAGGTGCACATTGAGACCTTCAGAGGCGTATTCCATGCACCGTGTTTAGTAACTTTTTTTTTAGGAATATCTACGTTTTCAGAGTCTGGTGTTCCCCAGTTCCAATCATATAACCTCCTCCGGAAATGTTATATAGAGACCCAAAGGAACACTTGCGTTTTATAGACAATTTACGACAACAGTTCTTCGGAGAACACTGGGACTACATTGCCTTTGTATGCCCACGATGTTTCTCTTGGTAGCAAAGGTAAACGTGAATGAAAATAGGAGCTGTGTACTCGAAAAATCGATTCATTCAAGTACTCTTTCATTGGCACATAAATCTGTGTATACTGATCGGAAAGAAAGTCCGGAAACAAGATAATTACGTGGCCAGTTCTCCTATCATGAACTGTATACCTTGGAGCAAGCACATCCTGTCACCGTAAACTTGAAGGGGCGCATTTTCCACCCCTTACCTCTGGTCGCCATGCCGAACGCAACGAAGAGACAGGGCACCCAACCTAGTATTACTTAACCTATCATATCGACGCGAAGCCTCATGTTGCTCATGTGAGATGCCTTGTGCTTTGCTCCGCTGTCACTCCGCTCTGTAATGACCAATCCTGAGGTCACTTTTCAGCGGCAGCAGTAAGCGGTATCGAGCTTAGCGACGGCTATGTTGAACTTAACCTAAGATTAGATTAACCTTGGCAATGTTAAGTTGAGTACCTTGTGCGTTGTTGCGTTTGATTTTGTGACGAAAAGTAGAACATAGACAAGGAGTTAGGAATGCAAACTTCAAAACTGACAGTGTTGGACATCTGCTTCCCAGCCGTGGGTATTGATGTAGGCTTACTCTCGCGTCTCACATTGCAGTTGCAAAATCTTCACGTCATTTCCCCAAACAGTGGCAAGCCCAATTTGCCGGCGGTGATCCCCCCATAATTCGCTCCCGAATGCGCTCCGCTCCCTTCTTTTTACTTTTTAATCCCTTTTTGAAAACGGCAGAATTTTAATCCCTTCAGACGATTCTTCATAATGGACAGAACAGTTTATAAGGACGGCTTTGGAAAGGGTTGAAAATCGCCCCATCATTCGGAGCGAATCCTCGGGAAGGGATGAAGAAACCTTGACCCTGCTGTACTCCATGAAAATTGCGAATGTTAATTTTGGGTGCGTATTGTCAAGCAACCAGGAATGCGCTTTGTCGGGATCTGATTCGTCAGCCGGAGTAATTTGACGCAAAGTCGAAATGATATGCCAACCGAATACAGCGGTATGGATCCCTATGGCAACGGACACGGCGCGTCGTGGCTTTTTTCTCGCCTCTTTTGTTGTTGTAATGTCGGATTCTGCGTTTACTTAAAGGCCGCTCCTTGATGATTCACTGTGCAAAGAACGTTTACTTGTCGGTCTCCGCGCTTCGACGCTTCCACCGTACCGACGTCTGATTGCTCGTATTCAACTCACATTTTGTTGTTTCCATGCTGCTCAGGCTTTTGGTCTAGAGCGATGGGATGTTACCGTCCCTAAGTGCTTTTTAATAAAGAATTGAAGCGGAGCTCTTACCTTTTTGAGAAGAAAAGGCAGTGTGAAGGTGAAGCCTGAAGACTTTTATCGCCACTAGACTTGCTGAAATGGAGGTTGCGTACGCACTACTGTTGGGTGAATTCAGATTTATTAAGGTACGTATACTTCATATTACATGTCCCTGAAAAGTGTAGTGAAGAAAAGAAAAACCTTCAAATGATCTAGGCTGGAGAGCTTTTCGGATCGGAGCAATATTCCCTTGATGTATTCAAATTGTTACCTATACATCCTACAGGATATAAACCTAACCTTAATTTGATAAATTAGTAGGTAAAGTCGAAAGGAGCTTTTGAATGAGTGTATGAAGGAAAATGTTCGTAAGCCGCAAATGCAGAATTGCTCATGCCTTTTTTCCTCTGAGAACTGTTTTGATCAGATCGTCAAGGTAGCGATGCTTATTAAAGCAAAGAACCCCATCTCTATTAAACGAAAGTAACGACAAACAGCTGATCGCCGAGAGGCATCACTTGTGTCCGTCCAGTCATCAAGCAAGATCACCATTAGCGCGGACGTGCCCAAAACGTGTTATTTCCACTTTTGAAAAAATTCCGACCAGTCCAGGACTGGCAAGATGAGACAAATGAAGCTGATCAGCTTATTCTCTTCTCCTCTCTACGAAGAAACTTAGCGACCGTAGACGGAGTATCGGATCGGGTGGCTACGGCTCCCGTGTCCGCTCCGTTCTTAGACCATGGAGCTCGGAGGGCCGCCTTTTTTCTGCCACTGATGATGATGATATGTAAGTATAGGCTGTGATCGCACACTCTGAAAAGCCGACGAGCATCCTTCAACGCCCCTGTATATGACTTCTCATCTTTCAGGACAAAACCTCCGAATTAAGAAAGACGTACTCTAACAAAATTCGATCTTCTTTTTTCTGGGTTGATTATGGATAATTATTGGATGGTCTTCTCTGATCGTGAGCTGGTGGTCGGGAAGCACATATCGTTTTCACCTCACACCAAGTAATTCCAGTTTCATGGAAATATGGAACGTTACTTGGTGTCCGTCGATCAAAAGATTTCTTCCAAACACGCAGTTTCAAACAAGGAAAGGTGCAACGGTGTGTGGTCTGCATCAGAAATTAACAAAATATTTGTCATTTTAAGTGTGGGAGAAAAGCCATACTCTTAGGAAGGAGCTGCTTCGTCGAGGATTTGCCTGGTTGGAATACGGTTCTGCCTTGTTACTACCCTCCAAGATGCATATTTTACAAATGTGAAGCCCAATCCAACCTGTTATTAATAAATGCGCTAATTTTGAGACAAGTGCGCATCGGTTAGAGATATCATAGAACTCGCCGCGTGAACGTTATGACTGTAACTAACAAGCCTAAAGCCGTCTGCTACTATGAAGTAGACAGCATCGTGTGTCAGGACGAATAGCCAGAGTTAAAGGTAATTTACCAAGTGCGACATTGCGAACCAGATGCTTTCCGATCCGTATGGACGAGTGTCTTGAGGACAAATGTCCGAACAAAACTCATATGCCGTTCTTTGAGGTGCCCTATGGAGAAAATAAAAGGTTTTCGTTTCGACCTGAGCGTGCATAGCCATATATGGGAAGAGTTGGGAACTTCGTCAAGCATTGCTATAAGAAGCAGCCATTTTTCTAAAACGTCAGCAAGCAACGCGGTCGTTTAGATCCAGTGGTAAACCTTTAATGGCAAACATGGTGGACTGCCGTGCTTTGTGATGCTTGCCTGATGTCTTTTTAATTGTTTCCATTGAATACTAATCGCCAGTACTTGTCGGATAGAAATACGCATCACCACCTTCCGACCCGTGATTGATAGCGCTCTGAAATTTCGGCGCTGCTTTGCTGTGCTAGACACGGAAACAGTTCTTCGCCACTCGGAAAACAGATGCCCATAAGCTATTCAACACATCGCATTTTCGCTATGTACCTTAAGCTGTGCGCGCGTGCACTAAACGTCTGCCAAGTGCACTTAAGGACAGTAAAATGGGCGTTTTCAGCCATTTACATTTTTAAACGGTATTTTGGGGGTTCTCATGGCTTAAATCAGCAGTAAAGGAGCTAATTTTAAATCGCAAGTCTAGTTTGTGGTTCCAGGTTTTCTCACTAGATGGCGTTTACCCTGTTCGTTCAGCACTTGTTTGACTTGGATTAAACTTCCGTTAGTATCAAGAACGTGAACTCAATCAGTAAAGGAAATAAAAATGTTTTTTAACACACCAATGTGTGTAAGCATAGGTACGCCCAATGACGTCAGATTTCAGGAAAAGATCAAAAGTCATCTGGGCGAGATATCTAGAAAAACACGAATCATTTGGAAAGAAGAAAAAAATGCTGAAATGTATGTAATCAGGAGAGTTTCGAGACATTGATTAATCGACTGGGGCTGGGTATTAAAAGTAAAAGTACGGAGAGAGACTATTAAAGTTGGTATTATCCGTCGGCATTGTCAATCGGCTGTGTTCAATCTATTATGTTGGATGGATTCCATCTGTACTTCATTGTATTGTGAGGAAATGAAATTTGAGGTATCACGCGCAGCCGGGGATTGTTCTACATGAATCTGGATATTGATTGATGGACCAAAATGGAAGCCAATCGTAGAAAAGATTCATCTTGCTTTATATCTTGCCTTGAGATTGTTGGAGCTTCATAATGAACCTAAACAGTAGGTAACGGGCTGGTAGATTGCGCCTTTAGGAAGCAGTGCCGTGTAAATAGCCACTACTTTTGTGATGAGATGAGAAAGCTTGTGGAGCTTTCTCATCTCAACTGTTTCGGTAAGCAAAGCTTTTTTTCCTCATCCTCAAGCTTTTATCCTTCTCGCTTTCACAAGTTTTTGCATCTTCTCCTATTCTTGAGCTTTTGATCATTACCTCTTATTGACGGGCGTCTTCTTCTTAAGCATTTGCCCTTTTCTTGTCATCCTCAAGCTTTTGCCCTAGCCCTTTCATTCATGAGCTTTTGCCCTCTTCACCCGCGAACTTCTGCCGTCCTCTTTTCACACTTTCGCTTTTGTCCTCTTCCTTTTACTGTCAAGCTTTTGCGCTCTTCATCCTCGGGCTTTAACCGTCCTCCTTTCATCCTCAAGCTAATTGTCCTCCTCTTTTCTTCCTCAAGCTTTTGCCCTCTTTGTCGACGAGCCTTTGCCCATCTCCTTAACATACTGACTGCGTGTGAAATTCGAGCTTTTGCCCTCCCTTTCCTCATCTAAGCTTTAGCCTTTCTTGTCGTTCTATGCTTCTCCTCTTCTCTCCTCTTTCCAAGTGTGCGAGCCTACACTGTAAGTGTAAAATGTTCAAATTTGACTAAAGAATAGTAGCTAAAATTGTAATATTACAATTAGTCAATTTTGACTATTTTGTAGTCAAAAATGACCATTCTTTAGTCACTTCAACTATTTAACTAGTCATTTACAGCTTACTATTAAAAATAGTCCAATTTGACTGAAGTTTAGTAGCTGATATTTTAATATTTTAATTAGTCAAGTTTGACTATTTTGTAGTCAAAAATGACTATTTAAGTAGTGAAAAAAGAACTCGTTGAATAGTTAGAGTTTAAAAATGACTTATTTTAGACTCAGGGACCAAACTAATATTGGCACTAGAAAATATTAACACTAAATTTGGTAGAAATGTTTTGACCGCTGAATCTAAGTCAATTTCGACAATTTTACACTGAATTTAAAAATGACTAAATTAAAGTCAAACAAAATGACTAAATTATTCAGTTGGAAAATTACAATTTCAAATTTAGAATGATCGTATAGCTTGTTCCCCTCATCCCGACTTTCGTCGCAGACCAAGGTTTCTTCTTACCTATCTACGCAAACCAGGCTTTCGCCTGTCTCTTCTTCAAATGCAGTGCTTGTCACCAATGAGTCCTAACCTCTCGAAGAAACCAGTTGAGCGACGTCCCTCGCCGAAACTTGCTCATCGATTACGGTGCGCCGGAAATGCTTATTCATTGATAACCCTCGGTATTAATTAGCGCAATTGCAGCAAGTGTGCAAGGCGGCCGTCCCGGCGACCCGCACCGGCGCGTCGCACTGCATCGATCCACCTTCTGCTGCAATCCATTAATGAAGCGGACATCTCTGCAACACGCGCCGAGCCGAGCCGAGCTGAGCCGAGCCGAGCCGCTTCCAGCCGGATATGTCTGCTTACTCCAAACAAGGAACGCGCGCTCCTCGACATCTTAAGACTTCAGCGATTGGTCGTCCAACGACTCTCAATGTCCGATCAGCTTCCTCCTTGCATAACTTCTCATCTAGGAGAACGCGTGCCAACTAGTTACCAGGATTTAAGAAATATTTTTCAACAATACTAATGTGGGATTCCTATTACTTCCTAATACTTTCACTGATACAGGAAGTACGTTTGCAGATTTTTACTTTTCCTTTCGATGGAGCTTTTTTTTACTCTTAAAGTAAGTTTTCCAAAACAAAGGATGTTTTGCTAAATATATTGCATTTTTTTGACGCATTGGAAGTTTTCTGCTTACTTTCTTTTTTTATCAGTATATATATAATGCTTCTTTTAAAAATGTCAAAAAAATAGATTTGAATTTCCGAAAAATTAAACCAAGCTGCCTGCATGTGAAAAATGAATCTAGACGAAAGAAATACTTCTGTAGTATATTTTCAACATTACGAAAATATTTGTCATGTTTCGTAAAGTTTTAATATTCACTGAAAATGTTCGGTTGGCTTCTATACCCTTGTGTTCTACCTCTCAAGTTACCTCAGCTGGCATGTTAACTTAGGCTATTCTAATTTAACACTCACCAAGCCTATGAGGCCGTTTACTTTCCAACGGCAGCGGCTTGTTGCAGAGCAATTAGCGGCTGGCTAAGCGGCAGTCGGTAGCTCGCAGTAAGACATTTACGGATACTCTTCTGCGGCCGGCCCGTTCCGCGGGACGGGTAAAAAAAAAGTTTCTCCAAATGCCACGTAAATTTTGGGGAGTGCTAAGGAAGGTCTATATTTTCCTTATTTCAACTTTATTAATTAAATCATGATGATTTCATGTTGGTTTAGGAGCTTCAAAATCACTCTAAAACGCTACTTTGGCAAAATCTGAACCAATTGAAGGCTAAAACCTACCGATTCTTCTGTTATTTCATGGTGACCCATCCTTTTTTCCTTCTACATAGATTTACTCTAGGAAGATTTACCTAAATGTAGTTTATGAAGAGGATGAGTTTATTCGGCCCACCTCGAAAAAGAAAAAAAAACCTTGTAATTTGAGCCACAATTCCGCTCCACCATAAGAGCACGTGTATTTTTTAAACTTTCCCTGACCATTTTTTTCAAAAAATAGATCGGTGACCTCACTTTTTTTAAAAGCGTCTCAGACGCATCTTGACGTAAGGAAAACCAAGAAACCACTTTTCGAAATTTATCTTTATATGACCCTTGGTGGAAGAGTATCCTTAAACTCACCTAATGTGGGGGCTTGAGGGTTTGTCGACGACATTCCCGGAGCCTCGGTTCGCGGTCGGTGTCGCTAAGCTGGTGATGAAAGGTAGATCACAACGAGGTAAGACTCGCAATGACAGGCAGTGTTTGTTGAATTTCACAATGTAGAAATGTACGCCACTGTATATAGCCAACAAAAGGAACGTAATATTTGCGTGTGCTTTTGCAGCAGTGACATAAGGTGAAAAACCATGCGAGAACCACCGGAAACGGAAAGCACGGCGGTATTAATAGCAACTTAGTTCTCTTAAATGTTGAAGTTGAAACAGGGAAATCAAATAGAGATGTCAAAAATTGATAGGAAGTGTAGATATATGCGGAATTCACCCACGTATACGCTCATCGCTTGCGTTTGAATGCATTTCTACAAATGAAAAAAGTGCACCCGAGTGAAAATAACTCTCATTAGACGCGCAAAATTACAGCGTTTACCAGAGCGCTGCTACTATCTTGGTGTTTTATTGAAGAAACATGCATCCTCGCGGCACAGATTTTGATTATCTTCTTTTAAAGCGTACTTTAATTTGGCTATTGATGTTTATGACTGATAAGTAAAAGTATGAGTGATGGTTCAAGCAGGTAATTTCTTAGAAACTGTACTGTTTTAGTGTAAGTGGTCTCTCTTTTAATTAACTCGTTTGGGCGCTTCAACCTGGAATACCCTACTTGTAAAGTTTTCTCTCAGATTTTGAGCAAAGATAACATTTGTAGAAATACGCTCAGCATTTTTTGCTTATTATAGTCCTTATAAATTGAGATTTAGTGGTAATGATTTCGTTATTCAACGTATGCAGCTGAGTTGAATGCGAGCATATTAAAATTATCGTCTGCGGTGAAGTAACGTCTGAAACAATGAACAAAACACATGTTTCTGTGGATCAGAAATGCTTGAGTCTCACAGCCCATTGGACTGTTTACTGTTATTTTAAATATGCTCTGCACAAACGGGAATATTCACTTAAATAATTTTTAGCGAAACCACCGCATTTTTTTGCATGAGGTACCGTAAGACAATATAGTCTGTGTACAGTTTCCTATTCTGTGTTTCAGAATTGCCCACAATTTTGCCGTAACGAATTAAGCCAGCTCCACAGTTAATTTCATTACGATGAATGTAAATTTGACCTAAATTAGGATTCAGTTAATCCTGACTCGATTTTCTTTTCTTTGAGCCACAAAATGATCTTAATGTTGGCACAAGTCCGTTTTCATTTTTTTTCAATTCGGCTTTCTTATATACTTCATGAAGAAACTAAATAAATATCGTCCTCAATAT
>Ga0058701_10003811_pt1 | contig 12074 bp, 6 predicted proteins | sample AgamicOrMae_FD_97039 | JGI IMG/M metagenome (GOLD analysis project Ga0058701, IMG submission 97039) | Agave microbial communities from Guanajuato, Mexico - Or.Ma.e | ecosystem: Host-associated > Plants > Phyllosphere > Phylloplane/Leaf | place: Guanajuato, Mexico | collected 2012-06-04 | reverse complement strand
TTCGCAAACAGAAATATTAATTTTAGAGGATCTTTTCAGTTCAGTATTGTCACAATTTAAAAAAATATCACCCCTCTGGAAACCTGAAATTTGATAACTCAGGCATTTTCCAAACCTTAAAATTGCGTATTTTTATGGAAAAAAGTCCTTTCAATTTGTTTTAACTTAAATTTCACTCCAAATACTTTAGGCTGTTATGGGTTAAAATAACTAAATGGTAAATTAAAGTCAAACTTGACCAGATTGTACCTAATATTCCTATCTACACATGAAATAGTTTTTTTTCCCCTTCACCTGATCTAAGACAGACGTTAAAAATCAAAACTCAACAAATTGTCGGCCATTTTTCCAAACTCCCATAAGAGCCAATGCATTTTCCCACAACTTAGCGATTAAATACCGTAAAAACGGGACGGTCAATTGTTTCCTTACTTCGCCATTCGATGGGTACACTTATTCTGAACCTTTCCTGAAAATTTCAAGTCTTCATCTAATTTTAGCTTACCACGCTGGAACCACCTCAAATGAAAACGGTTACCAGACTTCTGTTGCAAAACAGAAATTTTTAGTTAAACGAGTTTATTAAAGAAACACATTTCTTTTTAACGTTGCAGGTTTAGGTCCCTTGCGTCAGCCTTAATGAAGTTCCGTGACTTATGCCTGGCTCTGCTCGGCGACGACTGAAGTAAAATCCTACCTCTCCAATATACAGTGCCGGTTTGACAGCGTTTACATGGGAGGACTTCCCGTGCCTAGAGGGAGGTCCACTTTGATGAAACTCACCTTCATAACCACATCGTCGCCTTCCTTGTCGAGCGGAGCAGGAGTGCCTGGCGTCACGTCTTTGTTCTTTTCTCGTTCCAGTCTCTCCTCGTCCACAGAGAGCTTCCGCCTTTTCGGCGGACTCGGTGCCTGGCACAAGTGGTCGACAATCGACGCGGCCTGCGCACAAAATAGTTCATTAACAAACAACGTCTCTCAGATTCAAACCTATTTAAGGTTAGTAAAGGTAAGTAAAGGCGAGTAAAATACCTAGATTAAATTAAACCGCATTTGTTAGAAACCTACGTTACAGTGAACAACATTCGCAATCTATATGCAAGTAAGAACTATACCAACTAGTAGGATCTCGCAATAGAGTAAGGAGTAGTTTACTTCCAAAGAACCAGGCGTTCTAGCTTAATTCTAAAGAACCAGGCAAATTAAACTTGGTTTGAAATGAAGAAGCCAAAACTTTCCCAAACGTAAAACATTTTTTTTTGGGGGGGGGGGATATTACAGACAATTGGCATTTGCAATGTTTTTGACTTAATTTTCCTGTGAAATATTATTTCAGTGGGAACACAAAAAGCTGGGTGTCAGTCTACACGACGTAGCGAGGTTGAAATTCATGTTTAATTCAAGGGCAAGCACGATACAGGGTTCGAAAAAGTTTATATTTACCTTATCGTGCGATATGCTGGGTGACCTGTGCATCAGCGCGAACTGCATGTAGCACGTAGAGCTGCAGAAATAAAGTTCATCCCCACCGGCCTCGCCGAGGAGGGAGTCGCCGGCGCCCCGCGACAGGAACGCCAGCTCCGACACCTTCTTCCGGATCATGTTGTTGAGGATGACGACGTCGCAGTGCCGGCAGAACTTGGCGGCGCCGTTCAGGATCCTCTGGATGTCGACGGGGGCGCCCTCCTTGCCGTCGCGCCCCTTGTACCTGTACAGGCCCAGCTTCTGCGAGGGCGGAGTGCCCGTTCGCTCCGTGACCTGGAAGCCCGACGGCGGCGTGATCCGCAGGACGTTGGCCAGGTCTCGGAGGACACTGGCAATGTCCTCGGCGGCGGCGGCGCTCAGAGTCACGGTCACGGTCACGTTGCCGGCGTCCCGGAGGGGCCCCTGGCCGCCAAGGCGCGTCCGCAGGTGGAGCGCGTCCCGGGTCATGCCCATGTTCTCCTTGTCCAGCTCGGGGGTGTCGCGGTACGTGGGCACGCCCGGCCGCGCGCGGATGGGGATCGGCACCACGACGGGGATGACGGGCGACGCGCGCTTCCTCCAGCGCTCCTCCTCGTCCGACAGGTCGTCGTCGATGAGCCGGAGACCTGGATGAAATCATGTCAGTTAGTGGGGCTTCCACGCCGATTCCTGGGTTACGTTGTTGCGTATAACGCCTGAGACTTGAAAACTTCGCTTCCCGAAATACCCAACTAAGCTTGCTTCCTTCTCTTTGAAAGGTCTCACCTATCAACGCTAATCACTAGGATGGAGTAGTTATTCCACGCTTGCGAAATCCAATGGATCAACCCGAAGGAAGTTTGCTAAACTTCTAATCAAACCTCGAAACAGGGTAACTGCTGAAAGCTCAACATTTACAGATCGCGCGCGAATCGCGCATAAATATCCCATTACACGTTTTCCTCATGGAGGGAAATCAAAGATCGCGTAGTTCGGGGATTGGATTATTTCCACGGCTCCGAAACGGTTCTTTCATCTTTTCCCATGTTTTCAAAACACGACTTTCAAACGAGCAACCTTTAACCTGAAGCAAGAGGGAGAATTTTTCGTCCGATCTCTGAGACAAACAGCTACTCGGTCATTTCAGTTACTCACCTGGAAAGCGTACGGGCCAATCGGGAATAACACATTCAGGCGACGAGGAGCTGACAATTGTATCTGGACTATCATTATCTCGATCTCGATCTAGTTTTTTGTCGTCACCTGTGGACAAAAAGACAGCATGACGAAACAGATCGCTACTTGCTCGCACTTTGTGGTTGCATTTTTAACCTCTTATGTTCGACCCCAATTCGTTCGATTCTTCAGATCATAGACGCTAACGACGTACAACCCCGTCGGTTAGGCTGACCATCGTTAGTTTAACTTGGGATAAGTTTACTCAGGCTAAATTGCTATATAATACGTTAACTGAGGCAAACCTCTGTAATTTCAACTTCAGTAAGGTTAAATTATGTTGGTTTATGTTGGTTTATGTTGGGTCAAAATATGTTAGTCACCTTAGGAAAATCCATGCTGGGTAATCCTAAGCATAATTGAGATAGGTTAGGAGGTTAACTTAGGGTTGGCTAACTTAGGTCAGGCTAACTTAGGTCAGGCTAACTTAGGTCAGGCTAACTTAGGTCAGGCTAACTTAGGTTAGGCTAACTTAGGTTAGGCTAACTTAGGTTAGGCTAACTTAGGTTAGGCTAACTTAGGTTAGGCTAACTTAGGTTAGGTTAATTTAGGTCAGGTTAACTTAGGTAAGGCTAACTTGGGTTAAGTTAACATAGATCACTTTCATCAGTGGAATTACTATCAGGAGTGATTTCGGCAATCAATTTATCCCAGCAAGAGGTGGACAAAAGAGCTTGTTCAGGTAAGTATACCCTGTTAGAGTGACAGGCTGAGTGAAATATACGTTGACAGGACAGGCACCGTACTTCGCGGAATAAATTTAAAAGCGGAAGTCAACTCACCGTCGTCCAGCTGAAGAGGAGCGAATTCCTGGTCGTAAAAGCCTCTTTGGGTGGAATGCGGTGGGTGCGGCGGGGAAGGCGACTTGTCGCCGAAAGGATGCGTAGCATAGTAGTCGTCGACGGTTGGCAACACTGCACAGCCGTAGTTGCCTTTCAGTTCTCCGGTCCGGGAGCCAGTGCTGGAAACCGAACACAATGTGTAAGTAACTGCGCCGTTCATTAAGGAGGGTTGCGTTTACCATCTCTACATTTCCACCATCACGTTTTCACCGAAAAATAGACAATCGATTTCGGTTGCAAACTCTTGCTATAGCCTACCTGCCGATTTTGGTAAGGTCACCCGAACCGTACACGCATGCCACGGAGCAGTTTCGTCCAAGCGAAGGCTCCAGAATGTTCAAAGGTGGAAGTTGGCGCAGCTGCGACATCAAGCTCTCCATCCAACTGTCGTAATCTTCGTCCACTTTTGACGTCTGGGCAATGACAAGATATTAGTGAAAGTGCAAAAGGCATGGGCTTGCAAAGGTTAAGTATTTCTAGTTACCTTACGTAACCGCTTCTTGGGAGTTGTTGCAGATTCTTTGCACTGGCTCTGCCGTCTTTTCTGCTGATATTGCCTTCTTTTCTGTTTTTTGAGGTCTGCAACAAGAGGAGAATTCGCAAGTTTGGTTATCCGCTGCAAAGCGGGGGAAGGTCGCGGCACATGTGAACGCAGAACATCGTGGTGAGAGTTTGAATGGCAAACTTTACTGCCGATGATTCGGACGCTGCAGGGTTAAGCAGAGCTGAATATCATCAAGTGAATGTTCGCAGATGGTCGAAACTGGCCAAGTAGGATCAAAAACGTACAAGTTTAAGATGGAGTTTCAGCCGGACCACTGAGTCAGGGAATTTCTTCGTCTTTGAGAGGCTTCGAAAACGGCCCCTGACAAGATTTATGAAGAAACTTACCTATAGCGTCCATTCCGGCTTTTTCCACGGCCGAGACATGGTCCATGGGCACGTCGAGCCCCGCTTCGTCCTTAATTGACGGCTGCACCTGACTGGGGTGCACCTGCTGCATCTGCTGCATGACCACATGCGACTGGTACACGCCCTGCATCATCGTCTGCCCCGTGGGCTTCATCTGGCAAGTGCCCGTTGATCCGATGGCGCTGGCCGCCTCTTCCGGCTCCTTCTTCACCTCCACCAGAGGAAACACCGGGGTCAGCGCCGTGGGCGTGCCCATGGGCGACGACGTCGGCACGGTCTTGGCGCCCATCACTACGTGAGGAGCGGTGTTCATCGCGGGTCTCGGGGCGGCGCTAACTGGGGCGGACACGGTCACGGTGGTCCCCGTCGGTGTTTGGCTCGCGGTGGCTTGGCTTACAGCCACGCCCTCGCGCTTGATCATCGGTGCCATAGCGGGGGCCTGGGCCGCGACGGGCGTCGTCGCCGCGGAGGAGGTCACGCTGGGGCTCAAGGAGGTGGGCGGCGCTCGGGGCTGCAGCGGCAGCATCGGCGGCGTGGGCTGGCGGATGCAGGTGTTCGGAGCCACGGTGGAGACGGCCGGAGCCGACGTGGCAGGCTGCACTTGGGTCAGCGCCGGCATCTGGGCCGCGACCTTGGGTGTCGTGGGGCGCGCGGGGATGCTCGACAGAGGCAGCATCGTTGGCCGAGCGGGAACGAGCGACGTCGTGAACTGAAATAAACGACGTCCTTAAGTGGGGGACTGAAAGTTGAGAGACAGTCAGAGACGAACTTGGCTTACCGTTGGCTGAGTAGTTTGCGTCGACGGGGGCGGCGGCGGCGGTGTTGGCCGCGCGGCGTCGCTGCTAAGAAGAGGCGGTATCAATGCCGAGGGGGTCGGAGGCACGGGCCGAGCGAGCTGCGCTTCCAAAGAAGGCACCTCGGCCAGACTCGTCTGCGTTGCCGGGGGCGGCGTCTCTTTCGTCGGACCACTTGGAGGAGCCTGTTAAAATAGTCAATCAAGTGTGACTCCTAAAGAGAAAACTTAAGGGACCGACGGGTAATATATTCCATACTGGTTAAAACTTTCATAACATCAGGAAGAAGAAAACTGCGTGAGGTTAGAAAAAACTGTTGGTGCCTTCCGTCTGACTTCGCTATCGTTCCGTTCGTATTGGCGACCATTTTGAAAGGTTCAATTGATATAAGGCACGGCGTGGTAAGTTCTGTGCGGTTGAGTAAGTTTAGGTTCACTCGCTCGGCTTGATGACGAAATGGGGAACACGCGACGAAGACAATGCAACGGTCAAATCTTCCTTCCCCAACAAATCCCTTGAGAACATGAGAAGAAAACTATTTACTTACCGCTCCTTTCTCCGGAGTAAGACTAGCGCAGGCCGTATTTTGCAGCAGCTGTTTGAGCAGGACATTCTGCGATTCATGGGGCTGCAAAAGCGACGGCTTCGCTGCGGCGTCGTCCTTCTCTTCCTTCACGTCCGTTGACGTCGAACTGACCACTGCTTGGCTCGACGTCGTCACCGCGTTCTCTGACGTGTCCATGGGCTCCGGTTGCGAGCTTGACGCGACGCTGGAGGCCGGCGCCTCTTCAGTCTTCACGGGCGGGGCGGCTTCCATCTCGACATCCTCGCTCGCCACCGCGGCGCCCGGCGCGGCGCCCGGGTAGGGCGGCGGGGGCGGAGGCCCCGCTTCGTCTTTCTTGGAGGTCCCGGCCATCAGCTGGGCTTGCAGCAAGCTCGGTTTGCTTTCGGGCGCCTTCTGAGCGCCTCCTGTCGGACTGACGATCGTGCGGACGTGCACGGGCGACGGAGCGGGCGACGGCGAACAAGGGTCGTCTTTGGTCGGGGTCTTTGCCTTCAGAGGCGACCATTTGGGATCGTTGTCTCGCTCGCCATTCCACGCCGAGGCTACGATCGCGCTGGCCCTGGCCTCGCCTTTGGAGGGCGACGAGGGCGGCGGCGTCACCGTAGGGACTAGAGGAGTTGATGGCGCTGCTTGACTGGACGGCTCGCTGGCTGGTCGGCTCGGAGGCTTGCGCTCGCCGGGGCTCTGCGAGTAGATCGTGTTCGTGATTTGCCTGATGTTGGGAGGCAGCGTGACGGCAGTCAGCGTCGAGTCGTTGTCCGTCGCGGACGTGATGGTTATATCTTGGGACAGTCTCCGCGTGTTGGAGTCGGTCGGGGTCGCAGGCGCGGGCGTATCTGGGGTTGACGACGACTCGGGCTGAGGCGTGCTGTCCGGCGAGTCCTGCAGGATAGATAGCAAACGTTCCCGGGACGGAGCGGAGGGCGCCGATTCGTCGGATGGCGGCGTGTCCGATAAATCTTGCAACAGTTCTCGTTTCGCCGTCTGAGCCTTCGGCGAGTCAGCTGACGCGGCCAGCAACGACGCTAGTTTCGGCGAGCAGCTAACAAAAGACTGGGCTTGAGGCGAAGACGACCCTGAGGTTGGAGGCTGAGATGCGGACAGCGGCGGCGACCCCGATGGCCTCATCATGATGCGAGACTTCTGGTCGGTTTGGGAGAGAGACACTTGCAGTAGAGTCGTGCCCAGCCCTTCGAAGGACGAGAGCTCGGCAGAGGGCTGCAGGGTTTGCTGCTCCTGTTGCGGGGACTGGTTCTGAGCTTTGTCTTTACTTCCTACGGTCGGCGTCGTCTTGGAGGCGTCCAGCGCAGACTTGGCTTTGGCGTCGGTCGACGTCGTGGTTGATGAGCTTGTCGCCATCGATGACGAGCCACTGAACGACTCAACAAGGACCTCCTCGGTTTCCATATCAACTGGACTTTGTAGTTCGAGACTGTCTGGGAGGTTGGAGCTGTCCGCGCCTTCGTGGATACGCTCCATGGCTTCCAGAAGCGCCTCGTACTTTTTGCTAGCGGCTGTCGGCTGCAGGATTTGAACGGTCGTCTTTTCGAGGAGGTGGTTCATGGATTCCTGCTCTGATAGCTGTACAGTGGTGGGCGACGGCAACCTAACTTCTGGCGCTGCACTGGCCGCGGCCGGCGTCGCCGTTGTCGCCGTCGGCGCAGCCGTCGCGGCCGGCGCAGCAGGCGAACTAGAGCTGGGCGAAGCCGTGGTTTGCGCCGCGCTTGTTGGGGTTCCACCTGCTGGCGCTGGGGCCTGGGCTTGCTGAGCGACTAGCACTGGTACTTGTTTGGAGCAGAGTACCTGCGACTGTCCTGTTTTAGGAATCTGAACCAAGATCGACTTGGGAATTCTAGATGCACCTTGTTGCTGGAGAAAGTGCACGGGTGCCTTTTGGATAGACTGGTTGGGCGCTTGCTGGGCGATGGCGGGGTTCGGCCGGAGGATGATCACCGGGGTCTTCGATAGCACGGGGGACTTTTGACGCGACGGGTTCTGGGCCTCGCCTGTTTTAGCGGGCGAACTCTGCTGGCCCTCTTCGGAGACGACTTTCCGCGGGGAGGTGACGACGACAGAGTGCGCCAAAGAGGCTCCCGTCAGCCTGAACACTTGGTCCCCGCCCGAACTGCCCACGACCGCTTTGACAACTCGGGGCGCTGCTTGGCGCAGGCCTGCCTGGGCGAGCGTCGGCCGGGGCGACCGCATCCGCTGGGCGTTGGCGATCACGCTCACGCCGGCCACGGGGACGAGGGGCGGCGTGGCCACGGGCACAAGCCGCCTTGCGTCGTCGCCCGCCTCCGGTCGACTCCCCGCAGCGCCTAATCGCGATAAAGGTGGGAATCCTACAGCGACTCTAGCTGGCGCGGTCTTCGGCAGTTCCGCTGGACCTGCGGAAGAACTTGAGGATTCCACATCGCTTGACGCTGATGTCACCAGGTTGGATTCACTTTGAGCCTCGGCTTTGTCGTCCACAGTTGCCGAGTCGGCGTCCGCCTTTTCAGTCTCGGCCGCGGCGTTCCCTTCTTCGTTCGGGCCGTCGCTGGGCTTCTTCTCTTCTTCAACGAGCGGCATCTCCGTCGTGTCCATAGGAGTCGGAGCGCCTTGAGTCTTTGGTGAGGGGGCCTTCTCGCCTGCTTCCGACGTGCTTGACGGCGTCTCTGCTACCGTGGACGACTCGGGCTGGTCGTATGCCTCCACTTCCATGGCAGTTTCTTTCTTGGCGTCGCCAGCCACCCCAATGATCGCGTCGACTTCTTCTTTCGTCAGGCACTGAGGCTCGATGGCATCCGAGTCGGCGGGAGTCTCCTCTTCATCGTCTGGCTCCGTCGCCTTCTTGTCACCGCAGGGCGCTTCTTCCGTGGCGGGCGGCGCCTGCGGAGCCGGCGCAGGCGCGGCCGCAGGCGCGGGCTTCGGGCTTTCTGCGGCCGCTTGTTGGGGGGAGTCCGCCGCGTCATCCTCCAGCAGAATCTCGGGAATCTCAGCGCCGATTTTCGGGATGGAGATGGAGGTAACGTCCGACACCCTGTTGAGCGAAGGCAAAATGAGGGGCGTCGTGCTCACCTCTTCCGAGCTCTGAGAGGACACTGTTTTCGAATCTGGCTCTGGAGCCGCTTCCGTCTTCTTGTCTTCCTTCGCTTCGGCCGCCTTCTCTGCTGGCGTGGCTGGCGTCGCAGGCGGGGTCCCCGAATCGTCGTCGAAATCATTGTAATCCACAGAGACTAGCGAAGCAACAGGCTTGCATTCGGGCTTTCGCTCGGCATCCTTCTTGGGTTCGCTGGTGGCAACTTGCCTCGTGGGCCACATGGGCGCTCCTCCGAAGAGACCCAGTTTGAAGCGGCCAGGCCGGCCAAACCCTGACGGGAAGGGCACGTAGGGCAGAGGCGTGAAGGGGTGATTTCCCCCACCGCTCCCCATGGACGTTTGCGAGTTGTCCCCGCAGTCTTGCGGGGTCCGCGGCGTGCCGGGGTTCTCCGTGCTGAGCGGCCTGTCGGGGAGCGCGGGGCTGCTGGCCATGCTGCCACCGCCCGTGCTGGACGGGCGGCGCGCCGCCATTGGGGAGCCCAAGGGGTTCTGGCCGGACACCATGGGGCTCCGGGGCGGCATGTGCATGGGGGAATGGCCCCCTTGCTGCTGCTGTAGCATGGGCGAAGGTGGGTGTCCGATGACCAGAGGGCTTTGCGGTGGTCGCGGGCTTGTCGGCTGAAGGCGCGGCGAGGGCGACGGGGGCGGTGGCGCGTGCGGACTTCCCATGGCGGGAGACGTCGGTTGCATCAAGGGACTGCGTGCTTGCAGCGGCGGCGGCGGTGGTGGCTGCGGGCTGGACGCCATCTGGTTTTGCTGTTGCTGTTGTTGCTGCTGTTGCGCCTGCTGCTGCTGAATTATTTGCTGGCGTATCAGTTGTCGCCTCATCTGCAGTATTTGCTGGGTTTGTTGTTGTTGCTGAAGCGGAGGCGGGGGCTGCAGTTGTTGCTGAGACTGCCCGTCCTGTGAGGACTGCATGCCATCCATAGTCTGCGAACCGTCCTGCTGTTGCTGTTGTTGATGCTGCTGTTGTTGTTGCAGCTGCTGCTGTTGTTGCTGCTGATGCTGTTGTTGCTGTTGTTGTTGCTGCTGCTGCTGTTGCTGCTGCTGCAACTGCAGCTGCAACATTCGCTGTTGTGCCAACTGTCTTTGTAACTGTTGCTGCTGCTGCATTTGCGGCGTCATAACTTTTTGTTGCTGATTCAACGGGGAATGAGGTTGCTGCAATTGCTGCATTTGCTGCTGTTGCAGCTGTTGTTGCTGTATTTGTTGTAACTGTTGTTGAGGCTGTTGCATTTGCTGCTGAGGCTGTTGCTGTGCTTGCTGTTGTTGTTGTTGCTGCTGCTGCTGCTGTTGTTGTTGCTGCTGTTGCTGCTGTTGTTGTTGTTGCTGCAATGCTTGTTTCTGCTGTATTTGTTGCTTGGCCAACATTTGCTGCCTCATCATCTGCTGCTGCTGTGGGGTGAGTTGCTGGAACTGCTGAATCTGCAGCACTGGTCCATTTGGCCCTTGAACCACCTGACGAACCATTTGCTGCGGGTGCAATGAAATCCCTTGGTGCTGCAACAGCAGCTGCTGCCTCATTTGCTGCTGACGCAGCTGTTGTTGCTGCTGTTGCTGCTGTTGTTGCTGCTGCTGCTGCTGGGGGTCCAGAGCGACCACAGAGCCATCGCTCGCCACCGCAGTCTGAGCTCCTTGTTGCGGCGCCGTGGTAAAGATCTGGTTCGACCTGCCTTGCTGCACGCCTTGGCTGAAGGTCACGGAGCTGGCCACTGCCGTCCCGCCTTGCTGTCGCACCTGCTGGCCCACCAGGCCCGCCTGAGAGGTGTTGATGGCCACTACCTGCTGGTTCACTTGCTGCGGACCGGGAGGCCGCTGGAAGCGCTGGGTCGCCATGCGAACGATCTGGTCGGGCCCCGACGCGAACTGCTGGGCCACGCCCGGGGCGTACACGGCCCCCGGGATCATTTGCCGAGGCATCCCGGACGACGGCCGGTGCTGTGGGGACGCCAGACGGTGCCCCAGAGGCGACTGCGGCATAGGGTGCCCGCCGGCGCCGCCCGGGCTGAAGGGCCCCTCGTCGCTCTGCGACAGCGGCGTGCCGATGCGCGGCGACGGCTGGAGGCTGTGGGGCGACATAGCTGTTGGGTTGGCGTTGACCGAGCCGGGCCCTGGACTCGGGCTCTGGAGCGCCTGCGGGGACGGTGACGGCTGCTGGGGCAGCTGGGAGATGAGGGGCGAATGCTGCTGGACCAGGGGCGAGTTCTGCTGCAGGGAGGGCGACGGCGACATCATGGGCGACTGCGGGGTGTGCACGGGCGATGACGCCGGGTGCCGCAGGGGGCTCTGCAGGGCCGGCGACTGCGTCTGCATCGGCTGCTGCATGGCTTGCTGCATGCCTTGCGCCTTCATCGTCTGCATCGGCTGCTGGTGCTGCATCGGCTGCATTTGTTGTTGTTGCTGCATCTGCTGCTGGATGGGCTGACCATTGGGCCCGATCATCACTTGCTGCCCGAGCTGCTGTTGTCCCAACTGTTGTTGCCCAAGCTGTTGCTGTCCCAGCTGTTGTTGTCCAAGTTGTTGTTGACCAAGCTGTTGCTGTCCCACCTGCTGCTGCCCGAGCTGCTGTTGCCCCAGCTGTTGTGGCCGGTTCTTCGCATGTTTGTTTTCGTATTCCTGCCACAGAAGAGAACACGAATTAACACCCTAATAAGAATTACATCAATGCACCGATACGGCGAGCGCTCTACACGAAGCGGCTCCATAACAAGGAAACCCTTCGCCTGATGTAACCTTGGTTCACTACAGTTGGCAGACGCAATAACTTAAAACACGATCCACATAGATGGGTAGACGCTTGTCGATACTGAAGCTTGAGGGAATGTAGAGACCGCTCTTGTCCTAAATGTGTAGTGCGCCGACGGTTTAGACCTTACACTGTAATTTTTTAAGGTAGCATTTTCAAACTTTTGGTTTAAATTTGGTGCTACCCTCCGTCGTCAAGCCGAGCGGAGCGATAGCGAAGCGAGGCACAAGGCACCTAACCTAACTTAACCTAGGGTCACCCAACTACGTAAACGGTCGCCAAGCCTAATGCCGCTTACTTCTCGGCGCCCGCTCAGGGGCGCCGAGAAGTAAGCGGCATCAGGCTTGGCGACAGCCGAGCGGAGCGACAGCGGAGCGAGGCACAAGGCACTACACCAAAACTTGGTATACGGCAAGAGGCTTGCTTATGATATAGGTTGGGCTAGGTTGGATGCC
>Ga0058701_10003810_pt1 | contig 12074 bp, 5 predicted proteins | sample AgamicOrMae_FD_97039 | JGI IMG/M metagenome (GOLD analysis project Ga0058701, IMG submission 97039) | Agave microbial communities from Guanajuato, Mexico - Or.Ma.e | ecosystem: Host-associated > Plants > Phyllosphere > Phylloplane/Leaf | place: Guanajuato, Mexico | collected 2012-06-04 | reverse complement strand
CAAAAGTTCGTATAGGTTAGGTTAGGTCAAGTTAGGTTAAATTACGTTAGGCTAAGTTAGGTTAGGTAAGGTTAGTATTGCGGTTAAGACCTTTGGCGTTTGCGACTTTTCTCGTTTTGCGGTTACGGATTGGCGCTTGCGGCGTTGGCGCTTGAGCTATTTGGCGCTTATGACAGCTACCCGGTAAAACAGCTGACGCACGTCAACTGACTTGAGCTTGGAGGGCACAGAAGCAGCCTGTATCTTACCGTTACAATCTCGAGCATTTCTGTGCGAGATATATATCCGTTGCCGTCTAAATCATACATGCTGAACGCCCATTTTAGTTTCTGCTCGAGTTTTCCTCGCGAAGTGACGGACAATGCACACAAAAACTCTCTGAAGTCGATGGTTCCATCACCGTTGGCGTCGAAAGTCCGAAATACGTGTTCAGCAAACTGGAAAACAAAATAAGAACGGAGATTAGCTTGTTTTACTTAATTCCATTTGAGCGTCTCTTCAAGTAAACGCCTTTTGACTCACTTTTGATGCGTCGCCGTAAGGAAAGAAGTTGCCGTAAATCTTTTTGAACTCCTCGACGCTTAGATGGCCGCTCGGGCAATCTTTAAGGAATCCTCTGTACCATTCTTGGATTTCAGCATCTGGAAAATGAAGTTTCATCATTGTAAGATTTCATTTCATTCGGCAGTGAATTTCAACAGCCTTGGCTGCTCTGTTATCTGTGTCCTGAAAAATGTTTCATAACAGTTTTCATCAAGAAATCGGAGACAACTTTGGTTAAAAGATTCAGTAAGTGATAAATTTATTTGAGTCGAAGCGAAACTTTCGCATTATGTGAAATTAAGGGAGTATTTGAATTAACACGGATTTTCGTTGTATATTCTCTGAAAATGAACGTTTTCAACATATCCATGGAACAACACTAAAAAGACAAAAGAGACAAAAATAAAAGAAAAACATAATTTTAAATTTTAGATTTTTTCGTATTTAACGAGGAAAAAAAGGAAAAAAAACTGAAGTCAAAACTAGGAAACAGACGCTTATTTTTAAGGAAAGCGGTCAACAAAAATAAGCGAACATTTTTTTTCACTAGGCCGCATTAGATTGCAGTTGCAGTTAAATCTAACCAGCGCAGATTTTATCATATGATAAAATTGGCAATAACGCAGGTAGGAAAAAAGGTAAATTTTCCGACAGTAGGCAGCCCGCACAGCACCACCGAGCCATGCTTCACCCACTCCGGAATAAAATCCACGCATCAGCATCGACTTCAGATTAAAACTTCAGAGACTTAACACTGATGAACTGTTCCACGAATGTGAAGCATTGCATCAACTAGCCCCGGATTTCCGCTTATTGTGATCGCTTTTGGTTTCTCTAGTCAAAACTTTTGAGGTTCTTAAAATAAGTAAAGGATTGCCTGAAAGACGGGACCACGTCGATCCAATCTGGTTTAAGGTTGGACCTCATTGGTTTAGAGCCGAACCAATGAGAAGCGACGTGTTCGTCAGCTGACTTTCAACGTTACTTTATCTATGGTCAACTTACCTGTAAACTCGGTATTTTGTTTCAGGTCCTCCAAAACCTCCGGTTTCAGTTTACTGTTTTGTTTTCCCATATTTATATACTAAGGCTACTAGAAAGACTCTGTGGATTAACTAGACGCACCTGAAATTCAAACAAAAGCAAGTTAAATCATCGTAACCTTAAGTCGACACTTTGTAACTCAAACTGAACAGGAGCCTAGTTAACTAGACATCCCTGAAGGCTTGACAATATGAAGAAACAGTAAAACCACACTGAAGAGTCCCAACATTGCTGCTTTAGATATCCAGGATATTAAAAGAAATGTTTCGCAAGATGGCGTTTGTCAAACAACGTAACACCGCTGAACGTATTTAAAAAGATGTCGTTTGTCGCGCGTTGGAGCGTTTGCATTGCAGAGGCCAGGGTAAGTGGAGACTCAATAGGAGTTTAGTCCAACTTTTAACGTGTATTTGAAATATAGCAAAACCTCGTCATTACGGCGATACAAAACTTTGGGATTTGAAGGGCGAAGAACGTAGACACGCAACGTGCAAGTAGAGGTAGAAAAATATAAAAGTGCACAAGAAGCTTGCAGCAAGCCTCAATTGACCTTCAAATTGGCCACAGTTTCAATTCACTTAGGTTGATGTCCCACCTCAAAAGCGTTATCTCTGACCTCATGGTCTCCGACCTCATGGTCTGCAACCTCGCGGTCTGTGGCTTATTCAATCACGGTCCCATGTCCTCTACAAATTTACATATCTAGGAAATACAGTATAAGATACAATTTTCTTCGGAAATCGAACGGTTTTGTCAGGGAGGCGAGTCGCCAGACTCAACTGAGCGCGCCTTTAATCAAAACATTGCTCTACTAGCGATGCTAACCCTTCAACATCATACTAGCAAGCTAGCAGGCAGCGGCAAAGCACTGTTCTCATTAAAGCTCCGTTCAAGTAGGGCGTTTTGCTCTTAACGTCTCATCCGACAGCAGCGAATTTTGCCGAAACAAACCGACACGATGTATTCATGTAGTTGACTTTATTCTTCTTCTATAGAGTGCCATCAAGTCCAAGGTTTTTGGTAAAACGTTATTGAGAACCCCATAACCACTATCATATCTTACAAAGTAGGCAGCTGCAAGGAATAAAAACATGTAAGAAACTTAAATCTAAAACCTTCAGAGTGCTTTAACAAACCTTAAATCCTACGGATGCATTGATAGTTTCAAAGCAAAACCGATACTTGGCTTAAGAATACGGATTTGCTAAATATCTTTATAGTTATCCGTTAACAGCAAACTTTGCTTTGTGCACAAGAGGCTCTCTTAGGTTTTTGAAACTATGATTTTTCAAATATAGACTGCAATTTTGGAAGGTTATGTGTAAGATAATCCCAAACACCTTTTATACACCGACAACGTTTTACCAAAGGCGCATGGCACCTAACAACACTCTTATTACGTTCTCTTATGCTTCTTTCATGGATTGTTAGGAAAGAAACCAAAAATGAAAGGTCTCTAAAAAGAGGGAAGGAAGAAAGAAAGAAAGGCGACCAATTGAGCCTTGCGGATCAAGGACGCTTATCGGCTTGTGCGTAAACTGAAGACGACTGACAGAGGAATCAAAAGGTATGGAATGGGAGTAACAATTTCAGAGGAGTTCGAGAGATACTGAATAAGAGAGCTAACCATCAGCCTACCGGTTTCAACGGAGTGGAACGAGGTATAACGAATTAATTGTAACGGAGGGCCGACCAGTCGAGTCGACGAGTCAAAAAGTTGATGACAATAAGTTGATGACAAGTACATGACAACGTCAATAAACTGACGTTGCTGTTCAACAATGTGTCAAAACCATTTCCTGAGGATGTTATCATTTGGCAAGGAGAGTACATTCAAAAAAATCATCACAGAAAAATAAACAACCAAAAACTCAATGATACTGGAAATGCCTGCATATACACTTTGTACAAAGTAGCGGCTTCGGAAAGCACAGCTGAGGAAGAAAAAATACTAGTGCTCTTAAATTATTACAAAAGTGCTACTCAGAGATATGCCCTACTTTTGAAGATATTTTGACACGAAAGAAAAATGGTGGATCAGATTACGTCTAGACTTTTTGAATATATTACTTCTGATATAAAATGGAACATTCAAAGATAAGAGGCAGAGCAGATATGTGACTCACAACATTTACTAAGGTAATTATGTTAACATTGGTGTCTCTTAAAATTGTGAATCTTGTAAGAAATATTTTGAAGTCAAAACTCCCATCTCGCCTCCAGGCTCAGAAAGGAACAGATATGTCACACCAACAGATCAGGTGGGAATGTTAAGCTATCACCAAAATATACTACACTTCCACCATTCCGGGACTTGGGGGAAGAAAATAGAAAATTAAACAATCTGGACGAATCCGTCAAGAGAACTCTTGACATGACACAAAACTACCTTCAAGAATGAACCACATCAGATTTCAACTGTTTGGCCGTAAATCTAACATCATATCGTAACGCGTTGCAATACCATTGCTTGCTCACATCTCTGATCCTCCAAGTTGGGTAATATATTGTCCCGCGTTTACAGTGAATTAGCGTTACACTGCTATTCAATGCACCAATATCTGGCCCCAATCTTATTTACAGTGGAAGGAAATATACAATAAATTGTCTAAAATACCGCAGGTACGTACTGGGTAGATTGTGAAAAGGGTTAACGTCCTAGCGTCGCCTCATGTACGGTACCTGCGGAAACTAACTACGATTTCCGAGAAACTACTGCTAAATGCGATGTGATTGTCCTGCAGAACTAGTGCATTGGCTCCGCTCTTCAAAAACAAAAACTAAACGTGATATGCCTTTGGGGGCTCTGCACTCGCGCCCAGCCACTCCTTCGTCGCGTGACGTCACAATACTTCGTGTCGCATTGGACTTGCACTTGACTAGTGACGCTTGCTGCGACTCGAGCAGTCGCCAGTCGGCGGGCTCGCCAGCGTCCTCACGACAACACGATCTCCAGATATTGGTACAGTAACAGCGTTGTTTTAGTTCTATCTACACGCTACGTGCTACTCCTTTCACTGGAGGGCTGAAAGACTTCCAAGGGAAGAACAAACAATATTTTACAGCCCACGTTCAGATATACACATTTCTTAATTCCAGGAGAGATATGAACGGACAGGTTGCGAGCGATCGATCACTCGCACAAGGGCTAACAAATGGACAGACTTCTTGGAATGCTAGCACAATATCGTAAACGGCTGAGTCCGCCGGGTCATATGCTGATAGCCGGCGAGATAGACAACCCAAAAGCGGTTACGCCGTAGAGACCTTGCGGTAGCATTCCTATGGTCATGGAATGATTTTCCACAGTTTGAAACAGTCTAGCAAAACGAAGTTTAGGTGAATAGCAGCGAATGCTGTTTCTAATTCCCAGATCGTATTGGTTCCTTAGAGAGAAGGTTTGGAAGAACTTAAATAGGGCGTATAACACACGTTGAGCGATTTGGCAAATTATGTAAAAGCTACATGAGTGGTTGGAAACGCTGTAAGGGCGAACAGCTGAGGAGCCGAGCCGTGGCTTAGCCAGGGCTGCCAACAGATGGCGCCAGCGGCTCGCACCTCAACCAGGTTCACGGCCCTCACGGTAGCAGCTGTTTCGCTAATTCTCATTCCGGTTCCGATTCAACGTAAAAACTGCTTTTGCTCGAAACTCTGAGTTGGTTGGCGGGACAAAGGATGGCGCGAAATCCAAAACAAACTCATTCTAAAGATTCCTCTCGGGCGATATTATATGACACATCACCGTTGTCCTGCCAATCAAGTTACACAGAGTAGGCAAGAGGTTCTTCCAAAACCGCGTGAAGCGCAGAGAATTTGAAAATAGGCAGAAGACCGTTGGTAGAATTCCGAACGAGCTGAGCGGGAAATGACGTCATCAAATCAAGCGTTACCGGTGTGGCCCACCCAGCCGGCCTGCGTTCGAAAACACCACTACGAGGGTATTCCATCTTTCTCTCTCATTAGAGCTCCATGTGTAAGACAGAGAAACATCCTTGGGTGCCATTTTCGAACGCGTCCCAGCGTTCGGAATCATACCAACGATCCAGAAAACGCGAACCGGCAACGTTCAATACACTATTGATGAACTGACAAACAGTAGATTTAAAAAATAGCGCACACAATACACAGAATTTAAAAAAAAAGTTCACAACTGTGCGTAAAATAACCTGGGCATAGATTTCTTTAACGTGTATATACAATTCTTAGAAACCCTCCAATAAACTGTGGTAATAGCAAAATGGAAACCTAGGCGAACAGAGCAGCAATAGTTCCGAGAGCTAACTACACGTACAAAAACTGATCTCACATTCGCACGTGACAATGTCTATCTTTAAATTAAGGGAGATTAAAAGTTTCAACAGTCCAAGTCCTGCTTAGCGTAATATCAAGGTAAGTCAACTTAAGTAGATTCATCGAGCAATGCTTGGTCAACGACCAATGGTCAGGCACCGCGTCGCGTCGCATCACACCACTGTCACGAGCTCAGCCAAGCTTTCCCCACCACTTCGCTCCATTGCTAACCTTCGCTTACTTGCCTCTCCTTAGTAAGGACTTGTTGTGGAATAAACAACAATCAAACAGCCTTCTACTTGACGTACGTTTTTGACCGACGAACTGATTTCTGTCTGGAAGTTCCCGAGCGGATGCTGACTGTGTCCGAATCAGTTTCGTCGATGAGATGAGGCCAAACAATGGATACTTTATCTTTTTCGAAGCTCTGCGCTCCGCCATCTTTATTTCGCGTTTCTATAGCACTGCCTTGTTGCGCTGGCCAACAATAAAATAAAAAATTCAGCGTTCGTAGCAGTGTTGCCAGATTCCGCAATTTCTTAAATTTTAATCGCGTCTAACTTTTTAACCATTAAAGATAACCTAGCATGTCGGGTATGTTTTGGATCGCTCTCGAACTGAGCATTCCAAAAATAAGATTAAACGTTATGATATCTTTAACGGTTAAAAAGTTAGACGCATTTTTATTTCGCGGAATCTGACAACACTGAGGAAGATCTACGGTCAATATTTTTAAAATGTCTGTCTTTAAGAGTTGCTTTCCGCGAATGGCTTAAATTTCGGAGCGCTTCGAGGCCAACGGTCATTTTTTACACCGTGAAATTTGAGCCTAATCCGGCCTCAGCCAGCTCGACTCGGCTCGGCTCGACTCGGTCAGACGGGACCAGCTCACGTAATTGGGTTCCTCAATGGCAGCTTTTATCTACCTATAAAGTATACCGTCGTTCCTCCATTCCCGAACGGTCCCTTCCCACCCTTTCTCCTCCCCCATTTCCCTTCCCTTCACACGGCCAGGCGTACGCCTAATTGGAATCCTATAAGAAAACCTATAAAATCCGCGCGGACCTCACACTTTTACACCTTAGCCAAGGGCAAAAAAGATGCAAACCTAACAGACGAGCTAATATTTTTTTTTAGAATTTTAACTAAGGCTACTTTTGATGTTTGGCTCTGTAACCTTCCACGGAATAATACGGTATGAAACTGCTTTCTGAACGCCGCTGAAGGCGTTCTCCCTTCCATTCTTGTTCCAAGAAATGCTACTCCGCAGCATTCCCATCACTGGACCAATTGAGCACAGTCAAAACGGAAGAAATGCCAGTGCAGTCTTAAGATTCAAAACTATCGGAAATGAATGGTCCTATTTTACCGGGTTCGCCTTAAGAATGAACTGACAATGAGAAAAGGTTGAAGAGAGCTGCTGCGCCCACGCAGTGGTGTGGTTGAACAAGGTCGGAAGCCTTGGCCTGAGCTGAAACTTCCTCTCTTCAATCCGCTGTCCCACATTCGGAACCGGCCCGATTAGCTCGGCTAACAGTTTAGCACGGCTAAAAGTTTAGCACGGCACGCCTTAACACCTTCCGTCCAATCCCTAAGGCGCTAACATTTTCGAGAGCTCCTCATCTTGCAAACAACCCTTGAGGAACTCTTCCTGCGTGAGTTGCTGGTCGTTGTTTTCGTCCATCTTGGCGAAAATGTTCTTGGCGCGTTCCTCTGCTGAGTCGGCAGGCCGGTTCGACGAACACGCGCCCAGCATGTCGTAGATGGCCTGCCAACAGAAACAAAATTCCTACTTTACTAAGTTACAGCATTTGGCCGATCGTCCCACTCTCGCCTCGTCGCACTAGCCCCTTACCAACTCGCTATAGGCAACACGCACGACACGCAAGCAGCGCGGTTGCCTATGTACGTATTGACCCACTGATTGTTATGTTATGTCTTCACTGGGTGGGGTTTCTCTGTATTGCTTTAGTTTTCCAACGCACGCACCAGCACATATACGTTTCATAATCACATTTTTGGATCGCTAATTTCTAAAAACCTTGGAGAGAAATTCGCTCGATTAAACCAAAAATTAAGCATGGTGAAGCTTCGAGTGGGTTAGTTTTCGGTTTAAACGAGCTAATTTCACTCGAAGTCTTCAAGAGAGCAGCACCCCATGCCAACTGTTCGAGAGCAAACGGTGTACTCTCTTACTTCGCGTTGTGTATACACTTGTGTAATACTACCCGCAATGAACGTATCTATGAATGAATGAGTGCCGTAAACTTATGCGCCTCTGCCGCTTCCGATACGCCATGCCTGCACGGGCTGTGTAGTCTGCTTCAAGCAAAGACTACCAACACGAAAATAAAAGGCGGGTAAATTAAATCATACTCATCTCAATCTCGTCTGGGAGCTTTTACCTTACCACGAGGACAAACCACTCCAAAATTAGCTAGTTTAAATAACTCGGAGAAAAATAACAATCCTTTTTCACAGGCTAACTTCAACTTGGAATAAAAAGAAACAAAAGTTACGGAGGATTAACCAGAATAAATTAATCACGTCAACCACATTGCTACGTTTAAGTTAGATATAAGAGGATAATGGCGCTTAGTTTTACATCTTAACTGTGCTTCTCTGCGGACGACTTAAAGCAGCGATGCGCTCAAGACACGACGAAATGTCCTCTGCGCTCGATTAGCTAAATCTACTCCACCGAGAAATTTGAGCAAACGACGTTGAAATCCCGAGAGTTTGCGAATCTCAGCCGCAAAAAAGAAACGACTGAAAAAGAATGTTGACAATGGAGTCATTAAGTTTTAGTGCCCGCATTATTCCGAGCGCGACAGTTTGCGCAGGCGGTCAGCGCCCTCTATTCGTCAACACCTGACTCACTGATGCCAGATTTCGCAACTCCGTCATCTCTGAACGCAGTTAAGCATCAAAGATGTCGTGCTTTATCACATTGTTGACTTGCTCAGCTCGCATGACATATCCAACATGCTGGTTTATCTCCAATAGTGCGGGAGTTAATTTGACAAAGTTGCATAATCTGGCAACACCGCAATAACCAACCCTCAGCTAGGTTAATGCTGGTATTGAGCGACAACGGTCCCCGTCGAATCGATGGAATGTCAACCTTCCTTGTCTGGAACAGAACTTTGACTCGCGGAGATGAAAGGCCAACCAGAAAATTCACATCCTCCAATTTAAACTTTGTCACTAGGCGAAGTTAACTGTGACGCCTAGTTGACTTCTCGTCATAAGATAAGACTTAACACGATTCGCAGTTCCTTCATTAACTTTGCGCCTTGCTCTCAACACCTCCGGTTCAACACCCGCCGAGGTTCACACGCCAAACTTTGCTTTTACAATTTATTTCACAGAAATCGTCCTAAAGTTAGTTTGCATCCGGTGCCTGACAAGATTTGCACGTGTTTAGTTGATGCTTCAAGGCACATTCTGTTCTCTAAATTACCGCCAAGAAAATCTGCGGAGCGGCGGATTTTATCCGGCACGGAACTACTGCAATCAGTTTTGAAGGATGGATTTTCCACCTCAGTGATTAATCCTGGTTCACCCTTTCATTACAAAATGAGGATTAACGACAGACAAGCGTCTAAGATGAATTTTGCGCCACTGTGTGCGTCCGGAAGTGTCTTGTGACTCACTCCGCTAATCGACGAAGAGTCGCTGACAAGACGGGGAAAATGAAAACTTTCAAACTTAGTTTAAGGCAAAGATGATATTTTCTCGGTTAAACCATAAATCAGGTTTCGGTAACGATAGGTTAGGTAGCATAACTTAAAATTTTTTCTTCAGAGGTCGATTACTAGCCACGATTTAGTTTTGTGTTTATATATAATTCCGCAAAGGTAATTAAAAATCGAGCTGTAATTTGCTGCGATTAGGTCTGAAACTACAAGGAAAAGAGCGTTTTTAGGTTGAAAAATGGTTATTCGTCTGTCGACGAATTTTGAGGGAGAAAGCTAAGATCGATGTTGAGATGACGTGGCTGTTAAATTTCTCATCAAAAGTGACCGACCCGAGTGATTGCTCTATTTTGAGTCTATGGTTCCCCCAGCCGGCCCACTGGGGACTTGCTGGCATGTTGAGGTCACAGACAATCTCCAAGGATAACCATAGACTAAGTCAGAGGCGTGGCCAGTCTTCCAATGATTGGACTGACCTTCTTCTTTATCTAGGGCGAACTGCACTCTTTAATCTCGCCCCAGAACTTCATTCACTTAACACTTATTTATTCGGCTTGTCTTAGGAAATCGAAGCTTGCTGAAATAAGTTCAGAGAAGACAGAGTGATGAAAGACTCAGTTGCCGAGAATTTTGCAAGGCCTATGGAAGAATAAAGGCCGTTCATAACAGGAAAAATTTGCGTTTTCATTCCTCATCAGACCAGCAAAGACTCGCAAAAAATAAATCAAGAGCGATATCTCGATTCGCGAAGTTATTCTACCGTCAAATAAACATGCCATTCGCATCTTTCCCGATTTTTTCCAGATTAAAATAGCATTGAGGTAGTCTCTTTTTAGCCCTCCGATTGGCTTTCCCAAAAACTCCATTCAGTCATTTTTACTTCTATCAGACTGCTTCTATGTTGGTTGGACAACTTCCTGTTTTATAATGGTCGGATTTATTTCCCTCTTTTCGTTCAACCCTTCATTAACCGTAAATTACATTAAGGGGATTATCAATAAACTCTCTCGTAAATTCGCTAAAGTTAGGCTACGTCAGTTGCCTAACTCTGCTACCGCTTAAGAGTGTGAAGAAAGATGAGATCAACACAGCCCACTCGGCTACTTCGACACGGTCTCCTGGGTTCTCGTGCTGGACTTACTAACCAACAAAGGCATTCAAGTGGCAGTGCTGGATTACTCGGGATGAAATAAACATTTGCCATGCGTCAAGAGTCTGCTTAAAACTTGCTGCGCACACTTGCATGGAACTTACAAGCATTGAAACCATACTCCTACACTGACTAGGTGAGTATTCCTCACTGAATGAAATCAAAGATATTCTAGGACGATATTTTTCAACAATTATCATTGCGCCAACATTAGGGTCCATGTAAATTCCTCGTTATAATACTGAAATAACATCTACATAACTTGGACTAATAAATATTGACTCTGCCGTATGGTTGCGAGAGAACTGGTACGAGACACGTAGTTCCCCCCCACCACCACCATGAGTTATAGAGAGCTTTAAGAGAGCAGCGCGAGAGGCGTGTGAAGCATCAAGGAGGCCGTTCTGCGGTGTTGACCTGACCTTTCTCCATGCTGAATAACCTTAGAACCGCTCCGCTCGGTTGTCGCCAAGCATGGAAATGCGCTTACTTTTCGGCGGCAATCACCACCACCTTCTCGTCCCTCACCTGAACAATCTTGGTCATCTCGTGGATGTCGATGACGCCATTTCCGTCCACGTCGTACATCCGGAACGCCCATTTAAGCTTCTCTTCGGGCGTGCCTGATGACGTCACGTCGATCGCCAGCAGGAATTCCTGGAAAAACAAAACATCCCTCAAATCGATTTCCTCATTAATTCCGCTCTCCGCAGTACGCCTTTTTTTTTTCCTTTTTGAGGGAGTATAGCGAGTTTTCACAACAATCATTCCGCTAACAAAGGATTAAGAGCTTGCCCACAACGTAACCGCCAGCCTTACGTGGAAAAAATAACAATAAAAAATAATAAATTAACATGCTCACAATGAGGGCAAACACAGTAAAAACACAACACCTGTTTTAGGGAGTTCTCACCTGTTTTGAGGTTAAAAATAATACAGGGGTACGTATTTTGGTAATTTTTCAAGATAGACACATTCAGCCACATCAATGGAAAGCTCTCGCCGAGACCATTTGAATGATATGGCTGAACATAGGTCTATCTTAAAAAATAATAAAAAAGCGTTCTCTGCCTTATTTTCACACCCAGAACAGGTGAGAACTCCCAAACTAGGAGATACGTTTTTACTGTGAAGCATTACTATATGAGTAGGGAAACGAATATTATGCAAGCCGCATAATCGCATAATCTTTCCAAATCACTCTTGGAAGCGTTTTAAGTGGTTTCCATGCATTTCCACCAAAAATTAGCTAAAATTAAGTCCGCATAATAACGCATAATCCGGGACCTCACGCAGCATAATGCAATTTCCGCATAAAAGCCGCATAATTGCTCCAAAACCCGTCATTT
>Ga0058701_10003809_pt1 | contig 12075 bp, 9 predicted proteins | sample AgamicOrMae_FD_97039 | JGI IMG/M metagenome (GOLD analysis project Ga0058701, IMG submission 97039) | Agave microbial communities from Guanajuato, Mexico - Or.Ma.e | ecosystem: Host-associated > Plants > Phyllosphere > Phylloplane/Leaf | place: Guanajuato, Mexico | collected 2012-06-04 | reverse complement strand
TTCAAGGCGGACTACATTCTTTTGTCATGTCTGGTTCATTGAAGAGAAAGTATTTCAAATCGGCTTCGCTAGGTGTTTTTTCCAGACAGAAAATGTCACATGTGGAGTGCCGACTCAAAATGGACACCACTGCCCGCGTGGGAGGAAAAGAGAAGAGGGGGAGGGGGAAAGTAGGGGGCAGGTAGGGGGGAGACTTTTTCGCCTAGGAGGATAACACAAAGAGGATGCGATGTAAAGTGATGTGTTTGAAGTTTCGGCCGCTAGAGGGTGTACAGGGTTGCACTGAGTTCCTTTTTCTTTCTATATAAAAAATATTGCTCGCATTTTACACCGATTTTTCACCCGTCAAACTCACTCGTTAGCGACAAAAGCATGTCACAGAAAGAGCCCAACCTCGTCCACTGCTTTATAGTAATCTGGATAGGAAACGTTCCCCGTCACTACGTAAACATTTTAAGTGTTAGTTTTGGCACAGAGCCGCTTAAAATTCCTATTATCGTATCTAAAGTGCACTTAATATTACAGATAGTAAATAGAGAGTTTTTTTTTAAGCAAATATGATCCGCTAAACTGCATCCTAATTCCACTAAAACAGCTAACAGCTGACAGTTTGACTCCATAGTCACATTCCAAGCTCCGTGATTGGCTTCTTCGATACACAACGTTAAAAACAATTTTCATTTGAAAAGGACTGACTACTCCTATTGTTTTCTCTGGATTTAGGTGGTTTGCTCTTCTGGAAGTGCTTATAATGTATTACTGAAGTGAAACAGTACATCCCGAACTTTTCGACAAAGTCGTTTTTATGGTCAAAATGTTCTTAAATAATCTCTCAACTACAAACAAAGAGAAGGTCCGTGACGCTGTGTTGGTCGAGCTTGACAACATTGGTTTTAAAAGTGACTTACCGAAGAAAACAAAGCACATTCGAGTAAGTTTTTGCCCTGAAAAGTCGTCTAACCTCAGGCAGTTTACCTACGATTCTGGGTTCAAAGCAAGTTTTCTGTTGCAGCGGCCCGACGGCGTCTGTCTTGTTTTCCGTACTCCCTTAGAACGGCTTCCCGTGACGACTGTCCGTCTGCGATCGGGTGTCGAGGTTGAGGTCCCCGCCTTTATTGACGACGCTTGCCAATGCATCATAAAAAATGTGGTAGTAGAAGGAATTTTCCGTAAAACGGGATCTGCTGCCCGTCAACGAGAGATCAAGGTGAGTTGACTGTTTTGTCTATGTATTCATTAATTGTAAAGATTTCTAACCACTTTATTGTAATTTACAGACATTGCTAGATGCAGGCCATCTGGCATCATTAAAGGACCACCATGTAATTGATGTTGCGAGTGTTTTGAAATTGTTCTTCCGAGAGCTGCCAGAGTCTCTAGTTCCCTCTTACTGGCATGATGCCTTTGTTCGGTGCCTTGGGCTGGGTACAAATGCATCTCCGGCTGTCTTACTTTTGTGCCTTTTACTACCTCCTTCAAATTTAGCATCATTAGCATACCTCATGCAGGTAAGTTGAACCTAAAACTTTCACTAGTACCTCTCAAGGTTTACTGTTACTTCAAGGTGTTTGATTTACTGCGCAGGTTCTCCAAGAAGTGGCCTCTCACTCTGATAGAAACAAGATGGACCAAAGTAACCTTGCTATAATCTTAGCGCCAACAGTAATGCCAGTTCAGATTCCCGGCCGTACAGAGAAAGCTTCTGCAACTACCACCCGCCTCAATAATCATGTTCAAATTATCCAGGTATATACTCTTTATGGTGCTGCTTGATTTTACAACTTCTCTATAAATCTAATGTCTATTTCTTATGGACAGATCCTCATTGCCCATGCACAATTTATTGGCTTGGTTCCTGAATATGTCAGTGGACCTATTGAACCATCAAAGTCATCAAGTTCACTTCCAGAAGGAGAAAGACCATCATTAAGGAGAAGTCTCACAAGAACGCTCAAGAAAAGACGCAGGAGGAGTGCATCCCTTACCCGTAAATATTTAAATATTATTTTCAGCTTGAGTTTTATTTACAGTATTTTTACTGACCCCTCTTTCCTTCCCAGGAATGTTAAGTGGGCTGAGGAAAATCGTAGGTGCCCGTGGTTCGCCGGATGGTTCTTCTAGTGAAGATGAAACTCCTGCAAGTCAGGGTTCTGATTTCTCTACACCTTGTGTTAAACCCAGTAAGAAGAGGAAGGCAAATGAAATGTCGGCCTCTGGCCTCTCAACTAAGAAAAAGTAAGAGTAATCAAACATTTCCTTGAGGTGCTGGCGGGGGAGGGCTCAACGGTAGAAATGAATGACAATGGTCTTGAAACCTTAAAATGAAGAGGCCTTTTTAACGCCTTTCATTGAGGAGGTAAAGATGGTAAATTTTGATAAAGATGGCAAGGTTTTGTCGCATTTCTCACGGTTTTTAAGGGTAGATATAGGTCGAAAATAATTTTTAAGGAGATTTTGACCCAACACATCAAGAAAAAGAAAACTTAAGAGACCAACACGGATACTTCAAATTTTCGCGAAATTTGCGTTTTGCTTGCTTTTTGGAGCAGCCCAGCTCTCTAAAAAACACCGTGATGGAAATTTCAAAGCCACAAGAGTAAATTATAGACCTTTCCTAAAACTCATAATTTTTGCGGGTTTTAAAGAAACCTTTTTTTTTATCCGTCCCGCGGCTCAGGGCCACCTGCGACTGCCTTGAATGATCCTTCAACTGCAAAACTAACTTGTTTTGTTGCTTTTCTTGCAGGAGAGAAGTTTTACAGTTACTTCCCCAGAACTGCCCTCTGGCAGACACGCCCTTCACGCCGGCAAGGTGCAGCAATTCTCGCACCCTGAGCACACCAGCCGTCAGTACTGAACCGAGTCCAACTCGTGAAGAGAAAAGCTCATCAAAGCACTGCAAGAAGCGATTCTTCAGAGGCCGTTCCACCTCAGAATCGTGAGTTGCTCTCATCTCTAAATAATCAAGTATTTTCATTAATAAGAGAGTGCTCAGAAAACTATCCAGGGTGTCTAGCGACCGGGAGAACCGGGAATCAGCCAGGAAATTGAATAATCCGGGGAAAAAACCTGCTACTTCTTGCATTCCACCCTGTTTTACATTATAGCAATATTATAAAGATTGACTTACAACTTGATTAGAATAGGTTGACCTTAGCTAGGTTAACTTAGTTTAGATCACTTGCCCTGTGCCTGGCTTTGTCTCCGCTCAGCTTGGCGATGAAAGGTGGAACTCAAAAGGTGCTAAACTCCTTTTTTTTTTAATTACCGTGCACAATGCACATTTTAAATAATGTCTCTTGAGTGATGTTGAAATGGACTCTTTCTCAAATTAGAAGTCGTGTATTTCTGACTTTTTTTTCAAATGATAATTTTCATTTCTTTTACAGTGAAAAAGGAGAAAAGTCGAGTAAACGTAGTCTTCTCAACATGGGAGGAAAAGTCGTCAAGAAATCTGTAAGTATTTCTTAGAATCAGGATTGTTACATATAAGTCAGAAATCCATCATGGCCGGGATGATAAATCATCATAAAGTTCGGTGCATTTTGAGAATAGGTAAACTTTGCTCAGGACAATCGATACTGTTAAGTGAAAGAATTTCTGAGTCATTAGGCATCTTTTATTCTTACCAACTAACTTCCTCGTTCCTCCTCTGAGTAGTTACCATTCTTTTCCATTCCAGTATAAGAAAGAATGCGTTCTCCGAATTCTGAACTTAACGCATTGCATATTATCGGGCTGATTTCGACCCCATATAATATTTATTAATCAACGGAAATTTCTCTGTAATTTCTGTAGTTAAAGCAAAAATGTGACATCGAATTCGCTTAACAAATAAATAATTTCCAAAATATCATTGGGCGAATTTTTTGAGCCAATGGGGTAGTTGACCATTTTTTTCTGAGATAGCCATTTGAAAGAGCTAAAAAAATAATGAAAAAAAAGTCCGGAAATCGAGTTAAAAGTTGCCTGTGACGTCACAAGGCCCGACAAATTATCGGGGGAGGCGTCACAGGCAACTTTAAACTCGATTTCCGGGCGATCGGCTGATCGTAGAAGGGTGCTCCTTTGGATTTTTTAAGATTATTTTTTGAGCTCTTTCAAATGGCTATCTCAGAAAAAAATGGTCGAGTACCCCATTAATATTGCTCTGTTAGGGCACAAATCGGCTGCTTTTTTTTCGGTGAGAAAATGTTGAAACCGTGGTGTGATTTGCAGAAACGGTCGGACGGTGGGAAGGAGTCGTTCACAGGCAGCTTTCTGGAGCGGAGTTGGAGTGCCGTGAGCAACACCAGCAACTGGGGCCGCCGGAAACTGTCCCGCATCAGCCTGCTGTCCACGTCCACCGCAAACAACGTCGACACTGATAACGAGACCCTGGTCGGAGACGACGGCGACCTCGGCGTCGATCTTAGTCTCAGCCAGAACTGCACTTCGCCTGTCCAACCCGCCAGCCCCCCCGTCGTGTGCCTGTCCGCCCGCCAGTACGCTGCCATCGAGAGGCGCGTCTCCGACATAGAGACCAGGATTTCGACGGAGATCAGCCATGCCCTCAACGCGGCGTCGGCCGTGTCCCCCGAGCCGCTCCGGGCCGCCGACACAGTCCAAGCTGTTCAGACTGTTTACCAAAGAACGCTGGAGGATTCCGAGAGGCTGTTGGACTCGTCCGCGGACCAGCTGGCCCGAAGGCTGGGCCAGCAGCTCAAGATCCGGCGGCGGAGCGAGGCGCGCGTCATGCGATCGCCCAGCGCAAGGAAGATCGGCTCCATCCGTAGGGAGCTCCGGAGGAACAAGTCGTGGCACACTTTCCACGGCGCCGGGGCCGCCAGCCATCTCCGGCGGGGGAAGCCCAACACGGTCGCTTCGGGGCTACCGCAGCACGCGCCCAGCAGGGTGCTGCGACCCTTGTCAGCGACCTTGGCCACCAGCAGCCTCGGCAGCAACCCCGGAACTCCCAACCCGAACAGGGTCGGTCTCCCCTCCGCTGGAGCGCCTCCAAAGCGCGCGTCCTCCTTCCACGTCCAGGAGACCGTAGGTGCCATCGACTCGGCCAAGAAGTTTTCCAGCCAGATCGACATTGCGAAGCAAGCCAACAGCACCGGGGATGAGAAGTGGTTCGACGCCGTTGAGCAGATAAGTCGACTCCGACCTCGCACCTCCCCTGCACTTCCAAGCCACCGCGACTCCATCGCGAGACTCCGCTGCGAGAACGCCGGCATGGTCCTGGCGAAAGCCCGCCTCTTCGGAGCGCCCACAGCGCCGACGAGACTCCGTGGTGTGAGCCAGCTCAAGCCCCCCGAACCCAGGTCGACCCCGGTCAAGGAAACGGCGACGCAGACTGACGGCTCCAACATTCCTCGGAGGCAGACGCCAACGATTGCTTGTGAGCGGAACCTGCGGCCGCGGCCGTCGCCGCCTGTAGCTTCTGTTGTCAACGAGGCTCGCCGAGTCAAGAAGCACAACAGCTTGAGGGCGGATCGTGCCGAGGTGTCGCACCCTGTCCGCCGGAATCTGTCCACGCCGTCCCACTGGCCGGACGCGGTCCGGGACAAGGAGAACCGCGTCGGCAAGCCGGCTCCCAATCAGACGGTTGCGTCTCCGCTGCGAGACGCCAACCGCGTCCTACCATCGACACCAGCGCCGGCGATCAAGCCGTCTTTGGGGGCGCGGATCCAGCGACGCGGCATGGCGAGTCCGCGCAGCGCCCGGGGCCGCCCGACGCCGCTCAAGGCTTTGGTCACCCCCACTGGTCTGAGTTCGCCTCGCCACAGGTCGCCCCGTGTCGCGATGGGGGCCAGAGCTCTCGTCGCCCGATCGCGACAGTGAATATCAAACATTTATGTATCATACCATAGTCAGGTGCATGTTGAGTCATAATGTTGAATGCTTTCTGTTAGTCTAGTCTTCTGTCCGTTAGCTTCAGTGCCTTAATGAACTTTGCGTGCTGCAAAATAATGTCTGAAAGCGCTAGTCAATGCTTTAATTTTTTTATTGCCATCGCTTCAGAGCAGATTCTCTTTACTTGGTCGACTGAATACATCCTTCAAAATAAGTAATTCAACTTATGTACCACTGTTAAGTGGGTGCTCTTCTCTTCACTGTACGAAGGACATTGTTTACTCAAGTCGGTGAATCTAACGTCAATTATTTTCGTCGCCGCCAATTTTATGTACTGCCAAGTTATGGTTGTCTTTTGTATATAAGCTCAAGATGAAAGACAATGAAATGTACTCCTAATCACTGATCTCAAACCCTCGTTTTGAAGGATTTACGAATACGGATGACGAGCGATTTATCTAGTTTAAGTGGATTGAAGGGACAGTGGTTTAAAACTAGAGGAAGGTACTTTGTAAATTACGGCGGCTCTGTATTTTTATGCCGTGTTTTATTGTTGTGATAATTGGAGGTATTAAAATTTATTCTCCTGGATGAGCAATTTTATCGAAATATATGAGGAAAAAATATTCGGTTTGAAGTACTTTCAACCCTAAAAGTCCTGGATTCTTATATCTTTATTATGATGGGATCGTAAGCGTCCATTTTAAAATACTGGGCTCTTCATTTATAAAAACTGATTCAATTCTCCATCAACAATTCAGAAATAAAATGGGATGCGTTAAAACCTTAACAACAAATTTCCACAGATCTGGTAATCACGGATATTGTTAAAGAAATCTGACCTCAGAATGCATTCTTAACGACACATTTCAAACTGTATAATTTTATTTTCTTCTCGTTGTCCATATCCATCAAAGTCGAGGGAGAAAATAACACAGTCAAATTTATTGGTTTTGGCTGTTGATCTCCAAGTGGAAAAATTAATTTGTTAGTTTCCGTCTACTCAAAGTATCTAACTGTATTGCGCACTTAGTAGTTGAACAGCCAGCATTTAAAAAGACCAATTGTGATAAAGCAATATCAAAGACGATACAGCCTATTTAATTTGAACGTTACACAGTTATGAAAATTTCTGGGAGAAGAATTTGACATATTCAACCACGAGACTCTCACAAGATTCCGAAGCGCCGTGAACAAAAAATCGTTCGAAGCACCATTCGGTATTTATGCTCGTAAGTCAGAAAAGACTTCTTGGAAAAAAGATGGTCCTATATCACTTAATTCACATTAAATAAAAAATACATTAAACAATTATTTGGCAAGGTACCCATATTTGAAGGACAATCGAGTACACCAGGCACAAACAAGACCATAATGAAAACTTGAAAACCCAAATTATAAATATAGGTGGCTCTATCAATAAATAACTGATATCTAATAAGACGGCATACCCATGGACTCAAGTTCAGTTCGATAAAAAATATTTTGAGTCAACTCACCAGCATTCCATACAGACTACAAAAAAATTCCTTTTTCTCTTTTAATATTCATAAAATTGGGTAAATTGATATTGCAGTAGTATTGACATTGATTCGCAACAAAGAATATTGTCTGATTCACAATTTTAGCAATCATTCATATCAAACTGATAAGTTCATTATGCAAAAGGGGCTTTTGAATACATTGATCACATCACTGTATAAAAGGCACCATTACATATGTGGTAACCTGAATCTTACAAAATGAGTATTGCAATGTGAGAGTTATGAACTCATTTTCCTGAAAGCAGCAAACCCAAAAGAAATCTACGAGGATATTAAAAAAGATATTTTGGCCACAAAATGGATCCAATGACTCATTAAAAAAAAAAAAGCCCTTTGGTTTATGCTATACGTTCTTTCATTACACAGCAAAATACCTGGCAAATGTCCAGGGTTAAGAATTTATGCAGCAAACACATATCAGCAGTCAGTCAGATCTCTACAGCTAATGACTGGCATCAATCATTAAGTCATTGGAGCTTACAGTTAAATCTTACAATATCCTGATATGAAGGCCAAATGAATAATTGTTAAATTAAATGTAGACAGAAAAACAAAAGCAACAGAGTGCAGATTTTTAATTTGAACTGAACAGCAACAGCTTATAAACACATATCAGCTTCTTTTTTTATGCTTTTTCTGATTTTAACGTGACTTACTACTGCTACTACTTTTGTGATGGTGTCTATGAGATGATGAAGATGATGATGAAGATGAAGAGGATGAGGAAGATGAGGATGAAGATTTCTTACTGCTTGAATGCTTACTTGAGGACGATCCCCCACTAGACTTGTGACTGGAAGAACTACTTGGTTTGCTTGATGATTTTGACGAGCCTAAAATTCAAATAAAAATTAACAAATTGTCTTACATAGATGCATATTCAAATAATATGGTGGCAAATTCTTACCACTGTGTGTTTTGCTGGAACTTGTGGAGGAACTGCTGGTACCAGAACTGATGACACTTGTAGTATGAACAACAGATGAGCTACTGCTGCTGATGTTTGAATGAGTTTTCTCATGCTTCACTTCATGTTTGACAACCAGAGGTGTATTCACAGCCTAGAATAAAAAATGGTAGCATTCAGTCTTTATCATAGAATTTAGCAGGTATTTCAAAAAGCTAACAAGACTACTTACCACTTTCTTGGTGCAAGCAGAGCAGTACCATGGAGGCTCAGCGATTTCCAGGAGAGGAGGACGATGGCAATCCTGATGATACAAGGAATGGCACTCGGCACACTCCACCAATTGATTTCTGGCTACAACATCCATTTGTCCGCAAACCACACATGTAAGGTCTTCACCAAGCATTGACATATTAATGGAGAGCTCATTGTCATCCCCATTGTCATCCAAAGATTGGTTTGATTCCTCTGACTCGCCCTGACCACTCTGCACGGTAGGTGAGCCAGATGAGTCCAAGCTGTTCCGTTCTTTCTTCCCTCTCATTGTCATAGGCAGCACACCCACAGAATAACCTTCTTCAACTTTCAGCTGCGAGAAAAAAGTAAGGCACTTAAGAGAAGTGTCTTTGACTGAGGGGTGAAATGACACTGAAGAAACAGAAGAACTGTTACCTTTTTGTGCGGCATCACTGCTGATATCATTTTGCTTGGTCCATACTTCTGTCTCAAAGCATCGTCTAATAAATTACGGAGCTGATCGGCGGCATCCGCGTCACTGCTGAGAAGCAATTTCAACCCTCGAGAAAACACTGGATCCAAAACTTTTGGATCCATATTATCTACACGTCAAATACAAGGTCGATCACAAGTTATTAAAAAAAATCACTCTGAAGGTTATCTTCCGATTCCCGTATGATAACCAGAGGCCAACAGAATAAGTAATTCGACGATCTCAAAAAATCATCTCCATTGTCCGCTCTCGACATACATATAAGTCAAGTGCCGGGATAGAAATATGAATCAAAGTAACCTGTCATTGAGTCTTGATGTGTGTCTGACCGAATACGAGGTTATGTTCGTTGCTGGTTACTGACGAGCATTTATATGGAAACGACCTCCGAGTTCAAATAAGCTGGTTTAGTTAATTACAAACTGCGCTGGGGAATGAAAGCCCAGGTAGATTATTCAATAATATTAAAAAAATGATGTGATTACAAAAAGTTCATCGCGATATAGGATAAAGTAATCATAATTTTTTTCATATTCGTGCGATTCGTGCCAGTAGCTCAAAGATCCGTACGCTGTCGCTGTGCTCTTCTGTGCGCTGTTTGAGGTCTGCGGTAAAATTCTCATACCGGTACTTTTAAATCTTGCGGCTGAAGGGCGAAAACTGACGGACCTTCTTTGGAGCAAGAACCATACTTTAAAGATAAAAAAATGCACACAAACAGCAAAACAGACAAATTTTCATAGTTTTCAAGATGATCCGTCGTACATCAAAGCCGATATTATACGCCAAGCGTCTTTTCGGTCATTCTCGATGCCCATAAATCATGTGATTTCTCACGCACGATTTAAATAAACACGCACAGAGTGCATAATGCTGCGCTTACGCATGAGAGGACGGCGACCCTAGAGTGGAATCATTTCTGAGAGTGCTCCTGCCCGACGGGGGACCATATTTCGAAACTCTAAGACAATCTAGCGACATATTAACCGGTGATAACCACACTAAGATAGTGATGCGATACGAGCTTTAGATTTCAGGAAGTATGATTACTTAAAAGCCGAGTTTTGACCGTGGACAGGGCTCCGACGTAGGCTTCCAGCAAGACACGTGATCCAACCTCATCTAACCAATAGGTTCAACCGATTCAACCAAGAAAAACCTGAGCAAAAGCTAGAGGACAATGCTCCTCTTAGAAGTGCCTTCTCTTAGTCCGTGTCTTCTCGTCATCACGACCATCAAGCAAAAGTAGGCAGCAGGCAGCCCACAACGCACTTCTGTAAACAGGTTGCTTATTCGTAATCTTCAAAGGCAGAAATGTGTCGCAGCGACTTAAACGTCTGCATAGTGAGTATTTGACCTTCCAGGAATGTTCTTGCGATAATTTTCCTCGAGACTTTCCCCTCTTTTCTTCGCAGTCCTGCGATCTTCACCATCTAACATGCGCAACGACATAACTGTATATGTCCAACGAAGAAAACCTATTTGATAAAACATTGGCTGGTGACATGACGCAACTTGTTCCTTTGCCTAAAAACGCAACTTGTTCCTTTGCCTAAAATCTTCAATCATGATCATTTTTACTTCTCAAGGATATTGTTTTTATCTCACCGATGATCAGTATTTGTTGTGCAGTATTCTCTTCAGGAAGAACCAGATAGCTTCACTGCACTCATCTAGGGATGGATTTTTGAGTATCAAAGAGAATGGTTGACTTTAGGTACAGGCTTACTGCTCAAAAACATTATAACATAATTTTTGGTCACGAAGGAAAACCTTCCAGTATTTCCGGTTGCTGAAGACCGCACTCTGTTGCGCAAAGTAGAGAGAGTTTTCCGTCACTCAAGAGTTTCCTGCGCAGAAAGCGCAATACTTATAGCAGATTGAAACTCACAACATATATAGAGTTGTATCCACAAAGACTTATCATCATTCATGCACTAAGTCGAATAATTCCTGCTCATTCAAAACACTTGCAGATTCCATCACTGGTCGTATAGAGGGAGGTATGTGGTCCTAGAGATACTTTAAGAAAACTGTAGATCTGGTCAAAAGTATCGAGACGAACGACAAGGGGAAGTTTAGTCCAACAATATCAGTATGGCAAAACGTTCAATATTGTTTAAGAAACAAAAATAATTAGGGTTACGCACACGGTAGACCGCTACAACACCGCAAACTCCACCCCTTAACCCATAACAGCCCGAAATATTAGGGGTGAAATTTAGCTTAAGAGAAATTGGAAAGATTTTTTCCATTAAAATACAAAATTTTAAGCTTTGAAAAATGCCTGAATTATTAAATTTCAAGTTTCCAGAGGTGTGATATTTTTTTAAATTGTGACAATACTGAACTTAAAAGATCCTCTAAAATATTTTTTATGTTTCCGAAAGGCATCGCTTGGCGGTAGTGGGTTAATTATTGCAGCCGCAACATTCTTGGTGGGGTTGGATGATCCTGTTGCACTGCGAAGGGGTTGTGCATAAAAACAATGCGGCATCGCGCGTCAAAGCACGGGAAGGCCTCAGCCGGTAACATGCGATGAGAAATCTTCCGCTGCACAGAGCCCCTGCAAAGTCTCGGTTAGGCAATATCCGCACCCAAATGCGGCGCGGGTTGTCTATGCTGCACTTCGTAGGGGCTCTTCCCTGCGCTCGACAGTTTCCGCCAATGATCGCCCGCGAGCTAATGCGCAAACATGACGTTCCTCACAAAGCTACTGGTTAAAAATTTGGCGTTGGTAATTCTAATGCATTTAAATACGGAGGACCTCGAGCACGGTCAGCTAATTTCAACGGTATTGCCAACCTAAAGTTCTAGAAAACAAACCATTCACTTGGTTTGAATGCGACACGAATTTTGATCTCGACTGTAGAGCATCTACTGTTCTGAAAGTTGTCCTCTTTTGGATTTACTTGGTGATTGTTGAGGATATGTACAGTGAAACCTCTCTATAACGTTTTCCAAGGGACCGAGCGTTTCAAACGCTATAGGGAGGTAAACGTTATAAGGAGGTAGGCGTTTAAACCGTGAAACTAGTTTCGTAAAAGCTTTTACTA
>Ga0058701_10003808_pt1 | contig 12076 bp, 4 predicted proteins | sample AgamicOrMae_FD_97039 | JGI IMG/M metagenome (GOLD analysis project Ga0058701, IMG submission 97039) | Agave microbial communities from Guanajuato, Mexico - Or.Ma.e | ecosystem: Host-associated > Plants > Phyllosphere > Phylloplane/Leaf | place: Guanajuato, Mexico | collected 2012-06-04 | reverse complement strand
CATTATCCCGAATGCGGACGTCCACAGGAGGGGGAGGTGCAAACCGGTGGACATGTGCGGACATGGGGGAGGAGGGGGTCAAAAATCTCGAAAAAACTGCGGACGTCCTTTGTGAATGGCCCCTTACGTGATTTCCTTTTGGTTTGTGTGTCAAAATACATTAGAGGAACTGAAGGAATTGTAACGTAATTCAGAGTTGTAACGCAAGTTTTTACCGTTTTTCTGAATACCGCATGACTCGAGGTAAACTGTTATCGTAAAACCAACTTTTTTTTCGATTTTAACGAACTCCGCGACGTAAAAAGCATAAAACGTAGAGGCTCATATAAAAACTTCACTGTTTAGCTTGAAATTGTCGTTTGCTGGCGTCTCGCGGAATTCTTTCGCGCAGCGGAATATTTCCTAGTCTTGTTTTTGAATGACTATCTGTGGGTAATTATAGGAAGTGACAACGTTGAAAGCCTTTTCTCAATACGTGCGTTATTCCTAACAATATTCGGAAAATGTAAAGAAAAATGCCTCGAAGGAGGTGTACAAATTCTGCCAGGCGTTATTTTCATTACATGTATTTGGGTTCCGGATGAAGGATTTTTGTACAACCTCAGGTTTTAAGGTTGTATACAACCTTAGATCGAATCAAGGTTGTATATAACCTTAGGTCGGATGCGGGCGGGCCGGGCGAGCGATTTCGGAACAAAAGTGGTCCAGCTGTCAGGAGTAAGGTGCACTGCATCGCGCACCAAACCGCACGCCGCTTCGCCAGGCACTATCTTTTAATAAAGGTAAACTTACGAGATGAGATGACTTGCAGTGCCGAATGCCATTATTAATAGCGTTGTTTGGCAACAGCGGCGAAAGCGATGCGGACCAAGCGGGCGCCGCGAACATGCGATACGAAAGGTGGCAATCTGTTGTATGAGTTCGTCGCCAACCTGAGCGGAGCGAGGGGTATGGACGAGCGGTAACGGGGAGCGGGGTAGCTGGGTGAGCAGTGACGGGGAGAGGAGTAGTGGGGGTAGTGGGGCGAGTGATAGAGGGGTAGCGGAGCGAGGGGTAGAGAGGCGAGGGGTAGGAGCGAGCGGTAACGGGGAGCGGGGTAGCTGGGTGAGCAGTAACGGAGAGAGGAGCAGCGGGGCGAGTGATAGAGGGGTAGCGGAGCGAGGGATAGAGGGGCGAGGGGTAGGAGCAAGCGGTAACGGGGAGCGGGGTAGCTGGGTGAGCAGTAACGGAGAGAGGAGTAGTGGGGCGAGTGTTAGAGGGGTAGGAGCGAGCGGAAACGGGGAGCAGGGTAGTAGGGCGAACAGTAACGCGGATAGTAGAGGGGCGAGTGATAGCGAGGCGGGGGATAGAGGGTAGCGGAGCGAGGGGTAACAGGGCGACTGGCAACTCTGCAAGGGGTAGCCGGGGAGAGGCGAGGGATAGAGGTGTAGCCGGGCAGAGGCGAGAGATAGAGGGGTATTAATAGAGGGGTAGCGGAGCGAGGTGTAGCGGGGCGAGAGGAAACAAAGCGAACGGTAACGCGGCGAGGGTTAGTCGCGAGGGAAGCAGGGTGTAGGGGAGAGGGGTAACGGGTAGAGGGTAGCGACACGAAAGGTAGCGCGGCGAGATGTAGCGGAGCGAGCGGTACCGATAGTGGGGCGAGAGGTAGTGGGACCTCATACTTGTTTAGGGTTTAAAGTTAAAGCGGGTACTATTTTTTTATTTTTTTAATTTGTTCTGGAAGGCGTGTGAATTCTGATGCCGAAAAAAAAATTACTTGACATCTGTAACCATAATACTATTTGATCGCGCAAGGCATAGACGAAATACGTGTTCATATTGAGACAACAAAGTTAATTTAAGACTATGTAGTGACCGAAGAGAAGTGACGAAATCATTAAGGCTGACATGAGTTGCACTTTTCTCGGGAATTAACGGAAGATTGCTTAGTAAGACTAGAGTGGGCGGTTCTATTTATCACCCTGTCGCTGAAAATAACACGAGAGCCTCGCTTTCAATACAAAGAAAAAGATCGTCTCTAAATTTATTCTTTTCCTAAAACCGTTTATTCTTACCTCTGTCAAAAGCATCGTCTGGAATCTTTTTTTTTTCTGTCAGCGGTAACTGTAATTTAAATTGCAGTACGCACCACAGCTCAATTTTCGGTGTGTGTAACAGCGGATATTGGTGAATTGTTTAATCAGAAACGCGGTTTAATCAAATAATTTAAAGTCAGCGATTCTACTTACAGCTTCCTGTTTGTAATTAAACCGTACAGGACTTGTGACTATAACCCATTTTATTATCATGTTCTTAACATTATACGTAGCCTAGTACGAACTCATTAATTATTATCTACTCTTCATTTGTACCAACATTTTGAGTGAAGAGACGAAATTACTTTGGAGCAAGGCTTCACTCCTCCACAAAGTAATATTTGTACAATTTCCAGCTACAAAAGAGTTTGCTGTTTGTTTAATGAAACAACTTTATGAGTATCCCGGAACAAAATCATAAAGATGGGGCATCACTAGTTTTATGATTTCAAGAGCTTCCACGAGAACTCCATTAATTTAAGAGCTTTCATGAGGACTCCATTCGTTCAAAAGGGACATATTGCCTTGAATAGTGTCCCCATGCAAGAACATATTTTTATTAATACATCTACTACAAAACTATTCCTTCTTCAGGTAATTGAATCTTTGCAAGCTACGATCAAAACTTAAGTTTTGGTAAATATTTCGCCATTTTCTCTGTTGAAATGACATTTTAAGCACTCCCTAAAATGGTTGTATGGGCAAATGGACCAGGGGGGCGGGGGGCTGATGCAGGCGAATACCGTACTTTCAAGTCCATAGTGCACTTACATTAGAGGGAACAAATACCATTTGTCTGATTATATCGAAAAAAATTAAGAGGGTATAGTGGGTTTCTCAACGGTTTGAGAAGGTTTATTTACAGAACCCGGTCATATCTAGTATAATTACTTCTTTTGTGTTTAATAACAATAAAACAACAACAATTTCATCGACATGGAAAATTAACACAGGTGTATCTCCGAATGCGCCCTACCTATTCTGCAAAAGCAAATCCGAATTTAGGCGCTCATATGGTCTCTAAACGCCAACATAGGTAGCTCACCATGAAAGCTCGCTATATGTCGAGATGTATCCAGCTTCCATGTGATGTGCGTGGTTCTGAACGAGCGCTTCTGGACCGACAGGCGCGGCGGCGAGCAAAAAGCAAAACATCCGAAACACTCGCCTGAAAAACTGACACGGTCTGACATGGGAGCGAATAATGGAACTCACAGGCAGGCGAACAGCCTTCGATTGCACCTGAAAATATGTCCACATCGTTAATTTAGTGGTGAAATTTTCCACTTCTTGCGTGCTACCCTTCGTCGACAAGCCGAGCGGAGCGGCAGCGGAACGAGGCACAAGACACGTCATCTAAACTAGCCAAAGAATATAACCTAGGTTATACCTTTATCTAACCTAGGTTTACCTAACCTAGCTTTACCTAACCTAGGTTTACTTTATCTCCCCGGTTGTTGGTCAGTATCCTCTATAACTTGATGAATGGTTGGAAAATTCTATCGTAAAATTCCGTCTATCAGTGTCTCGTGCCGAGCGATTCTTGAGCCCCTATGAAGATTTTCCTTGATGAAGATGCAGCCCGATCCACACGAGTGTCATGCATGTTGCCTATAATGGGCCGAAAACCAAGTAATTCAGCCGGTAGTAAGGCGACTCGCACGGCTTTCGTGTCGAGTGGGTCGCATCATAACCTCAGAAAATCCTCAGGTGCTTACAATTCGCTCGGTACGAGTTCAGTACCTGTATTAAAAAGAGTGTGGCGGTATGGTTTTCTTCGTTGCTCTTGTACACAGTAAAAACAAAACCCCCTTTATGAGAATGCTATACCTGTTTTGGGCATAAAACTATAACGGGGATACAGCGTTGGTAATTTTTCAACGTAGACCTATGTTCAGCCACATCATCAAAAGGCTCTCGCCGAGACCTTTTGAATGATATGGCTGAACATAGGCCTATCTTGAAAAATAACCTAAATACGCATCACTCCCTTAATTTTCAAGATAGACCTATGTTCAGCCACATCAATGGAAAGCTCTCGCCGAGACCTTTTGAATGATATGGCTGAACATAGGCCTATCTTGAAAAATAACCGAAATACTCACCAGGTTTCACACCCAAAACCGATATATAGCATTCCCCAAAACGGGGTTTTTGTTTTTACTGTGTATCGAAATCACTTAGGTGTTAGTGTCCGGCTAAAACATCGCGGAATACGTGCGCGATACGTGCGCGCTTAATAAATTACACGTTCGAGTAGTGCGTTAGCTAAGTTCGCAGTGCGTACAAAGGGCGCATTTCCCGCGATATTGTACCCGCGAAGGTGGTGAACGGTGAACTTAACCGTGGTAGAAGTTGCGTTCTGTGGATGGAGAAGTGCTTTGTTGGACTGTGTTGTGAGGCACATGTGACCTGTTTCAGGTGAGCGGCACCCCGACAGTGAGTGCCGCCGCGTCGACCGCGGCTTCGACGGCGGCATCCGACGGGTCGTCAACCACCGGGGATGACGCATCGTCGGAAGCTTCCATGCCCGGCGCTCTGTCCGCCTCACTCAACCCTCTGGCCGACGTCTTCCGCAGCAAAAATGCCTTCTGGTCAAGCGGTTAGTGCCCATCTCTGATTTGGAAACTATTCCTCTCTCTACAGTGTAAACGAAACACCTGTTTTAGGGAGCTCGTACCTGTTTTGGGTGCACTCTAAAACTGAAATAATGAAAATTCACTATTTCCCCTACAGTATTCCTCCACTGATTTCATTCAGTGGAGCAATTTTTTAGGGGAAACTGTGAATTTTCTCTGAATCCCGGTGACTTTCACTGTTTTAGATTTAGAGTGCGTGAAAATAAAACGGGGCTAGCACGTATTTTGATTATTTTTCAAGCTAGGCCTGTGTTCAGTCATATAATTGATTCAAAAGGACTCGGCCGGAAGCTTAACAAAACATCCGTTTAAGAGAACGCTATACCTGTTTTGGGTGTGAAAACTAAAACGGGGGTGTTACGTATTTTGGTTATTCTTCAAGATATGCATATGTTCAGCGATACCATTCAAAAGGTCTCGGCGAGAGCTTTCGATTGGTGTGGCTGGACGTAGGTCTATGTTGAAAAATTATACGCACTACCCCTGTTTATTTTCATACCCACAACAGGCATAGCATTCATTACTAAGGCATTTTGCATTAAAAATATGATTTCGATCAGTTTTATAGTTGAATTTCCTACCTTGATCCAACCTCGTTCAAGTAATTATATACATTTTAAGGGCTCCTTAAGAATGCAACCGCATAGATTGCAAGGTTAGGTTACGTACCTTGTGTTCGGAATTTTCGGTGGTATTAGGCAATCTCGTTACTTCTCTCCCGGCTCGGTAGCTGCTTCTGATCGTATACCCGTCCCGTCCCCTTACTGTATTGCGTTGCCTGCACCCTCGGAGGCCTCCCTCCCCCGCGAAACACAGCTGCATGAAATTTCAAGGCTGCATTTTCCGTTGCAACTCACCCTTTGTGAATTACGACAGCGTCGAAACTATTTAGGTTAAATAAGCTACCTTGTCAAAAGTTCCATAATTCCCGCATACCCGGAAATATGCCTCTCGGGAAAGCGATTAAAAAGCTATTGCCGGAAATTAGAAAACGGTGACCTATTTTACCCAAGCCTGATGTCGCTTGTTCTTGTTGGCGGCAAAAAATGCCAACGAGAAAGGGTATACAACTTGTCGATCAGAACAATAGCCTTGGTAATAACGGAGTGAGATGCCAAACACCTTAACGTAATCCCGATCGTTGCAATGAAAGGATGAACCACAAAGCACAAGAGGTAGGAAATGTCTTTAAAAAGTTGAGCTGCGCTGCTGTCGTGCGTCGCGGTGAACGCGTGCGTCAGCCAATCAGGTTTGAGAACACGCTGACGCGCGAGCCAATTTAACCAATCGCAGTCCCGGACCTCGTTAGCTGACGCAGGCGTGACCGCGACGACGCAACAGTTCCGGACTGTTAGTGCATCATGAGAGCAGAATTTCAACCTTACGTTAGAGTAGGGCGGTCCTACGCTCATGAATGCACCTTCTCAGTGCCTCGCTGCAAAGCTAACGTGACCCACTCGACGCACGTGTTGTGGGAGTTGCCTACCTCCAGCGATGATAAACTCTTTCAGAGGACTTTGGCGGAAGCTGGAAATAAGTTTTAGTTGGTTTTATTCGCGAGAACGCTCCATTTTTTTCTTTTTTTTCTTTTGTTTTGTTTCGAACGGCGTTATCGTGGGCCGATTCGCCCCCTTGTAAAGTCGGATCAGCTGCTGTTTTCATTAAATCGAACTGAAAATATTTTAGGAGTGTCCAATTTCTTGATTACTTTGAAGTTTAATTCACATTTTTTTAATGTAAGGTACGTACGCATATTGTAAATGTTATTTGTTGAAGGCGTATTTGGAATTGGTCAAGGTCAAATATATGAGCTAAATTTTATTTTAAAACAACTCTTTTTTTGTACTGCTTACCGGCACTGTTGAGCATTGAACATATTATTAAGGGTTTAATTGTATGGGAACGTGAAAACCTGTTCCCAGGCATGTCTGCTCTCGATTCTTGTTTGTTTTTTTATTATGTTTTTTTTTTTTTATTTTAAGACCTTTTGGTTATTTGGGAAGCTTTCAAACCAAATTAAATGACACAAACAATTGTGGGTAAGACATTCGTCTCATTTATTTTAGAAGACATTCTGCGCATAGGCTCACAATAATTCCTCGAGTTTTCTTGGAGACATTAATTTTTCTGGGCAAAGATTCGCCGTGAATACTTTCGGTTCGATTTTGATTCGATTCCTTTGACTTTGCATTTAGGCCTATGTCTGCTTATGTTGGCAGAGAGCGAAGGGCCCCCAGCTTTCCCATGGTTCGGAAAGCCGGTAACTTGAAAGGAGTGCTCGAAAGAAGCCCAGAGACCTTAATATTTTCATACTCGCTCGTGTATGCGTGGACATCTTCCGCACCTTTATTACCTTAGAAAACAGAAAAATAATTATGCCATTGTGTTCTTAAAAGGGGAGTCATCGACTTCTGATTTTGACAAACATTTAACGAACCCTTTTCTAACGCATTGTGATCTACCTCATTTTGGGGAAAAAATAGTTTTCCGATTGTGGTTGCAATTCGTATCGACGGAATTTGGATTATTGCGAAAAGACAGCCCCTGGCAAACTGTTCGAAAACTTTTTTCTTTCTTGATTTGAAACATCGGAAACCGAGTTGGGGAGAAAAAAAGAAGGGAGGACGTTTTGGAAGTAAAATTCTCAGGTAAAAAAAAAGGTCTCAGAATCATAAATCATGTATGGTTCACACAATTCTTGAGATCTCAAGCCGTTTGATGTAATGCCTAAAAGGCTGCCAAAAAAATGCCAAGAAAAGAAGAAAAATACCCCAATTTTGTGGAAAATTCGTTTGATTGCATCAACTAAGGAAAATGTTACCAAATTCTAGGGTAATTGAAATATACGCGCCAAGAAACTTATTTCAAATCGGTCCATTCCATCAAGTGATACCGGTATCCTCCAACAGTATAGGCCTATTAACAAAGTTTTGAGCTTATAGATCCATATATTCATACCAAGGTGGATTAATTGATTATAAAATTTCTAAAGATCCACCTTGATTCAGACAGACATGCACATATCAAGCTTACAACAGTTTTTTTTTTTCAAAGCTAGAAAAACATTACTTTGAATTTTTGGTGGCATTCCAAAGCTTTTCGCTTTCGTTCCGGGAGCATGGGAGTAGAAAGTGTACTGTATGAATAGGTTAGTCAGCTATCGGATAAGAGCTAGCGCGTCTTCTGTCCTCGGGAGAAGAACGGAGTCCTTTAATTGAGGATTGGCGGGGGCCAATACTTAATAGATCTTTTCTCTACTTTGCGGGCGGGCATTGGTCGACGGGGGCGCAAGACGCAGGGCCGGCGCCGCGGGGTAGCGCCAGTATTTGCTTTCAGATCCGAGGATAGACGGGAAAGGCCGATGTTAGCCGAGCGGTTTAACAGGTGCTGAATGCCCGGTCCGTCCGACTTGGCATTACTTTTATTTCTATTTTGTTACTAAATGAATTGGATCTAATAGGAAGCGCCTTATTTAAGATACTACGCTGTTTAGAAATTAATCCTATTATTTTTTTTATTCGGTTTGATTAGGTATTTAACAATTTATAAAAAAAATCGAGCAGATAAACGTTTTAACTAAAGTTACTTGTGGTGATAGCGTACCGGTACCATATTTTCAAAATCCGGTGAGGCATTACCTCTGAAAACTTTTTACTAAATTTGAAGTCCTCCCCAAAAAATGACGATGCCGAAACCTAATTTTAGGTAAAATGGACAAATAAAGATCAATCAATCTGTTCTGGTTGAAGAAAAGCTCGAAGAAGGGTTGCAAGTGGCTTGAGTACCGGTAAAACATGATTGTCGACCTAAGAAGATTTTAAAAGCACTTATTTCACTTGTTGAAGTTTGTTACAAGTTATTGGAATTGGAATCGGGACGTTATTTTTGCGCTTCAAGGCTGAGGCAAAAAAAAGCCGTTTTTTGCTATTTTTTTTAAAGAAAGAAAATATTGGCTGTTTCACAATCACCGATGAAATCTCTCGCTGTCCGACCTTAGATCTTAAAAGACTTATTGGATTTTCGCTCAAATTCGGTTGGGGAACCCTGGCTGAACTGTCCGTGCGGATATCCGTAAAATTACGGATGTCCGTGTCGTACAACCACGGATATCCATAGTAAACTTAGCGCTCTGATATTCGTAACAACGATATCCAAGCGGATATCCATGCGGATATCGGTTCTGGTACGCAGGACGTGGATATAGGATGACGGATGTAGGAGCGTGGTTTACTACGGATATCCGTGGTTGCACGGATGATTCGACACGGACATCCGTTTTTACGGATATCCAAGCGCGGACAGTTCGACCAGGGAAGATATTTAGATTTTGCGACACTAAAGCCCTCCTGCGCTGGTGGTGTTACGGCGTTTTTGGCGCTTCACTCATTTCACAGCTTTGCCATCTGTACGGTACACGTTTAACATGGATCCTCTTTCAATCCCATAACACATGTTACGAATGTCAAACTTTCATTCAAGACTTTTAACAACGAACGACGTTGCTTGGCTTGTATCTCCGCAGTCTGTTTTGTTTGTGATATCGTTGATATCGTGCGCAGCCGCTTCGCGAATCTCGACGTTATCAAGCGCCCTCTATCGCGACTTTCACTTACTTAGAAGCCTCGCTGCTCGCCGAATGAGACCGAAGATAGCCGAACGGGCCCGAAAGCGAAACCCGACCACGGCACCTTAGATACCAGAACATTGCGGTTTGCGCTTGCTCCTTTCGCACTGATTCAAGAGGCAAAACCTTACACTCAACCGAAAATTTATCTAATATATTCTTAAATTATTGCGAAAAATTATTATCTACCCTTATCTCAAATCAAAATCCAAAATAAATGAATTAAGTATTTAGGAAGCCGTGCTTTCCGGAAAGGATTTTTAACTTTTTCCTCTCGCTGTACTGCCTATCAAGCTAAGGAATTTTGTCCAGGGCTTGTTAATTACAATTTTTTAAATGTTGAAATATCAAAATTTTTATTGTGAGATGACGCGAGCGCGAGAATGAGAATATGTACAGAGGCCAAAGAAGCGAGACGGGAACCGACAAATGGTTACATTCCCATGATGCAATGTCCCTGTGGCATGTGCCTTCTGTGTCGGCCATTTTGCACTTCTAGTGAGGAATTGTGTTGAGTTGGAAACTCTTCACTACAGTAAGTAATTATTGATACTGTTTATTGACACAAACTTGTTTCGCTTTAATAAATATATGCGTTGTCGGTCGATTTACGCTGTTGTTAGGTGTATTCATGATCAAGTTATTTGTGTCTGGCATGAATGCGGTGTAGCCTTTTCCTCAGCCTAGACTGGTCCCGTACAGAAGCCTAGGCCTAATGAGGCACATGGTTTCCGTTAATTTTTATCGTGTGCCCGTTTGGAATGTGAAGTTTGTTGCCTTAATTATGGGCTCTTGTATTTTCGATACGGTGTATTTTTGATCGGTAGCCAGAATTATCAGTGCTAAAAATCAGTTTTCTGCAGCAAATTATTTATATGTGGCTCGGGGTTGAAGCTCATGTTTGATCTAAACGTGCTGGGCGTTCTTGCTTCAATTTTGGCTAATTTTTCCTTGATTCGAGTCACCCCAAAGTCGTCTTCGTTATGTGTAATCGCACAAGTCATGTTTACGTGTGCTAAAAGCGAATCAAGTGCATTTATGTCAGGAATCTAGAAATCACATGACACCGAGCACTCCTCATAACACATTTTCAGTAAACAAAATCGAAAGAAAACCCTTCAGTTCTAGTCACCATGGAAACAGCAATAGGTACGCGTAACCCTTTTTGTACTTAGTAATATTTGCTGTGTGCGATTTGACCGATATCCGCATCTCATTGCGATGAAATGTGTGGTTATGGTAGGTCAACAAGGGCTCATGCCCATGCGCTCCTACGGTGGAGGTGGCGTGTCCACTTTTTACGCAATTTGCTCAATTCATATCGTGTGCACTCGTGATTTTTTGTTGTTCTCTGTCTTAAAATAGTTACGGTGTGTTATCTGTTGGTATTTGATTGGGCGAAGCCACTTCGTCCGTATATTGTCGCACCTCACGTAATCAAAAAATTTTTCATTACCGACCCTTTTTCTTATCCTGTGTGGATTTTACTTCCGTCTTGACTGTCGTTAACATCATCCGTTGCTAGTTTAGGTTTATTAGAAGTAGGTAAACTTTGTTTCGGACCATGACCTGATTAGGCTTTGAGGTTATGGCCGGCACGTTCGTAGTGCTATTTCATCATCCAGTCGGTACTCGTACATAACAAAGGTTACTTTTGGCTCGGAAAAGTCTTGTTTATTAAATCCCCCATTTTTTTAATGATTTGTTGTTCGCATAGTTGAAGTGACTGTGGGTATAATCTGCCCTGGCATGATACAGGGCAGAGTGCTTTGAGTGTCCCAGCATAATGCAAGCACCATTGTATGTACATTCTTAACTGAAATTAAACCACATCACAGTGCTGTTAAACTCCATTCAGAACTGAGACACCTGCATTATCCTATTTTCCTCTTCCAAATGATATCTACCATGTCAACCATTTCTCACCCATTTACCACAAGTAAATGTGAATACTATTTATGGGTACTTTCGTCATATATTCATTACAGCGCAATATACAAAATGATAATTTAAAGCGTTTTATTGAGAGATGTGCCAAGCAAGTAGAAAAGTAAAAAGAGAGTTATGTGACCCTGCTCTGACCTTGAGGAAAGAAGATCATTTGGGATTGGGTGTCATTTTTAGAGCTATTGGAATCCTTACGTATTAAATTGCATGTGTTTAGATTTCTCATTGTGTTTTGTTTGTTTCCAGGTTGTGTGTACATGAATGGGGACATTGGGAAGCTGTGTTCAGGGGCGGTATACAGTACCACCCCTGAAAACCTTCCTTTGGCCACCCCTGTTTCAAACACAGACTATAGGTGAGTACCAGTCTCTCTGCAGTTTTATGTTTGTAGTGTAAAGAAGAGGGAGCAATAGAACCAGCAGTTGATGATACCAGTTCCTTCTATGGTATTCACTCCTGCTGTGGTTCAATTTGTCATTACGACCATGTATGAAAGACTGATGTTCTTGTCTTTGTCAGTTTCAATATCAATTATTTGCGTGTATGTAGTACTCAAGAGTTTCTCATAAGTACTAGCTCCGGGTTGAAAGCTACCCTAGTCCGGATGCAAAGTACAATGATTTTTGCCTGTATTGGTGTTGAGTTATTTGAGTATTTTAATTGTCTTGTGTTCAACATATTTTGGCATTCGAATTTTTTTTTTCTTAATTCCTTTGGTTAATTTTGATAATGATATTAGTTATTTCCACCACTTTTTTGTATAAACAAACACTTTTCTTTGTTTACAAGTT
>Ga0058701_10003807_pt1 | contig 12076 bp, 5 predicted proteins | sample AgamicOrMae_FD_97039 | JGI IMG/M metagenome (GOLD analysis project Ga0058701, IMG submission 97039) | Agave microbial communities from Guanajuato, Mexico - Or.Ma.e | ecosystem: Host-associated > Plants > Phyllosphere > Phylloplane/Leaf | place: Guanajuato, Mexico | collected 2012-06-04 | reverse complement strand
GTACCATGCCACAGAACGTGCAGTTTGTGTCGATAATATTAATTTTCAAGAAAATAAAACGCTCCTACCGAACGCGCAATATATTTTCAATATATCCGATCTACACTTATTAGGCCAATGAATTCTTCGTCCATGCATTTTTGAAACTTTTTACAGCGTAAATATGCAGGGGAATTTTTTTTGAAAAGTCAAGGCTAATCAATTTTGTTTTAATCCAAGATTTTAGTGCTGAAAAGCTGAGTATTAAACGCGTTTTTTTCTTCTTTTTTTTCATGAGCTGATTTGCATGTATTGTGTGTAACGTAAACGTTGTAGCTGAATCAAAACATCCAATCGAACCTTTTTACGTCCAGAACGTAACTTTGAACTCGATGGCGCCAAAACGAAATTTTAATCGTCTTGTTTTTAGGCTATTGTAAGTAGTTTTGCTTTGATAGCCCGCACGCCGAGGGCCGCCAACCGTGCTTCTTGGACTTTTGTCTACATATTGAGATTATGCATTCTAATGATAGCCTGCCACAACACAACGTCACAGGTATGAGAGAAGATATGTTCTGTACTACCAGAATTAATTTATGTATCATTCATTTCAGTTTAGTGCGTGGGGGGGATTCGAAGCCGTCCGTTTTTATGATTTCTGCACTATACCGGTAGTTCATATTGTTATAATTTTTTTCAGGCAGATCATACAGCAAAACTTGTCCATGAAGCTCTTAACGAAGAATCACTTTACATGGACGAGCGCAAGGAGGTAATTAACGGATTAACATTAGAATTTAATGCGCGTAATTTTAGCTAACTGAATTCTGGATAGTTGAAGGTATTCTCCCAGCAGTTGGTGCACCGGAAGTGCAGCTTTCACGTCTACGGATTTTTTACAATCGACTTACAGCTGATACCAAAGGTTTGTTAATTTTTTTAAAAGCCCCAAAACTGTATCACAACACTGTTTCTTTTCTTTTTTTTTTCTTTGTTTGTTTTCATCAGATTTTAGGTACAGTCACCGCCTATCTCGTGATTATGATGCAGTTTCAACTGTCACTTGCTGGTGTGGACCTAAACGCTTGAGTCCTAAACCAGCTACTATGTGATTTTTTTGTGGAATAAACATATTTATTACCTTTTTGTGTAATTTTTATTAACTCCTCCATTTATTATAGAATCTATTTTTAGACTTAATCATTGAACATCGCCTCAAACGCAGTAGTAAAAAGGTCCTTTGCCCCGTTCAGTACTACAGGGCAAAGGACGAGCCCCTTACAAACAGTGCATAGGCAACACGCACAACATTCCAGTGCATGAGTAGCCTACGTAACCTCTCGTTCCTCTGGGAAGGCCACTTAAATAGTTTGTAGTATATTTACAAAGGCAAATATTAGTCTCATCACTTGATTCAGGGAAATATCCTGGAAATATCCATAGTTTTCATCGGAAATATTCGCCTTTTTTCCGTCTAAAAATCCGCCAAACGAGCTTAAGTTTCCGATATTTCTGCTACTGTAGTGGCCACTGTTGTAATGCATCCCAGCATTCCCTCTAAAATTGTTATGGCAACAGGCGCCGCCGGATGCAGACGGTCCAGACAATCTTATCTGAGAAGTCCGTTCATTTTTCTTTTATTAAAAAAAAGTTTAGTTTACATAAACTGAAAAATCATAGTTTATGAAGCACTTTTTAAGTTGCATTTATTCTTAACAAATTATTTGCCTCGATTGACAAAAAAGCTAAACAGAAAGAAACGACTGCTCCATGATTGACAAACCGATAGAGAGGAGGACTTAAGGGAATAGTACTAAAATCGTTCCCTAAAAGAAAACAAAAAAAGAGGAGCCCCATGTTTTTTTTTTAATGTTCTCCTCCTGAATATTTCTTTTTCAAATCTCCGTCGTATTTCCCAAAAATGTGGACGATGTTAAATGATGACCTTTGTATTAAGAAGTATGCTTTAAGTTCATTCAATCAAAAAGGAATTGCTCATCAGTAAAATTTAGAGCGTCAAAGCCGGAAGGGTAAGAATCGCATCGTGGGATTTCCCGGGTCGACCAACTCTCCGGCAAGATTAATTGGGCCCGGGGTATCCCCTCAGAGAGCGATCGGGGGAGCTACCCCACATGTATCCACTGGGCCAAGGTGAACACAACGGGCATGCCCTCCTTTGCAGACTAATGCGGTTACAACTATCCGTTCCACCGGACGCTCTCCATTTCTTGAAAAATGGGGGTATTTATGTACCGTTGCCACGAGACATTTCATCAGTGAGCGCTAAGGCACCCGCGTATCGAAATGTCATGTCTTTCACTGTTAAAGTAGGTTTTTAAAATGGGTGGCACCCACAAACGCCAAATTTCAAAACCGTCAACACCGTACCCGCCAGTATACATAAGCGCCAATAATCATAACCGCCAAAATCAAAGGTTAGGTTAGGTTGGTAGCGGCGTTGGCGGATTTGAAATTTGGCGATTATGATAGCTACCCTTTTAAGTTATAGATCTAGCAGCGGACAGTTTAATATCTCAATAATAAGAGCAAAATCTTGTTCTAAAATTTTTCGCATTACGTCCATTTTTTTCAGCTTCAGACGTTATATATCGTTCGTGTAAACGTTTTCTTACAAACACGAATCAAATTATCCGTTATCTGTGGCGTACTCATGCCTACTCTACCTTACGATTAAATATTTTTTAAAATATTATACCGGTCTAGAAGAGAAATACTCACGGAGGTTCTTGAATTTCCGTGCCAATGCGACAGAGTGAGCGCGAGGGCTGCCTGTCTTTGTCTCTCCAGTCGCAGCCGCCCAAACGTTGCACTGCTGCAGTTGCTCCGTGGTGTTCACGTGGAATTGAGCGGACAAAGGGCATCAGTCTGCGTTTAAAATCGTAATTTCCGCGTTTAAAATCGTAAATTTCGTAAGTCGTATACATTTAAACTGCATCGAGTGAGTGTGCAAGTGTTCTGTGCGTGAGGTGTGAAACATGGTTCTAGTGAGGTTAATTTGGTGTTTACATGAACGAACTCAAATCTTCCGCTTACTGGATTACATCGCTCTGACAATTGTTCATGTTGCGGAACAAAATCAGGTACGCTTTAAGTGAAGCAATTGCAATTCGTAGCTATTTTATAGTCTCAATAACTATAACGCATGTTGTGACTTAACCTGTCAAATGAATCCTGGCCGCTTTTAGTTTTTGTTTGTTTTGGTTGCCGGTCTGGAGTTCGACACTTTTTTAAAACTCATATTTTTTTCTCTTTCATAAATACGGTTGTACTGTACCAACAAAAGCAACGAGTTTTATAGGCTGCATTGTTTACCTTCTGGACTCAACCCTAGTTCAACCGTGCCGTGATGATCAGTATTAACGACACATCACAGCCTTGTAGATTAGGTGTGCCTGAACTTCACTGTTACTAACAACTTGGAGCTTGCCGCCGAGAGGCAAGCGACTTCAGTCTTGGCGACGTTAGTACTGTACTTGGTAATATGTTTGAGAGATTCTGGCTCAATTGACATACCTTAAAATCAGCTTTTTTTTCCGAGAAGAGGAGAAGGTAACAAAAGTGGCCTAACTAAAGAGTAGCGTGCCGTCACTCCTAAAAATAAATGTTTATCTGTGTATTTAAAGTAAGAATCCAGCTTTAACCTTGCGCAAAGCATTAATTAAACTTATTCCAAAATACCACTTATCAAAACTTCAAGCCTTTTTTCTTTTTTGCCATTCTGTGAATTTCAAGAAGAAATGCAGTCTGAATTTTACCGCTGACGCACTATTTTATTGAGTTAAAAATACAGTTCAACAAAAAATCTTTAAAAAAACTATCAAGTGCTACGTTAGGATAAAAAAAGGAAGGAGTCCAAATCAAGAGCCAAAAAATCTCGTAAATTATTCCTTTTTCACAAGTATTCGACATAAAAAATATTTTCCTTTTACAACGTAAAAAAGATCTTTTTTTAAAAAAAAACGTATTACCATTTCAAAACTCGTTTCAAATGTATTTCCTGTGTTTTCATTTCGCAAATCGGAAGAAAGCTTTCGTGAGTGCGTCACTGATCGGATCGTCCTGTTTTCGCGGTCTCTCTCTCTCGCACATATTGACGTTCGCTTATCTCTCTCTTTACTTGTACGCGAGTAAACAATTGGTTCGTGGGATAAACGACGTTTTTATGAACCTAATATTAAGCTGGATTTGGTCGGACTAGGTCCCACAAGTCGTAATAGAATTTCTATGATTCTTTTTATTTTTTTTTTCAGCCTGTTAATGTGCTTTGCCCGCCCATTTTTATAAACTGATCTGTCTAGTCAACATTATCGTCCTTAAATTTGCCCGTTGTCTGATTAAGGGCGCCTGGACCAAATTGCAAATTCTCCTTTGAAACTGCACATTAATTTTGGAGTAATTCGGTGATAAAGAGAGCACTCAACGTTTCTCAGCAAGCATAACAATTTATTTTCTTTGGGACCCATGTACACACATTTTACTGAAGATATTTCGCTCGGTATGTTTAGCCGTAATAGCGACCTCTGTAGCGATATCCACCTCTGTAGTAACCGTAGCCGCCACCGTAGAAGCCACCTCTGCCTCTATAGCGAGATGGCTCTGGGTCGGCGTCGGCGGACGGAGATGGCGATGCGAATGCCAGAGCAGCCAACATGACAAAAACGACAAAAATCTGGACAGTAGAAAAAAAAGCTGACATGAGTTATCCATAATCCGAATGGACTCCAGCAAATGTTAAGTTGTACCAAGGAACAAAAGTTTGGGGTTGGCTAACCTTGTCTATCCACCCACCTGACGATACTTAGGAATTGATAATGCTTTGGTTATGTTTTTACTAACTGTAAAATAAACCTTGCTATAAATGTTTTGAATTAAAATTAGGGAGTGTCTATTGACCCGACTGCTCCATTTAAGTGTATTAAATTGAGCTCCGTGAGTTCAAGTTACCTCCCATTTTAGGTTTTTTTTTTGACGTGCGTTCAAGTCTCCCTATATTTATGTATGTCGGGTAGCAACCGAGATAGCAACACGCGTAAAATTAAACATAATGGTAACGTTTTTTTTTTCCTTTCGGAAATGATTGGCAACTGCCTGATAAAACACAAGAGCTTACGTTTTGGAAAGCACTAAGAATATGACTGTTATTTAAATGTGTTTCATATAGGAACGAGTAAAAATTTTCAGTCGGATAACCTAACATCTATGAATGTGTAATTAACAATTACAACATTTCTCTGCACAGGACTCGCTGAGGATTTGCGTTCTGATCATTTATTCTACAGTTAGAACCAAAAATATTTGTTTCTTCCTCGAGCGTCAAGATTTTCGACGTTATAGAAATCTTGGTAACACATCGTCACCACAACATGGATAGAATTGAACTCTACAGAAAGGCAATGGCAGCAAGACTTTCATCACGACTTTTTGAAAATGGTCACTATATTTGTGGCGAACTTACCGCAAGGAACTTCATGTTGAAGGAAGTTCTAGATTTGAGTGGAGATGTAGCAACGATGAGAACTGAGTAAACACTAATTGCGTCGTTAATCCTTGGATTAGCTGAGCCCGTATTTATAAGTTAGGTATGCTTATTCGGCAGATTTTACTAACCAATAAAATGCTTGTGGAGCGGCAACAGCGTGATCCGAGACCGGTTTTCGGCCAATAGAAGGATTCCCCGTTGTTTATTTGCGAATTTCAACTGTTTATTTTAGCTCGATATATTTTTGGAAATCACAGGTGTTTTTCTTCTAAGTTAAAGAAAAGTTTAGGTGACACATCGCATGGCATTCGAAATACGAATACATGTATTAATTTGGTCTTCAAGTGTAATTCAAGCATTATTTGAATCGTGCTGCTTTCGCTTTAAAATTCTTTCAACCAAAATATTTCAATAAATGCTTTTAAAAGTTTACTTTTTATATCGTACTTTTTCAAAAAAATTCAGAGATCGTTTTTGCTTCAAATTAGAAGTGGATTCTTAAGACTCGAGACTAAGCGTTAAAAAATGTATCCTTGAATTATTAAAATTTAATTTTAAGACTTTTAGTCGTACAAGGTCACTAATCAAATAAACGAAAAAGAGTTCGGTGTCATATATTGGGCGTTTTGGGGATACGAGTAAAGTACCTGTGTCACTCTAAAGCGATATCAATGAAAAAGACATGGCAAATATGAAAACGACAAAGATTTTTTAACGAGGTCTGAAATCAAGTGGGTATGAGAAATTCGAGGTAGGTTTTAAGGTTGATCAATTCTAGAACTTATTTGCGCGACTGTTGACGCTTAATTCTACGCGTTTATTTTACGCCTTTCCTTGTGACTTGTCCTAACTCTTTTTGTCATATTAATGTTGGGGATTTTTCTCCCCTTTTTCGTCTTTCATCTGTCTCACCACTCTGGCTATCATTTCATCTCTTATTTTTGTTCTGAATATCACCCTTTCGATTCCCATTACCTGTTCAATGACAAATATTCCTTGCATCGCCTTTTCTCTCTGTCATTCTCACGACAAATGAAGCTGCCGCGCTTTAACAATACGTAATTTTACGCATTTAATATTACGTTAAGTGAAACATGGGAGTTGTTTTATTTCCCTCTAGCGAAAATAATGTGAAAAGTCAATCTCAAACAATCGGATTTCCGTTCTTTTCTAGTCTTCAAATGTTGTTTTCAAGCTCATTCATAGCCGTATTTTTTGTCGGATATTTGGATTTCAACGGTTAAGTGGCGTGGACAATAGACTTCAACTTCAAGTAGTCGTTCGTTCGGAGTTAGGCTTCACCGCAGTAGCTGCGTTGTGTGGGTTGCCTACCACCGCACTTGCTGATAATTCTCAGTCAGCCACTCGGAGACTCTTTAAATAAAGCCATTGCTTGATGGCTCGTAAATGGATTAGACATCAGTTCGCGAAACCTATTTATTGTCCATGGCTTTACTCCAAAAAATATTTAATAATCTTAATTCAACCCAAAAACCGCCATTTTTAAGGAGAAATCGTGGTTTTTGCACCCTAAATTTGGACGCTATCAAATAAGCTGTACTTCGCTCAAGAAATTTTGGAAGAAAAATAATGTAAGTTCAACGAGGTCAGCTGCTTGGATAGTTTAACTTATTTTTGGAGAAGGTTAACTCTGATAAGTTTCGGTTATATTGACTTTCGTTGGTTGAAATTTCGTTCGGTTTAATTTTCCGTCAGGCAAACTGACATTAGTTTCGGTAATTCTAACGAGGTTAACTTTGTTTGGGTCAAATGTGAAGTTAATTTTTTTAATGTCAACAATGATGCTGACATCATTCAAGTAAGGCGGAGCTTTATTTATGTTCAATCCGATTTCTCGTGGTTCATCGAATTAATCGAATAGCTCATGGAATTACATATTATGACCGGAATTCCAGCCATATTTTACATCAATCTAAGATAAAAATAAGAGGTAAAGAATATTTGATTAAAGTGCAAGGAAAAGCGTCCTTCTCCAAATAATAATCCACATAAATAGTTCAATCCGGAGAAAAGGCGATATCATCGGATCTTATGCTATTTGCATATCATCAGCCTGTTTTCGCTCTATCTCTCTCTCACCTGTGACGTGAGCTGTTGACCACGTTCTCAGGGTTTCCCCGCAGAATCGCCTTTATGTTGATACCTCATACTCGGAAAGTTAATTCATCTTCCTCCTATGTGAATTAGCTCTTCGGAAGTACTTAAAAGCTTGTTAAGTAGCGGTATTTTTTTATGAAATTGATGTTAGGAATACCACTTTGGCGTACGTGCTGTCTCGCAAAGAAAAATATCTTCCGGGGAGATACCCATATTCACCTAAAAACTTACGAAGTACCCGCACTCTTTCAGATAATTTTGCACAGGACATTGTTTTGACGCGTTGGAAATGGGTACTTCGTTTCCACTGTTATTGTTTGTAATCATCTCGCTTTTATTCAGATTCGTAAAGCCCTTTTCTCTTTTTCTTTGCATTTTTAAAATTTACCAGACCTTTAATTCAAGCATACGACTATAGGTTTCCCAATTTATGAAATTTTCTTGAAAGATACTATTATGAACAGATTTTTCTTTACTTCTTCGTTTTCATCTTAAATTCATTTCGATTGAAGGAGAGAGCTTGATTTAGAGGCTTTATGGGAGTAAAGGAGAGTGACATTTGAAAGTAAAATATGAGTTTTATGGGGTATTTTCTTATAGTTTTGGATATGAAGGTTTTACAATGGGCACAGGACTGCCCAGAACATCTACCCTTTTTTGACACATTAGCTGAAAACGAACTTAATTAGAAACTTGATAGAAAGGGCTTGACTTATTCAAATTCCTCCATTAATTTAACGATCAGGTAATTGACATGATTACCGCTACCAAAATAAATGAGAACTCCTATTCAGTGAATTTGACATTAGATGATTGCTGTGGGGCGATAAACTCATAAATGATCGGAAAAACCGAAACCGCAGAAGAAAAGAAAACAGGAATTCGGACTCGTTTTGATGTACCGGTAACGACGGAAGTGAGTCATGTACAAACTTAAAAATAACTACATTTTTTTTTTCAATTTCAGAACAGTGCATTAAACCTTTTAACTGATACCACTGCACCTTGTTTTGCGGATACTCACCTATAACATCCTGATTTATTTTCCTCTAAAAAGAATGTAGTCGAATGGCTCATTGCATCACTAAAGTACTTTAAGACAATGTTGATTGGAATTTTTCGCTAATAATAATAATAATAAAAAATAAGCCTTTTTAGGGTGTACTTACTTTGGGCTTAAAATTCATGGCGGCGGGTGCAATCCTTACTGCACTCTTAACTAAGATCTGAAAGAGCGCCTGAAATTCAGTGAATTTTCAGTGAATTTCAGAAACTTTCACTGACACAAATTTAGTGTTTAGAAAGTTATCAAGATAAACCTAGCAGTAACCATTTCAATTGAAATACCTCGGGGCCCGTTCTCTTGATATAGATATGGATATGTATATGATATAGATAGTTTTATGTCCATTGTAAACCTTTGAAAGTGTCTTTTACGACCTCATGATTTCTAACTTACAAGTTTGATCTTAATTACATTTTGAGAATCAACAACGTTCAACACTGCGTGGGTAAGGTTGCGTGCGATGGGCAAATCAAACCATTTTTTTTAACCTGGTTTGAATTTATTTTGGGATTCTTCGCCAATATTGAGCACACATTCTACTGACGTCATTGAGCAGATCACTTGACCAGCAGACAGCAATAATTAGAGAGAGAGAGAGACAGCGCGAAAACAGGAACAGTAGGCCTAACCCAGCCTCTGATGTTTTTATAAGCAGGTGATTTCGTGGGACTGGTTTCATCTCTACATTGTTGCTTTTCCCACTCGGAACAGCAGGAATTTCGCATATAACAGGCGAAATTCCGAGAGTTTAGCACGAAAATTCAACAGAAACGATTTGAGCAAACTTGCATGCGTTACCATTGACTTTGGCGTTTACCTAATAATAATAACTAGCTAATCCGACAGTGGAAGTTATTTGACTTCACGACTAAGTTCATTTTCTGAAGATTCTTTATAATACTTTAAGGACGATGCATTTATCCAATAAAGACTTCTCATCTTTTAGATCAAGGTTCCAGCCATCCCTAGGCATAAACTAGTTTTACTCGAATGATGTTAATATTCAGTCTATTTACTTTAGTTATGTCCAACTATCCTATCACTTAGTAATCAGGAATCATAATGTTCTTGTCTCATTCCGATTGCAGTTCATTGGGTTAATGTGTTGGAAAAGAAGTCGCATATTTAAATATTAACTAGAGTTTATTAAATTAAGATGAGGTATGTACAGATGAGATTGGTGATAATTTGTTGCTAAGTGTGGATCAGCCGTAATGTTGTCCGTGGTGGTGTCCGCCCTGGCCGTAACCGCCGTGGTGGCCGCCGTGGCCGTATCCGCCGTGGCCGTAGCCGCCTCCGTGGTGACCGCCGTGGCCGTACCCTCCGTGGCCGTATTGGGGCTCCGGGGCGGGAAAGGGGTTGGCCAGCGCCAGAACAGCCAGCATGGCGAACACGATAACGAGCTGGACACAAAAATTTAAAACCATCACTCAAAAGTCTCCACTACCAAATATTTACATCAAATCAATGTTCTTCTTCTTAATCTTTTAACGAACTAAAATCTCTTAAATTGCGTAATTTATGTAAAAAAAAACGCGAACTCAATTTCACGTGTAAAAAACATTTTTATAATCTCCAAATTACTATTTTACGAAAAATTCTGCTAAAAAAACCGCAGGTTTTCTTATCAGTGTTTTTAAAAAAAGTATTTTCTGGACATATAAAATGGTCAATTGAAGAAACTTACCGCGATGTACTTCATGATGCCAGAAAGTTGGTTCGAAGAGCTTGCAAATTGCTTGGATGTGATCTTGCTGGAGAGCAGTGAACACTGGATACCCTGTCAGTGGTCGCCGTGTGTTTATATACAACATGGCATGGCATCGTGCGCGATCACCTGGCCAACGTTATTCCCAGTCTTGTTTTCGCTCTGTCTCTGTCTGGCGCCATGACGTACTTACCACGTGGTCGCGTGTCACTGGGGAACCCTGGGAACGGCGAGCAGATATGCACTCCCAGATTTAAAGGTTGGATTTTGTAAACCTCTGTACCTTCTTCCGTTGCCAAGCTAGAGACAGCGGAATCGGGTTTCAGGCATTTGACTAACAAAGCCTTTTGTAGTTAACCTTTCATGGACGCCGCAAGCCTGATGCCGCTTGAGAAGTAAGCGAAATCAGGCTTGACCAAAGCCGTGTAGAGCGATGGAGGAGCGAGCTACGAGAAATTTAGAGCGTTGTGACGGAGCGAGGCACACAACAACTAACCTAACCTATAAGCCTCACATTGTGATGTCAATCCTCACATTGTCGTGTCATCAATCAATCAATAAATAAATCAATCAAACATTAATTAATCAATCATGAAAAGTGGAAACAGGGTGGAACATAGAGGTAGGCAATTATCTTTAAGACTGGAAGTGTGGTAAACTAGATGTTGTTTATTCAGTTCTTACGACTTTCCATACCATTTGATTGCCTCTAAATCCTAGTTACCGGCGAGTCCAGTTAGAAACTCGAGCGGTTTACAATAAGAAAAGTATTGTTTCCGCGGAAGACCCAGCTGATTTGTGACTGTATCTTTAAAGATATGATTACCTACTACTTTTATGAGTGATCCTAGCGGTGAACCGCGAATAATAAAAAGCTGTGAAACATAATTTGCATCTTAGAATTATTTATGAGAGGTTGTCCGGCCAGACGTCGAACTTTCTTATTAAACACACGAGTAATACAATCCTTGCTTTAGTAGCAGTAACTGTGCACTATCAGTAACTATTAAATGTATGACCTAAGCTTTCCCGTTTTCTTTTTTAGTTGTTGTTCATAAAAATAGTCCTTTGATTGGTTTCGTGGCTCTTGATTCACAATATACCTGAAAATAACAAAGCAAAATAGTAGCTTACATGAAAATAAGCCGGTAAACAATTTTGTTTACCCGTACTTTTCATAAGCAAAAAACGGATTTTTAATGTTATCAATATTCGCAGAATTATAATTGAATTTGCATACGTATTGATTTTATTAGAAGTTTGAAGATGTCTGGCTGAAAAAGGTTTTCAAGTTGAGCTCATCGATTTGAGGATTTGAGTCGTTTGTTTTCGGCGCAAATAAATACCTTCTTTCTTGGAGGAACTCCTTTAAATTTAAATAACCATTAACGTTCTCGATTTATAATCCTGCCGTTGTTAGTCTCAACTGGTCACGAAGAATGGATTGTTGCCTAACTGGCTCTTCAACGCGAAATTTAAATTTGTAAAAATAAAAAATAGCTTTCAAATCAACACATCTGTGCGCGGGGTAAAAGAAAAAAGTACTATCGAAGGTAACATAGATAAAACCATTCTTCCGAGATTTTTTTTTTCAAATTCAAACCGACTTTTTTAAATTTATTATTTAAAAAAGAAGTGTTGCTAGCAATTTAAAGAGATGATGCTTATTAACTGGGAGCAAAAGTCTTTCGGCAGTTTTTTCCCC
>Ga0058701_10003806_pt1 | contig 12077 bp, 8 predicted proteins | sample AgamicOrMae_FD_97039 | JGI IMG/M metagenome (GOLD analysis project Ga0058701, IMG submission 97039) | Agave microbial communities from Guanajuato, Mexico - Or.Ma.e | ecosystem: Host-associated > Plants > Phyllosphere > Phylloplane/Leaf | place: Guanajuato, Mexico | collected 2012-06-04 | reverse complement strand
TCACTACACTGTTGCGTATCATTTTCCACTCATACTTCCACAAAACACGCCTCAGCGAACATTCCTGTCAAAAGCCTGCGTCCAATGATGAAAACTACCGTACCTGTGTTTTGGTAGCCCTGCGTACCTGTTTCGTGTGCTTTTGGTTATTTTAGAGTAGAGATTGATCAATAAAAAGCTTCAATTTAATCCAAGTTTCGATCACTTGACAGGTCAAATTCTATTCCAATATTCGCGAATCTGCCTGTGAGGAATTAAAGGTAGATATTTGGTTTAATCTTACAAACTAACTTTCATAAATTTAAATACGCTCCCGTTTGAAGCGGAAGACGATTGGTTTAACTTGGAAACTAACCAAAAAACAGGTATTTTACTGTCACAGATCTGTAGGCCGACTAAAACGAATTTTTATAATTTCCCCACAATTTTTTGTACAGTATTAAAAACATTATAAATGATGATGTGAAATACTTTCATATAAAAAATTAATCATTACCAATCCATAAGACAACAATCATGATCGCCATATGACTTAATTTGTACGCGTGCTCCTCATATTATGAAAAAAAAGTTAATCTTTTTGTTATTATAACTTAAGAAGCGATTAATTAAGCCGCTAGATGGAGTTCCTTATTTTCGCATCATCTGAGTCTGGAAAATGCAGGGGGTGTCTTCGGAGAAAAACAGGCTGGAATAGGCATAATAATCCGCACTTAAGAGCGCAGTAAAAGAGCGAAAAAAATAGCGACGCCAAATGAGCTCAAATTACCCAGCTACTGTCAGTCAAGCCCCGTTGAAATGCACAATATTGACGGAGATGGGGCTTTCAAACAATAAAACGTTTGCGTCGACGTGCGGGTAGAACAACTATCGCATCTCGCCTGGCCTCGGCTCGGCTTGGTTCGCCTCCGCCCCGCTCCGCTCCGCTCAGCTGCTGTTTATCGAAAGAAATAATCTGAAAACTCGGAATGAATGGCTTTTAAATCGATTGTTACAAGCAAAAAATAAAAAGCGTCTAATTTTATAGGCGTTTTGGGCGCGTAAAAAGTATCATTCAGAGTCAAGATGATTATTAATGATATTAAAAGATAAATGAGACGTGAGGTATTCACTGGGGTGGCCAACAAACACAATCAATTCATTACGCATCGCGAGGCGCGATCGCAAAGCTGAATCGCTTCGCAATCGCAATCGCATCCATCCCACGGCGCGGCGCGCCAAGCACGCTCTCTCGCGCTCTCTCGCTCGCCTCGCGACGCGATATTCGCACTCGCAGCTTAGCCCCCTCGGCCCCCATCGGCCCCCTTTGTCCCTTTGGCCCCCTTTAGACTACTTTTAGAACCTACTACCCCTTTAGACTACCTTAGAACCTTCATTCGGCTCCCTTCGGATCTCTTCGGATCCCTTCGGATCCCTTCGGATCCTTCCGGATCCTTTCGGATCCTTTCGGATCTCTTCGGATCCTTTCGGATCTCTTCGGATCCTTTCGGATCTCTTCAGATCCCTTCGGATTCCTTCGGTTCCCTTTGGCCCCCTTCGTTTCCATTCGCCTCTCTCCGTTTTTCTTTGACTCCCGAGTCAAAATAATGTCCTTTTTTGGGCCTGTACGCCCTGATTTGAGTAATTCAAGGTTTTTCGTTGATCTGAAAGACCTTAATTAATTCCGGGACTTATTAGTCCTTTTCTCGGCCAGTGAGATCTAACTCTAAAAGCGCTCAAACGCATGCCTGGAGTCTGATGGACCACTTCGGCCCTTTAAGGTTGGACCTGCAAGGCCTGAAAGTGTTAAAAGAGAGCGAACAGGTCCTTTCTTGGGCCATGAGAGTAGTGCGTACTCTCATGCTTGGGCCTCATTTGTTTGCCTCGGTGCAAAACCAGGCATCTCAGGCGAAAATCTCACCTGGGAATTTTCTTAAATCTCATATTTGCTGAGGGACATAACCTATACGTTGGGAGAGGCGCGCTTCCAAACTTGGGCTAACTTACCCCTGGAGAGATCCAAGGATGTGATTCTTCCTTGGAAGACCAGCTCCTTGGCGGTGTTATCCGCCCGCACGTCCCAAAAGCGGATCTTTTTGTCGTAATGGCCGCTGATGAAGGTGAAGCCGGAAGTGTCGGTCACCACATCGTTGCACGTGGAGCCCGCGAACTTCGTCTCCACGCCTGCAAAACACAGCGCCACCATCGTCAAAATTATTCCTGCATTTCACATTTACAACTCTTAGTAGTTAAGCCTTTAAATGCACTTTATTGGCGGAGATGGGGCTTTTAAACAATAAAATCGCTGCGTTGAGGTGCGGAGGAACAATTAACGCTCTCGAGGTAAATTTCGGACGAATTTTTCACGTTTCCGATTTCCACCTTGGGTCGAAAAGCCTAACTTAACCTACGTTAAGATAACGTCGTTAGGTTAACGGTCAGCAAACCTGATGCCGGTTACTTCCCGGTCAGCAGCACCATACTTTGGTGATAGTCCAGCGGATATAGCGGAGCGATGCACAAGTTTTTGGACGAAGTAACTTAGATTGAACTAACCTAGGTTTATCTGATCTAGATTCAGCAGTAACAAGGCGGAACTTCTCATAACGTAACGAAAACTGACCAGAAAGTGGAAAATTCCATCATAGAAGTTTACATATAGAGGACGAGAACCACTTGAAAAATGTCTATACAAACGTTAGAAAAAAAAATGAGATGCGATAAGCTAACAACACTTATCTAGCCACCCAAGTTTAACCTCATTCTAAATTTAACCTTACTTTATTGTCCATACGCTTCAATAATCAAATCAACTCCGTGGCGGATAACTTTCTGGCCCAAGAGCATTCTCGTACTTGAAGAACAAAACGGCGTCATAAATCCAGATAATTTGAATTACCTACGTTTCAAAACAGCTATTTTATTCGCACTTGCACTGTGAAAAATCTTAAATTCGGTTGCAGCAAAAGTCAAATCACTGATCTGAAGAAAAAAAATCAGTCCAATTATGCAATGAATTCTAGACATCGTTTGTAATTTCTATAAACTTTTTATTTTAAGATGAATATAATTGAAATTCGGTAAACATTTGGACTGAATTTTTTCCAGACTAGTAATTTGACTTTTGCTGTATCTGAAATTGAGATTCTCTTTTTAGTGTGGTGTTCTGTGTTTCGAAATCGTAAGGGAAACGCTTCAGTGTTGCATGGGCTTATCACCTTGACGTTCTCTGCATTCTGCAGCTAACTCTTGAAAGTTTACAGTTCCACACTAAACCACCTAAGAAATGGTCTAAAAAAAAAGAGAAAAAAGAGAACATTTAATCTTTATGAGCGGCGCTTAAACTGGAGTTTATTCGAAACTGGTTCAGCTTGATCCGCATTTGAGGCGCCGGCGGTGAGACGCCGATGGAACCGTCCCACGGGAAGGAAGAGGAAAAAAGGTACGACGAAGGGCAGACGCTATACCATATAAAGAAGTGGCGAGCGAGACTTACAAGAGCGGTTCCTCGCCAGGTCCCATATCTTGAGCGTCCTGTCATGGCTGCCAGTGACCACGCGGTTGTTGCCCAGAAATTTGGCTGCCATCACTTTTCCGCTGTGCCCAGTGTACGTATGCTGAAACAAATAACGAACAATTTGAAAATGGAGCCGTTTCCTGTAAGGCGTTCCCTGTCCGGCCCGTCGATCCCCCCCCCCCCTTGGAATAACGGAATCGGTACCAAAAAATGCATCACCAGATGGTTCATTTCCTTCCGACGCCTTCTAAATGTCACCTCGAACTTTTTGCAGTGCTCTAATGTCCAAACTGGGAGTGAAACCAAAGCTTGGCCGGCCACCGCCACCGCCTGTGACCTCTGCTCTCTGGAAATTTCAAAGGTTGCGTCTTCGTCCTCTTGTGTTTCAACCCGGTTTAACATTTAATTACTGTAGTAGTTAAGTCCTAACTGCTTACGTTATGAAGATAAATGACGTACTACACAAAAGCACGTGGGTTAGAGGCCTTTAGTTTAGAATTACTGAGATTTTCTCTAATCGAAACAGTGATTCTCAAACCACTGAGAACTTAAGGATTGAACTGGAAATTAAATGAAGTCCTGACAAATCAGTGAAATTATTAACCACCAAAAAGTTCGTGAAAAATCACCGATTCTTAGACGGCAGGAATAACGCGGCTATAATCATTTATTTTTTAGAGATGTCAATGATTTCTGCACTGGATTTTCACTTATTTTCACGGGTGCATTTTTGTATAAAACATCCAGTAACAATTAATTTAGTGGTTTTATGGTAGTGTGGGAATAACTCGGTCCACAATTAATACGCGTGTTAAGAGGCAAGAGCAGAGTTTATTTGCTAGCTGCTACAACGGTCGGACGGAGACTGGCTCACATCGGAATGAAGTGTTTTTAAAATGTGTGTGCTGGTCGCCACAGTAGTTTTGTGCCTTACTATCGCTCTATTCTACTGTGTCAACTTGTTTTTTGGCAGCTATGGCTAACGTTAGCTGTAGCTACAAATAAGTTAGCAAGGGCTGCTCATTGAACAAATTTGTCTGCAGCCTGCTAACATTTTAGCAGCTACATCTAACGTTACCAATGACTTCTAAAAAGTTAGCAATGTCTACAAAAAATATTTGTACTTCCTACATCAACGCGTTAGCTACCACTGCTATTTTTTTTCCCGTGTACTTAGGTAAAGCGTAACAGAGGGCGGGAGTCCAAGAAAGGTATTTTGGGCTGCTGAGCAGCCCCTTAATTACAACAATATACCTCGTGCCTCGCTCCGACAACAGCCGGCTTTTCGACGAAACGTAAAACACAATAGGCAGAAAATGAGGCCTTCAAAAATTCAGCGTACTTCTGACCTCCGCGCGAAACTCGTTTTCCGCAAGCGAAATCACACCCTTGACGGAACCATAACCCAGAAAACCGCAAAACACAGGTGAGAAAACTGAAAACGAGCCGATCTTTGTTCCCGAATCGCATGTTTTCAGCGAAAAAGGATCCCATTTCGGTCAAATAGCATATTTTAACTCCAATCGGCGAATTTTCGGCGAGAACTCGGGGCAGAGCTCTCACGACTGTCCCTCCAATGAAACGCAATTAACTTTGTAAGCAAATTTATTTTTTCCCGAAAAGGAAGTGGTTGCTGATTCCCATGGCGGTGGCGATGTTGGGATGGACGTACGCAAATGTGATCGCACACCAAAGAGGCAGTTTTTCGGGAAGTAGCAGCCGCACCGGAAGTGAGCATCGCTGTGGGGCTCACGCAGGCGCCACAGACAAACACGACTTGGCACACCACACGGATAAAATAGTTAGCAGTGGCAGCTAAAGCGTTAAATGATATAGCACTTGATATTAATTTTAGCAGCCGTTGCTAATTTTTTTAGCAGCCATTGCTAACGTTAGCTGTTACTAATAAAAATTTAGCACGGGCTACAAAATCAGCAAATTTGTTAGTTTAGCAGCCATCGCTAACATGTTAGCAGCTACATCTCACGTTAGCAATGACGGCTAAAAATTTCGCTCTAACACTACTCTTAATGTCTACTAAATATTATTTGTACAGTACCTACTATATCAATTAACGCTTTAGCTGCCACTGCTATTTTTTTCCGTGCAGTATCCACGGCGAATTTCGAAGGCTGAAGTTTCCATCTGTTGAGTGCATCTTCCGTTGCCCGTTTCGGGGCGAAAGATACCAAACCTAACCTAACTTAACCTAACCTATACCGTAGTCGCCAAAAGACGTTCAATATGGTTAACCTCATTACCGCTCTGCTCAGATGTCGCTTAAGCCTGAAGCCGCTTGCTTCTTGGAATACTGTTGTAAGCAAGCTTAGCTGCAGTTAGGTTAGCCATGTTAAAGGTTAGGCAAGCTTTAACGCACAGACGCTTAGCAACAGGTGGATCACAAAGGGTGGGAAACTCCGTTCCTTCGAATTCCTTCGAATTTCGAGTTGGATTGGATTCGGGAAGGTCGGAATCGAATGCAGGCCGACGTGAAGGCGCGCCAGCAGAGTCCATAGCGACCACGGCCATGTTCACGGCCACGGCCACGAGGCCACCCAAGTCGCGACTTTAAGCGAAACATACTTTCTCCTCTGATAACAGACAAAAAGACTAACATCCTATCTCTAAGATAATCAAACACAAGTCAATCAAAATAAATCGATGTGGATCGGTGTGGTATGCTTTCAATGCGGGTTTGTCCTTTCGGAATGCACCCACGAATTTTGCATACAACAAAACCTTACCCACAATACAGAAAAAAAAGGAACACCTGTTTTAGGGAGTTATTCTCTCTTGTGCGGATGTGGAAAAAAAAAGAGGAGCAGTGCGTATTTTAATTATTTTTCAAGATAGAGCTTAGCCATATTTTCAAAAGGCATGGGCGTGAACTTTCAATATAAATGTGGCTGAACATATGTCTAATTCGAGAAATGATCAAAATACGTCCTCCCTCCCAGTTTTATTTTTACACTAAAGACATGAAAATTCCCTGAAAGAGGTGTTTGAATTTTTATGGTAAACCATTCATCGTGGCCGATTTCCGATAAGAAAGCCGCTAGAGAGTCCGACTAATTCTACCAGGATAGCAGAGATCATAATTATCAATTTTTTAACTAGAGACTAACTCATTGTTTACATATGTCCGAGTACCGTAAGTGTTTAGATTTCCAAAATTAACAGCTGATCATATTTTTTTGGGGTGTCTATTACTATAGCCTTACATAGAGTAAAATGTATTAGGATGGGTTCCGTGCGTTCAAGTCACCTCCCATTTAAAATGCATTAGGATGGTTACGTGCGTTCAAGTCTCTTTATATTAATGCATGTCGGGTCAATAGCCACGCCTTTTTCTTCAGGGTGCAACGCGTTTTTAGTTAAGAGGCTTGGTTAGGTTAGAATAGGTAAGGTTAGGCGCTGGTATATATGACCAATAATGCGCGGTAAGTCTCCAGGTGAGTTCCAGATTTCAAAGGACACAACAGAAGATGTTAGGTCGTTCAAGACGATCTTGCTCGAAAACCGGAAACACTCGTTGTACTCTCCTTAAGATACCCAACAGGCGCTTTCCGTCAGCGCTCGCGCCGAATCGCGACTGCCCCACTAACACAATCTCGGCATCAAAAACGCGCAAGCAAAATTAAGCGAGCACAGTCTGTCTATTGAGTCCGGCGTGGCCAAGTCGGCGCACAGTAAGCCATCCGCTCGTCAAGTTCAATTCATTGATTCAAATTCAAGCGGGCATTTTAATGAGAGCGCTGCTATCCCACGGCGGCAACGCGGCACGCCTGCATCGCCGCCGCATATGCCGCACCGCATATGCCGCCGCCGCCGCGTGCCGCACTATTAGCGGCTTGCGGCTCCGTCACCTTTTAGCAAACCAATAAATTTGTTCTATACCGCAGCTTAAGTCAACTGGAGAGGAGCAGGGTGTTAGTATGCATCGACTTTAACCACGCTTCCGGTGATGACAGATTTTGCGTTTTGTCAGTTTCGACCGCGGTTATAATGACTTAGTTAGAATAAATTATACCGTCTGGGATAGAACAGCTCGGAAAAAGCGCTACATTGTTAGTGATCTCTCATGTCTCAAGTTAGCGTTTATTTGACTGTTCAATGTATCAAAGCTGGACGCCATGAATCTAAGTCAAAGTCATTCCGCAAAAACAAATAAACTTTTACTTTCTTTTGGCGCCAATGTGACTAGCCTCATAAAACCCGTATACCTACTTTACTTTTGAAATTATGGTCCATCTCACCGCAAGGTACTTTTCAGCCATTCGCTCTGTACATGCTATCCGTGTCTCGGCGGTGGGATCCTTAAGTTTTATTGTCATCTCATTTGGGTGTTTCCGCGGAACAAAACTGGTACTTTTTAGATTTCACTTTTAGGATCAATAATATCATAAATTAAGCAGCCTTTTGCTAAAAATGTTGTTTGCCCAGATACCATTTTCTGACTTGAATAAATATAAACGCTAAAATAAATATAAAACGCCAACTTGAATAAATATAGAAAGTATGATAGGACCATTGTTACAGACCAGGAAATGTGGACACCAGGGGCGTGGATCGTACACTGTAAAAAGAAAATCTTAAATTCAGATGCAACAACAGTCACATCAGCGAATTTCAGACATCGCTTTCAATGTCTATTAACTGCTTATTTAAAGAACGATATTACTGAAATTCAGTGAGTATTTGGACTGAAATTTTTTCGGACCATTGATTTGAATTTAGCTGCATCTGAATTGAAGATTCTCTTTGTACAGTGTACAAGGGGTCGTATAATCCTTCCTTAAAAGTCGGGAATATACAAAAACGACTCTTTAGTGAAAACTTGAGTTATAGCGTAAAAAAAAAACGTAAAAGCTAAGGCCCGACGTTTTTAAGTGATGCTGCAAGAAAGCAAACCAACATACGCGTAAATTAAAAAAAAAAATTGAACGTTGAAAACGAAGGCTATCTTGAGAGAGGACAAACTGTTAACTTATTAAGAAACATCATTTGACTATGAGGAAGTGATGAAACCAAAAATGGTCTGCAAGATCCTCGCGGCAGCTCAACGTTACCCTGTCAATTGTTTGGTATCGGTATATCGGACCCGATGAGGACCCGATGAGGACCCACTAGGCAATGTTGTAAACAATGACAGCGGGGGAGCCGTCGTGTGGCGTCAGCCGGCGTCAGCTCTCTCAGGGCGAGAGGTGATTTATGAGAGCCCACAGTGTGGCGGCGGCGCGCCGCATAACGCCGCCGCAACGCCGCCGGCGCCGCAACGCTCGCTGCTACCACCACCCGCGCCGTGGCACCGCTTCTCGGCACTGCCGTCCACCGCATTTGGGTCTCACCACTTTCTTCCGCCAAAATTCCTCCGACTGACAAATGTTAAATCAACTCGTCTACGTCTGGCTATTCCGACATTCCTTGTAAAGGATCCTCAAGCGTAGTGACGATTTACGAACGTTTCATGTTTTTACACGAAACGGGCGGGTTTTATATTTTTAGATACCTACGAAGATGCTTGAAGAGCGCCGAGAAAAGAAGGTTAGTTAAGTTTACTAAACATTTGTAAAAACAGCTAAATAGTGCGACAGCCAAAATTGGCTGGTAAACGCTAACAGGTTTGCTTGTAAACGTTACTGTTATGCAATACTGTTTACAGTAACGTTTTCTGGAAAACCTGGTAACGTTGACTAACCGAGTTGAATGTCGCTTTTTTCCCCTAATTTTTAGTTAACTAACGCATTTTTTTCCGTAAAAGGTTGGAACAGCGTGAATCACTAAATCATCTTGTGATCTGGGAACGTTGTCGCCCAGCGTATAAGTCTCCGTGTGATAGCGCACTGTCTGCGATGCTTCCAAACTTTACACACAATAGGAAGTAGATGATAACACAGTAGCACACAGCCCAACGTTGGTGAAGAACACGAGGCGGTCCAAAATGTTTAGGTTGTCAAGGTTTTGCACTAATTAAGACTTCCTTGCGGTAAAACTTTTAGGGGCAGAAATCCTCTTTAATTTATTACGTTTCCGATCCAAATAGGAAAGATTCGCGTTATTAAAGGTTTGACTGTGAATAACGAGCACATTCCTTCTTGTTTAGATGATTTGTTTTAAAAAAAATGCATGCAAATATCTCGTTTCTATATACATTTTTTTTAAATCTAGAGCTGAAATTTTTCGTTAAAGAAAAATGGATTTTAAACACGATTGTTCATATCTTGTAAAAGAAAAAGCGGAAATTCCCAGACACTTAAAAGATAGAAAGCTTGAACATCAAAAGGTTAATTTTGGATCATGTCGGACCCCTTTTTATTATGGGAAATTCAACGGGCACAAAAGCAGACAAATTTAAAGCAATGCGCATCCATGCAAGCTCAATAATTTACAGTGTTTCGCCCAGGACAGCTTCTTAAAAAGAACGCAGTAAAAACAAAACCCCCATTTTTGGGAAGGCTATACCTATTTTGGGTATGAAACTAAAACGGGGGTAGTACGTATTTTCGTAATTTTTCGACATATACCTATGTTGAGCCACATCAATGGAAAGCTCTCGCCGAGACCTTTTGAATGATATGGCTGAACATAGGCCTATCTTGAAAAATAACCAAAATACCTACCACCCCGTTTTGGTTTCGCACCCGAAACAGGTATAGCATTCCCCAAAACGGGGTTTCGTTTTTACTGTGAATAGCGCCTTCAATGAGAGCTAAAAGAGATTGGCTTTGCAATGTTAAAATATCGTGTCAACGTTATACATGAACTTGGTACAGCAAAGAGGCACGACAAATTTTGATATCGACTGTACTCATAGTATATTTCTCACTTACTACTCATTAAACTAATTATTCACCTATTGTATGGGGAAGGGGAGTACCGCGGGTTGGCGATAGTGGACGACAGGTCTCTCGGGTCGGGTAGGCAACATGCATTACCCTCAAGAAGGGTGGTGGCCTAGTTGATTCACCCTGAACTTGCTCAAACGACACGGTATAAAATCGTCCATCGCGTCCGATGTACACGAGTAGGTGGCTTGGCTTGTGAATGAAGAAAGGACAATGCCTACGAGAAAAGTAAAAACTTGAATTATAATGTCCAGGGAAGAAAGATAAAAAGGGTTTGCTAACGGGACTTGATTGATAAGTGTGTGGTTTTTCCAAGCGTAGCCAATCCCAGCGTGGGAGAAACAAGCTCCAGAAAAATTGCAATATTAAACAAGGCAGCGATAATTAACTCTGCACGTAAAATCCCAGCGCGTTCTAAGGCTCCTACCGGCAAAAATTTTGCCATAAATTACCTTCCGTTGCGGTTTCAAAACTTCCGAAAAAGAATATTGATCGGTCACCGTTAAGACGTGAGTAAACTCAAATATGACTGGCCTTGTTATCTGGTCCGCCATTTTTTTAATAGCACGACTTTAAACAAACCATTACTAGCACAGCATCTCATCTTCCCAAGATCATTTCCTTGCTGCACTAATGTACTGCAAGCAGATGTAGCGGTGCTTTTCAAGCTCCGAGTTGCTCTTAATACCTGGACGTCTTTAAAGACATGCGGGGTTGGCGGGACAATGCACGCCGCCCATGAACGTGGACCAATCAAAATAAGCGATGACAATATCATCATGCGTGAACACCTGAGCGTCGCCGAGGGCCATGTGACCTCAGAAAATGATGGGAAATCCCATGACAACGCTGTTTTTGGGGAGAGACCAATAACCTGCAAGAATTTCCCACATCTCATTTTTTAGTACTTCCGGCTTACCCAGCGAAGCGTCGTAGAGACATATATCAATTCAATATAAACTCATAACAGCCCAAAGTATCTGGAGTGAAATTTAGCTTAAGAGAAACTGGAAGGCTTATTTCCGCTAAAATACGCAATTTTGAGCTTTGGAGAATGCCTTAATTATTAAATTCCATGTTTCCAGAAGGGTGATATTTTTTGAATTGTGACAATACTGAACTGAAAAGAACCTCTAAAATATTTTTTTTCAGTTCCCGAACGGCATCGCTGGGCGGTAGTGGGTTAAGGTGGTTCAAGCGTGGTAGGCTAAAATTAGATGAAGACGAAATTTTCAGAAAAAGTTTCAGAATAAGTATACCCATCGAATGGCGAAGTAAGAAGACAATTGACCGTCCCGTTTTTACGGTATTTAATCGCAAAATTGGGGGATGATGCATTGGCTCTTATGGGAGTTTGGGAAAATGGCCGACAATTTGTTGAATTTTAATTTTTAACGTCCGACTTAGATTAGATGAAAGGTAACAAAACTATTTCACGTGTAGATAGGAATATAAGGAATGATCTGGTCAAGTTGGACGATAATCTACCGTTTAGTTATTTTAAAGCACCTCAAAAACAACAGCGTTTTGATGAAAAACGAGTCAAATCAGCAACGAAATGAAAATTCATAATCAAAATACACCTGGCTGTTGAACCTCATGACTTATGAAGAATAACTGAAGCTACTACTCGCCAAACGTGATAATTTCTCAGAACCTCATGACTTATGAAGAATAACTGAAGCTACTACTCGCCAAACGTGATAATTTCTCAAACTTTGAGATTTTTAAAAAAG
>Ga0058701_10003805_pt1 | contig 12077 bp, 3 predicted proteins | sample AgamicOrMae_FD_97039 | JGI IMG/M metagenome (GOLD analysis project Ga0058701, IMG submission 97039) | Agave microbial communities from Guanajuato, Mexico - Or.Ma.e | ecosystem: Host-associated > Plants > Phyllosphere > Phylloplane/Leaf | place: Guanajuato, Mexico | collected 2012-06-04 | reverse complement strand
CCTATTTTTGGAATGCTCAGCTCGAGAGCGATCCAAAACATACCAGACATGCTAGATTATCTTTAATGGTTAAAAAGTTAGACGCGATTAAAATTTACGGCATTGCGGAATCTGGCTACACTGGTCTTGCATCAAGTGAACATCAATTTGAGCTGTATTTCAAACTAACAAAAGAGGCGTAGAGATGACAGGGCTGAGTGTGATTGTGTTGCCTCTGCCCAATTCCATGTGACCACCACTGACAAAAGGTATAAGCTCCTTCAAGAAGTTGCCACGTCAGCGCTGGGAAAAGTCCTGAGCAAATAAGCCGATGATCTTCTCAGCGGCGATTTTGGCCACAGTTTAAGGATTTGCCTATTTTAAAGGAAGTGGCACGCAAAGCTCGAATAATACCACGGTTTGGAAAAACTCCAACATAATATCGCTGGATATTATGCGTTCTTTGAATTTCCCAACAGAGCGGAGAGCCCACTCTTAAAAAGAAAATTTTTACTTAAGCGCTTGATTTTTTTTTCGAGAAGGACCGTCAGGGAATGGGCACTCAGGATAGGGCTCCAGGTAGTGCCGTGTGTTCGCGTTTCTTATTCACCTGAATTTTATCTAGAGGAGGATGGAATGACTGCTCGTGCGAAGAGGAGGAGGATGAGGCAGTGCCGCAGACGAGGTCCAGATTTTGTCTCGGGCAGGAGGAGGTCAGTGCTCGCGCAAGGTTGAGGTAGTGAGGGCAAAACAGCACATCACCAGATAATGTTGGAACGGTTTTTCCACGAGAAGAAAACGGTGCTTGTGCAACGATGAGGTGTGGATAAAGAAGTGCAGCACAAGGTGATGTACCTTCAGATATTATCCGCGGTAATGTGATTTCTAAATTCCTTTTCTTTCCAGGTCACACCGAGCAAACCAAGTTATTGAATGTCCGAATCATTTTCAAAATGTCCTAACCTGCCATCATAGAAAAGATATTTCGAGTGATTGCCAAAAGCAGAGGTGGATAAGGATCAGGGAGGATGTTGACGATCCCGGATTTTCCCAACAAAAAAACTAATACTGCAACTGAGATGCTTTCAGGAGAAGTGGTTGGACGATCCCCTATTTGGAGATTGGCTGAAAGAAATACCATTTGAAGACGTCAGTAAGGAGGTATCTTATGTGACACCACTTTGCAACTGGGTAATACTGACTTGAAGAAGAACGCAGCTACGCCAAATCATAAAAAAATCGATGCTATGAAGGGTATTCGTCCAATAAACCAATTCGTCAAAGGAACAACCAATAACAAGCACAACGAAGACGTTAAGAAAAAGGAGGCGCTCTGTCAGCCTACTCCGTTGAACAAAATGTTGCCTTTGAACAACCAATCATTTGTCTGAGTATTGAAAAAAGGGGCAATAAGCTTGCAAGTTAGTGCTATACCTTTTGTTATAACTGCAGGTTTGTCTTTCCTGAAGCTCCTGCAAATGGAATCAGCTTGCGAGAGGGAGTGTGCAAAAAGTGCGTGCGTCGAACTGACTGAAAATATCGTCGGTTTTCAAATAGCCTATGATTATGTGCTAAAAAGAATACTTCTCTCAGGATGCACCAAAAGGCCCATTCTCAATAGACAATCCTCCTAAACTGTATATGAATCTCACAAATAGCAGAACTCTATCAAAGCCCGCGTATTTTACCTGCCTACGTTACAATTGTTCTGAGCAGCGCTTCCACATATGTTAGTGACAAGACGATATCATTTGGATGGACCTCTCGGTATTACAGTATATAGCTGTTCCTTTTGAAATCGACGTATCGAGTGCCATTGTTGACTTCACATACAGGTATATTTCAGATGGTTTATTGATTTTCCTAGGAACTTTTTTGAAAAAAAGACTCGATAAGATTCTTGAACCAGTCAACTACTTTCGATGCATACGTGCATCGCCCCATTTAAGGCCCTAAAGGGGCCCTCTTCCCCATTCGCTGTCAAAAACGGTGCGAAAGATGACGCGTGATGGCATTAAGCAGAACCTAAACAATCCCTTTTTAAAGGCATCACTTTTTTTCCTTTCTTCTCCGGCACCTTCTAAACTACCTCAACAAGTTTAATGATTTCTTTCGAGGGAAAGCACCATGATACAGGTATTAAAACGATCCACAACCAGTCCGCTCAGGAAAATCGGTAAAAAATTATCACTCCAAGAATGCGTGGTATCGTATACGTAATCAACGTTGCTCTGCTCAGCCATCTAATTTTGTTCGTAACTCTCTTAGACATGTTTTTTAAACTGGCTTGATCTTGCATAGGTAACATCAGGATCTGCATGCATGATTTTCGGTAAGAATTTGAAAACGCTTATCTGAGGCCGCAAAGTGGAAATAATCCAAGGACACGCCATTACCCGTCAGTAGTGTTGGGAAAGAGTCTCGGAGTGCGCTTCAGGATGAACTGAACCAGATGAAGAAATCGCTGAAGCTCAACTGCCTTGATTTTTATGTTAAGGATGCCACTGAGATGCGTAACAGGCTTCCACTCGCAAAAACGTCTTCCAAGAAATGGAGTTAACTGACCCGGAAATCTCACTTTTTTTCTTTTTTTTCACTCTATATTAGGGGCAACAGACGCCTGCAGAATCGTTTCGCGAGGCATGCAGATTTTAGGACATCATTAAAGTTCCATATCATACAACAATAGTCAGTATGGCTTTGATCATGTACTAATGTTCTTTTGGAAGACGCGAATACTGATGAAGAAATTCAGCTATACAGTTAAGGACCATGCTCGTCAAATTTTATGAACCAAAGAGTACAAAACATGTTCAGCACAAAAAGACGTTGCTAAAATTTTCATCTGGAGGAGAAAGATGTCCGCAAAAAGAAGAGGATGCGTAAGTGGTACAGTACTGCACTATATGTTACCCTCCTAGATTTTATCTCGAGGAGAAAGAGATCGGTCCTTGCGCAAAGAAGGGAAAGTGCGAATGGTATAGCAAAGTACTCTACGTCATCCTCCTAGATTTTTTTCCTGGAAAACTTACTTTTACACGTTACATGCGAACGATGAGCCAAACCTCGCGTAAAGCCATTGCTTTCTCAGTTTGCGGAGGTGCTTTTTCTTAGGCAAGGTGACTCTATAACGGTGTAATCACTCCCGTCGAAAATGGGAGACGTTTTCTGACGCCACTTGTTTGCGCGGGTTGTCTACTACAGGGTGAAAGGCAGCCTTTGCTCAGGCCGAACGATGCCGAACTCCCCCGGACTTACCCGAGCAGGCAGCCTTTCATCCTGTAAGTAGGCAATCCGTACAAACAAGTGGCGTCCGAAAACGTCTCCCGTTCTCTGTGTATCAGGCCTGAAGTGACTCCACCGTTATAGAGTCACCTTGCACTTAGGTTCTTTACCCATACATTTCTGTAGGTCTCCAGGTTTTATCATTATCCCCAACAGAGATTTTTTTTTCCACGGTCAGTCATGAGTGTTTCTGATATACCTCTTGCACTTGGCATGCAGGCGTGCAAAAACATTTGCATACTCGTTCCAGACTACAATTTTTGATAATGAGATTACAAATAGAAACGAAGCAAACATTGAGAGCACCATAAACGAAAGGAGCAGCTGTGGAAATACGACGAAAAAATCGGTGTTTACAGTAACTGCGTAAAAAGTCAGCAAATACACAGTCAATGGACCTGTTTAGATTTGTCCTCACTCTTCGCCTACGGTACTGCTTGTTTATCAACGCATCCAGGCAGACTTTCGTTTTTAGAGACTGGAAAAAAAGTATGCTTCTGCTCTTTTTTCAAAGGGCAACGCCCTCTCGACGCGCTTTATTTCAGTCCACTTCTAGAAAACCCTATAATTATTTAAAGACTAGCTTGAAGGATAGATTAACTATGCAGGTAATGAATGGCAGGTACAAATGGCTAAAAGATAGATTAACTATGCAGGCATGAAACAAACTATGCAGGTAAAAATGACGGTAACATCTTTCTTAGTAGAACTAAATGGCCAAAAAAGAAAGAAAACAGTTCGAAGGAGCATGCAACCTGCTCTAACAAAACCTTACGTATCATCTCAGAACGTCATTTAATCAACCATCTTTAGGTTCTTTAATGTCTTGTCTCTTTCCTACTGCTCCATTTGACTAATGCAAACTCTTCATTCCAGTATTCTTTTCTTTTTCTTTTTTTTTCGTTGGCAGTAACTTTTGTCGAGAAATAAGCAGCATTAGCCTTACCGACTTTTAGGTTGGGCTAGGAGCCTTGCTTTGTTGCCTTTTTCAAAACAGAAAAGAACAGGGGATGAAAAGGAAAGCTACAACATAATTGTATACTACCAACTGTACGAAACATCACTAGATTCTAAAAAGGAAAATAATGACTTTACACTAGGAATCTACCTCACAGACCCGTATTCTCGAGGTATTCCTTTTTATTATCATCATTTTTTCACGCAAATCAACGGTCTTCTTTCAGTAGATCTCCACCTGATCCAAGATTTACGTGAGGTAAGGTACTATATATTTTGTCGGTAACGGGTACCTTTGTAACACGTCTGCAGGATTCAAACCCAATAATCGCGGGCTTTGCACTGAGTAGCAATTGGTATCAATCGCAGGAAACTCCTTCTCTCTCCCGCAATAGCGAAAGGATTTTTCATCCTTCTTGTGGTACTCTTCTCCGATGTCGATAAAAGAAACCCACAGCTGTTTTTCGTCAGACTTTGGTCGCAGAAATAAAACTTCCCTCTCGGTCTTCCAGAAGCGCTGTGATAGACACGCTGAGCGTTTCCTGTGTCCCCTAAAGATCCGCATTTGAGGATCTAGAGTTGTCACAGACATGTGTGGGGGTTTGTTTCCTTCAGGAGTGACGTCGGATATGGAGAATACTATAGCTAGGATTCTCATAAAGATTACTTCTACAAAGGACAGTTGAACATCAGCAAACTTAATTAACATGCACTGGCCTTACAACCATTAAAAGAGCTATGTATTTTACATTTATATTTGCCGAAGCCACGGTATAAAGCTCATAATATCAACAAGGTCTACGCAAACCTCAGCTGTCTATTTCAACAGAAAGTACACCAACGTAATCCTGGCAGAGCCATAACCTACGTTAAGGTGACTTGTGTTCTTTTCCCCTATCTGGATCTCATTTTCGTTTTTGTGAAAAATCCCGCAAGTTAAAGGAAATTACTTCGGATTTTGATTTATATTCAAAAGCTTGTAGGTATATTAGCTTAGTACCTATCACGTCACTCAGTGTGAAAGTACCATTTCCCTTGCTGTGCAACTCATATGCTGTATCATAAAAGGCAACCGTTGGGCTATTTAAACTTAGGTTAGGTTTCTCATTGAAGTTTTTCCTAATATACTACAAAATTGGAAAAAAAAACTTTCGCTTACTTTGTACCCTTTTAAGCTAAAGAACGACCTGAATGCGGTTCTAAATTTAAAACACTACGTTAAAAGTTACCTCTTTTTATAGCAATGGTCAGTGTTGCCAGATTCCGCAATTTCTTAAATTTTAATCGTGATTAACTCGATAACCATCAAAGATGACCAAGCATGTCGGGTATGTTTTTGATTGCTCTCAAGCTGAGCATTCCAAAAATAGGATTAAACATTATTTTATCTTCTACAGTTAAAAAAATAGAGGCGTTTAAATTTGACGGAGTCGAGGAATTTGGCAGCACTGGCAATGGTAAAGAAAAAAATGAATTCTCGATATCAAAACTTTTGGGGTTCTACACGTAAATTGATTCTTCTTAGTTTCTCAACAGTCACTTTCCTCTACTCAGCAATGATAGCTGAAACACAAGCTGTATACAAAAGCCAACATTTCAAATAAACAGTATGGAGTTCATTAAACGAAAGATATTTTACATTCGCAGGTGTCGAGGCTTACAATTAGCAGAATGGCACGCAGTTTTCTTGACAGAGTGAGCCCACAAAAGTGACAAGTTGAATCAGACGCCCGAGCTTATAAGTGCGCAAGCGGTATGTTGCGGTTGAGAGTGGTGCAGCGCAACCAGCGCCGCCACTGGCACGGGGCTCGTAAAGTGCTGCTAGTCTTGTTTCGCGCCCTCTTAATGAAACTCACTCATCAGCTTGCAGTGCTGTAAGCTCAATCGTGATTTGCGGCACAAATGCAAGCTTGAAAGGTTCACCGGCACCTCAGGGAGACAATCAGACTGCTATTCTAAGCGATTTAACACATTCAAGTTCAGTACTTGTATTGTCCTTTACAGACCTGATATCCCAGCGGAATCTTTTGGTGTAATTAAAAATTTACAACTTGAGCATCGCTGCGTTTTTTGGGTCAAAAATTCTAATACATGTTCTAGGGAACTAAATGAAATATTCAGAGTAAAATACCGAAAGGAAAAAAGGAAAGAATGAAAAACAGCGTTGGAAATTTGCAACGCACAGCAAAGCCAGGTCAACACTATTGGTGATACAGTTAATCTGATCTTACGTTGGCTGACGATTTTTCCATGCCTACGTCATTAAGACTGAAAAATACGGTTTCCCCCGCACGTAGACTGATGGGCAAATGAAAACACACATATACAGTAGAAGGATAAACTTATTTTCGTACGTGTTACTAAAAATATGTTAGCCCGATGTTTTATTTAAGGGCCTAGGAACAGAATCCAGTATCACCTCAAATTCATTTTTGTCCTTTTTTTCGCGACAACAATATTTTCATTGACATGGGAGTGAAATACCTCTCCCGGGATCTCCCAACCGGTTCTAAACAAGACAAGTGACATATGGAGATAGTCTAATGTATTCGTACGCGATTCTCCGTATGACTATTTTACATACAGGAAGAAGGACTGAAAAATTCAGGAGTTCAACCCGAGTACAACGACGTTTTTGCTTTGATTTGCGCATGAAGATTTGGCGGAAAAGCGTATTTTGGTTAGTCAAAGAGGCAGACTTGACAACAGACATGTCACTTAAAAGTCCACGTCAGTTCTTGTCACATATTCCAGCTAATGTTTTATAGCTACATGAAGAAAAGTAATTAGTATCAACACTACAACGCCCAATGTACCATTTTTGGTACATTTTGGCTTTGAGATCGTTCCCATTTAATTTTGCGAAAGGATAGACCTCTACCCTTTACTGACTTTTCATTATTTTATGTTAATTGTATGCTGTGTAAAAATTACTGAGATAGCTCCTTTTGTTTTTAAGTTATGGACGGATATACCTAGAACGCCAAATGTACCATTTTGGTACATCATATATTTTATCAAACTTATAACCTCCAGGCGCTTTTCTGTACGTTTGTTTATGTGTTTTAGGGCATATTTATAGTTATCTTCCGGTTTTAGACCGGATAATGTTTATAAATGATTGCTTCTTTCAATACTTCGGCATATTTTTGGCTCCCATCGCTGGTTATACACTCACAGCAATAGGCTCTTACAATAATTTGCTTTTCGGAGTATATACGTGCCGCGTGGCTTCAAGTCTTCACAGCACACTAGGAGTTCTGTTTCACACTTTTTTTTCTGACGAGGATGGGATTAATGCGGGTGGGAAAGTTGTAAGCTACGCAGCACACCAGGATGGAATTAATGCGGGTGGGGAAAATGTAAGGTACGCAGCACACCAGGATGGGATTGATGCGGGTGGGGAAGTTGTAAGCAAGGCAGCACACCAGGGTGGGATTAATGCGGGTGGGAAAGTTGTAAGCTACGCAGCACACCAGGGTGGGATTAATGCGGGTAGGAAAGTTGTAAGCTACGCAGCACACCAGGATGGGATTAACCCAGTATTTCCTTCTTGTTACCTTCAAGTGAAGTTTTACCTTCACCTCATGTTTTAAAGCTCCATAATTACGATTTGTCAATCATTATCGCTGAATCTGTGTCAGAACTTTGATAAGGGAGTCTTTGATATCTGGGACGTCAATCAAAGACGCCCGCAAAGATAAGATGGTGAACATGATTTTCTTTCGAAGCAGGAAAAGGTGTTCGTGAAATCGTTGCGGATCCTACTGGAGAGATTTTTTTTTCTAAAACTTGACTTAATTTGCCAATACATGGTTGTGCATGTTTGCCTCGCAGTCAGTTCGGGAATGAAGGTTCGGCAGAAACAGAACTCGTGCATTGTAAATGAGTGTGGAAAACCTTCTGTTCACTTTTTGCATTATTCATTTTGGCGTTATCATGTGCAGCGTAAACCGTTCAGAAAAATCGTAATTTTATTCCAACTATCGTTTTGATGTTTTTATTGCGCTGTTCGCTATCTTCACAATGGTGATGAAACTCTTCATGGGCCTACGTGAACAAGATTAAAGTTGAAACTTTTTTTACATTGATGATTAAATATTAATAGTTGAGTGAGAGGGTGCGGGAAAAATGCTTTAAAAAAAAGGAAAAAGTTGTATACAAAACGTAGAAGACGCATTTTACTACACGGCTGACCCACGGTTGTCCCAAAAGAATGTCCTTTTTTTAGTATGATCAGAAGTATTATAATCGTTTTTAAGAAAATATCTAACAATCTCATCTCAGCAAGTCTTTTAGGTAACGGGTTCGTTTAGATGGTTACGGATCGTTTATTAATATCCGGCTGAGATGATATGAGCTACTTTAAGTATGTTACCTTAAATTACGTTTGTTTGATTGTGTTGGTTTAGATTTAAGTACGATGTATACAAATAAGACTAGACCAGACTAGAGAAGATAAGACTGCGTAAGAGTATATTCTCTAAACTTGATACACAGATAAGGTTCACAAAGAATAGCTTAAGGTAGGTAAGCGCAGTCGAAGTTAAAATGGGTTAGCTGTTCACTTTAAAAACAAAATCTTAATTTCAAGTGCAACAAAAAGTCAAATTCTGAGCTGAAAAAATCCAGTCTAAATATACACTAAATTCCATTCTTGTCATTCTTATAATAAGTGTACAGAAATTAAAAACGTATGAAAATCAGGAAATAATTGGACTGAATTTATTTGTTGATCAGTGATTTGACTTTCGTTGCATCTGAATTTCAGATTCTCTTTTTACAGAGTTGGTAGCTTATAAGTTTTTTTTTCGGACATTATGCGCAGGGTGTCTTAAGTTTGATGTTGGAAAAAATGAAAACCTCGGATAGGCAAAGGAATTCTAAGACGAAAATGTGAAATCAACATGGGGTCTAAAACAAACCGTTTGGCGTCCAGACCCCTTCGAAAGGTTTGTTTTAGTATCCATCTCTCAGTAAAGGTACTACTCGTTCGATTAAAACAATCAGAGTTTTAGGTGCGCAACATCATTATGAGTAACTTTGATTCCCATATTTTTTTCGTAACTTGAACGGTTCAGACGGTAAGAACCGATGAACTTAAATTTTGATATGTTGTGTCAGATGGGACAATGTTTACCTTTTGTTTTCAGCTTCTACTGCCTAAACCGTTGAAGTTATGACAAAATCTAATGGAATCACAGTTACTCAAAATGATTTGGCGCACCTAAACCTCTGGATGTTTTAATCGAACGAGTAGTATCTTTGCTAAACGATGGGTACCAAAACAGACCGTTCGAAGGCGTCTGGGCGCCAAACGGTGCGTTTTGGACCCCATGTTCATTTCACATTTTCGTCTTAGAATCCCTTTGCCTATCCGAGGTTTCATTTTTTTTAATTAAACTTGAGACACCCTGTAAATTCCCAAAACATGCTAGGAAAGGGTAAAAAGTACAGTATTCGAATAAAGTAAGCCAGTGGTCACACGGGCAACTCTTTCCTCTGCCTTTTCAGTTGACTTAGTGGAGATGATTCGTTAGCTTCGCGACGACCGCGCCTTCTCATTACCACGGAGCTCTTAAGAGTCGCGGAATCGTCTAATACTTTCACTCCCAGGAGACACAAAAGCGTCAAGTCTGAGGCGTTAATTCCCTTCTTTTATTACTTGTCTCTAAGTAAAACCAACAATGTACGCACAGAGGAATCTCCTCCAAGAAAAAGAAAAGCCGACAGTAAAAAATAAAGCCAAATTAAGCTTTACTAATTACTTACCAAACAGTGTTGAGGGACGCGAAACGTGCTGGAAGTACGCCAGCTCAGTATTTTTTGATACAAGTCACAGAGCGAAAAATTTTCAATAGGACTCTTCCTGCGGTTATGAACAAAATTACTTATCGATTTTGCTGCGCTGTTCATTTCTTCACACCGAATCGCGGTGGGTTCTTCTCCTTGATATCTTGTTTATATATCTTCTTGCAATACTACGATATAAGAGAGCCTCAAGGCTATATCCTAATCTTTCGGTCTAATCACGCTCGGGGCACATCTCGACTTACGCGCAGATGAAATGGCAATGAATCCGGATTTATATCGGAAAAATACGGCCTCCAAAGGCGTGGGATTTTACAAGGTGAATCATAATATTTGATGGCAAAACCTGAAACCAAGATAACCGAGCAGGTCCTGAGCGAAAAAAAAACAAAAAAACACCTCGTACATCATATCAAACATGCTTTTGCTACCTGTAGCTTGGATATGGTTCAACGATAAATGATCTTAATAGCTTAATATTTCGTCTTTTAAAAAAATTAAACGCATTTTTTTAGTAATGATAATTAAACCGTGTGAATCTCTTTATAGGCATTGCAGGGTTAAGGGTACTCGCCTCAAGTGAACGTCTGTGATTGTCAGTGCGATGGTCCAAGAGATGGATTTGCCTCTCACCTGGAAAAAGCAAGAAGCAGCCTGTTAGCACCGACCTCAGGCCTACTAAATACGGGGGGAACCCCTTCCAGATGGGGGGGGGCATGACGAAGTGGTCGGGGCCATCACCTCAGGGATCTGGTGAGGTATTCCCTCATCTTGAAGCAGCCATGCTTCCATCACATTCAAAGTGTGAAAGGTGCTGAGAAAAATAAACGATGGCGTTTTGGCCTCTGCTAGAGAAAGTTTTGGTTCTTTCTCTCTAGACTGGATTAGCGTAAAGTGCCCTTACTTTCTACTCCTTTTTTTTCTGAAATAAAAAAAGGGAAGGTGATTGGGCGCGGCTTTCGTATTTCTAATGCTGTTTTCCTCGTCGAAGGAAGACTCTCCTGGAGGAAAAGAGGTAAGGTGTGAAACGCAACGGGATAGGTAAAGAGTACTTTGTTGTACGAAGTACGAAGCAAAGGAGTTACCTCTGGACTGCTGGTATTAGCTTTGACTTCATGTTGTCAACTACAAGACGCTCATAACGGCAGACATTCGTTGGGCCTACCTACAAATCCCTTTATTCCTGAAAAGCAATAAAAGGATCGAATAAAGGGCCCAAACAACCATAAGGATAAGAGATCTGAAAGGACCATTTAATTGTACAGATATATCGAGTCTTTCAAATTAAAATAAACCAAATGTAAGCATGTGTTTTCAACAATCAACCAAGTGCCGTGCATTACAACAACCGATTAACTATGGTGATTATAACGAAAAGAGTTTGGTTGATTGATGAGTTGAAATTAACGCTCGCGATTGGTCGATTTTTCAAATCGACTCTCTCACTTGGTTGAGTTTCTTCGGATGGATCGATGATAAGTTTAAGAAAGAATATCCATAAATATTCATGTTTTTTTAAAATGAAAACTGTCGTCTTAACGAGAGGAAAAAATGTTAACAAGCAGACGAGTTCATCCCGGGAAATGGCTTTAGGAAACTAGAGCCGTGTCCTTTTTCAGCTGTGAACTGATGTGAGCGATTTGTTACCACACGACCACTTTCACTCACGATTTAGCGAACAACTACACATAACTATCCGTCAAATGGCGGTTTCTGAAAGTTAGTTGCCACTGCGATATGGACGCATTCTCACACAGTTTATCAAAAGCACTAACCACACATCATCTTGCGGCAACTGAATCCTTGCGTGAGCCACGAATTGTGAATGGTCAGATTGTCCACCAATACCACAACAAGATAACAAACACGCAGCGTCACTGTGTATAAACTCCGGATTTGTAGATGACGCATTGTAGTCCGAAATGGCAATCACAGGGAATGAACTCTTTGCTTTCTTTTGGAGGGGGGGGGGGCTATTGATAGACATGTTTGGGCAAACTAAACTTCCGGGATGTTGCTTTTTTTTTTTTTAGGCAGTGGATTAT
>Ga0058701_10003804_pt1 | contig 12078 bp, 8 predicted proteins | sample AgamicOrMae_FD_97039 | JGI IMG/M metagenome (GOLD analysis project Ga0058701, IMG submission 97039) | Agave microbial communities from Guanajuato, Mexico - Or.Ma.e | ecosystem: Host-associated > Plants > Phyllosphere > Phylloplane/Leaf | place: Guanajuato, Mexico | collected 2012-06-04 | reverse complement strand
AAGTAAAACTGTCTAGAGAGATCTCTTTTGAGTAGCGCCAATTTATTAACATGAGATATCAACTCACATAAAAAACAGGGAAATTAGTTTTGAATCCATTTCTGGGGTTGCTTTGATTTCGTTTCAAATAAAATCGCGCAGTTGGAATCACCTATTTCTGTCAATATATTCGCAGTAATTATGGAAATGGACTCGTCCTTCATCGTCATTCTCTGCGGACTTTGGACTTCTTGCATTTTTAACCAGATTGAGTCTTATACTCTCATTGTTGGATCTCCGATTTTCCAGAGGAAAAGTCCGAGTTGTCGCCATCTATTACCCAGGATTTTCATGGGGCAAACATGGGCAAAGGCGAGCTCTTTGGAATATCCCTAACCTTGAAGGTTGTAAGTACCGGTAGAGCGTTTTTCATGAAGCTAAGCAACGACAACGTAATCTAGATGGTATTAACTCTTTAGAAGCCCGCACTTGTTTGGCTTAACAGTTTTAGTCGATACCTGATTGGATTCATTTTTTATTATTTTTAGTAACTGTCAAAGCGTTTTTTTACGAACCCCCTCATAACTATTTATATTCTCTAGCTGATGACCACTATTCTAGTGGCTATCTTCCGGTCCGGCATCATCAAACGCATTACTTCATTCGTAATTTTACGATGACGAGGCTTTTCCAAATTGGAATATTGGAAGATCCTAAACAAGGTGCATAATTTAAGCTCTCGAAAGTCGAAGCTCAAACTTTTTTTGTACAATCTGTGTTTCTCATTTGTTTGTTGGGTCTTGAAGCACCTGCTTGCGATGCGATATAATTTTTCGACAAACATTTTCGTCTTCATAGCATAATTACTAATTTTCCGTACGCGACAATTTTTGACTGCTGGCCGAAGGCTGTTGGGTCATGAGTAGATGAAAGAAAGGTTTGCATTAAAATGAGACAGTAAGTAGGAACAGACGAGATCTATTCTCAAAATAAAAAGGTACAATACTAAACTACGGTGTTGTGGATTAATAAACCAAATTAAGTGATAATAAACATTGATGCTAGTCCGACGGGACTCCGCTCTTTGATTGCTGGACACACAAATTTTAATGTCGTCACCTATCAAGCTAATGAAAGAGCTGCACAAACTACGCGCTCCCTACAACTGGATGTCAACCATTTTTCATTTCATATCTGATCCAACACCTCACCACAGTATTACAACTAGACGGGGTAAAATTGATGTGTTTAATCGAAAATATTTTTTTCCTTTACAATAGTCATCTTTCGAAAACAGTTTTCGATTCTAAGAGAAACATCCCCAAAAGACTTACTGGCCGCAACTACAACAATTGTTGCCGAGCTGTTATTCATAAACCCAAACCCCAGAGTTGCAATTGGAAATCTTAGAAGAAGACGTAAAAAAGTCTATAAAATCGGAAACTTACGTAGAAATAATCAGATAGAACATGAACCAATCCTTCAGATTTACAAGCTTTCTATTGCGCACTACCTAAATCTAGTTTCTCATGACATTCACACTTGAAGACAATATTGCACATATCTTTGACATGTATGGTAATTTTCATGGGTGGAAGTGAGTGACGTCAGGTGCCATTAACTACGTTCTTATTTAAAACTACATATTTGTACAAATTTAATTAAACTCTCACACAAAATTAACAAGACTGGCCGATGCCAAAGGTAGTACAAACAACCTTTTACAATATTCAGATCACCCACTTGTAGCACATATCTCAAGTTTGGTTAAGACTTCAAACTCAGCATAGACATTCCCCATCTGGGTGTCCTGTGCGGTCAGGAGGACTGAAAGGGGGTGCTGAGGGGGATAAAATAAAAAAAATAAAACAAGACAATGAGCGTATCTATTCCTGAAGTACTTTTGGTTTATAAAATGCTCCCTCTTTGCATTGCTTTGCATTCGGCTTATTTGGTTCACCATTACACATGGCGTCAAATAAAAAAACAAAACAATATATCACCACTGAGCCAATCATTTTTAAGTTTCCATGTAAGTTGTAGTTTTGTTACTAATAAAAACTAAAAGAGCATAACTTTGTTTGCCGTTCTCCGCTTAAATCATTATAAAAACTAAAACGAAACCAAACGGTGGCTCGGTTTTCTCCAAATAATAAAAATGGCAAGCTAAAGAACACGTTCAAAAATAGATCCTCAATAATCCGACAATTGGTTCGCTAAGCTAAAGCTTGGTAATTTCAAGCGAATAGAGGACGAGGAATAGGCACGAATTAAAATCACTGGTTCAAAATGAACCTATTCCAATCGAAAATAATAAGAAAAAAGTTTCAACTTCGTGAAATAGATCAAGCCAGAAATTTATACTCTTTTAGCTTTTCTCTGAACAACACTACCAAAGCATCCACATTGAATTTATACACTCTAACATTGTTGAAATATCCCACAACCACAATATTTACGGTTAAATAACTAATGATAAAATGTTTAGGCTACAGTACTTAGATGTAATTAACTACAATTAATATGTTCTCAGGGCATTGAGAGGAATGAGAGCAAGAAGCCAACAAGAACTCATCGTAGTCGTACTGTACGCTCACGAGGAAATCAAGAGTTCAATTCTCTAAATCAAGAGTTTAATGCTTTAAATCCGAAACGAAGGCCGGAATCCAGAAAGTACTTTCACTTCCGAAATTAAGCCCGTCTCCACTTCAGTAACAGAGGAAAGAAAATAGCACTGCACACACAAATAAAAAGCGACGTTGCTCGGAACACACAGAAAGAAACGAGACATTCGCGATGGTGAACTTCCGTTGACAATAGAATGCCGGAGCGAGTCTTACACGCTTTTCGTTTTCCTTGAATCGTCCATTGCAAAGGATTTATCCCACAGACATAGGAAAACGAATGCCTATTCCTGGAAGAGGTAATTCAAGAATGCAATTAAGAAGTGTCGCGTCGCGGGGCACCGGGTGCTAAACAAAGGTACCTGCCGAATCCATAACGAAAAAAAAAGAAAAGAAAAAAACATCAACAAATACAATATACATACGTAGACCTAGTACGACGAATAACAAGAAACAATTACAATAATTTGTACAAATAAGGATGTTTGTTTCAAGTCTGGGTTTATGGTTGGGTCTGCTTTCAACTGGTTAGCATTGTGATGCCTATTTGACTTATTATCCCGAACTGGTTTCGTCATTACTGAGCCGTGAGGCGGAAATTTTAAAAGCACGTCGTGGTGCCCGCTGCCTTTCGTTTTTTCCCCAACCAATCAGAAGCTGCCTGAGAAGTCCTATACAAACAACACCCTCTGGCTTATAGGGTGTTTACAGTGGCCCAATTGCTACCACAAATCCCATTTGCGAGTAGCTTCTTCAAAATGAGGTACTTGAAAAATATCCAAAAAGTACACATACGGAAGCATCCTAGGATTCTTCACCGTTCGCCCCCCAAGTTGACCACGTCACGAGTTTAATGTATATACATACAATATCGAATCATATAATTATTTCTCTAAGTTTACGTGAGAAAAAATCGAATCGTCCTTCATTTTATAGGAAAGTGGAACCAGTTTTATTACAAAAAGTAAAATATGACGCTTATTTCTGGCCCAGCTGGGGCCAACATCTCTAAAATACACATCATTTACATTACAATTGATGTGCAATGCACTGCCGAAGCCGAGAGCCTCTGCTTATGTTTCCATCGAAATTCAGGCTGCCTGAGGCATCGCTTTCACTTTCAACCATCGCCTTGGCCAGCCTAGAAGTCAAGCAAAACGAACAAGAGACCGCGACTTTCGCTGTTCACTGTACAGGATGAATCAGGGTTAAATTTCCTCTAAAACAAGTATAAATTATTAAACATATGATACACACATCACACAGATACATTTTTATATTTTACAAGTTAGTTCATCTTTATATTCAAGATAGGCCATTTCCATTCCTGCACGCTTTCCATTGTAAATATACAAGGCAATCACTCTTGTACATATATAAATTAGTGTACCCATAACAAAGTATCAAGAAACCAATCGTACATACAAAATTATAAAACCAGGCAAAAAAAATACAAACTATCCGTAAATATCGACCTAGCTTAGATTTACAAATAAAGTCAACAGTGGATTGTTTTTAGCTGGTTTTCAACTCCGATTAGGACCAACTCTGTCAACTTGAGTACCGTGTAACGATCGTCTTGCACACTGAAACTTTTACATCAAGCCATTACCAATAGTTGAAATTAAACTCAGTATTGATTTACCTTAATCCCTGTCTGGCGAACGAACATAACGCTGAAAAGTATCGTGAATCTGTTTCCTCAATAAAACGGGATCTTCTTCTGTTCACTTCAAAGGAATATATCAATTTTTTAATGACGTGCTTTCTATTCTTTACATTCAAACTTCACCCCAAAAAATAAGGAAAACTTTTAAAAAATTGTACTTGCTCATCTTGTTCAGCTTAAAAACCAGTGAAATACGTTGGGACGTTTTTGTACACGAATTGAGTGATAAGATACTTGAAATAAGGTCATAAATGACAGAGCGCGAGAGAGGGATTTAGTAACAATCGAATATTATCTCAATTTACCGTATTTGTCCGTGTACAAGCCGCACCCAGGTTTTCAAAATGCTAGGTTTGAACCTGGTCCCATAAGAAACGTGTAGACACGCTTTCGTGTGTAAGCCGCACCCGGTTTTTGGAGGGGTACAAAAGGTGAAAAAAAGTGCGGCTTATACACGGCAAAATACGGTGTGAATGAATTAATTTTGCTTTGTGATTGTCTCTTCCGAGGTTAACTTAAGCAACTCACCCAATTGAGTTCCACTTTTTTTTACAACTAACAAAATATCAAGAAAGAAAACTGTACGAGTGGGGGCTTGTTTTAAACGGAATGATAAAAGTCAAGGCAACTCTTCTCAGATTATCTAAGTACACAAATCATGGCAAAGCATGGTCTGTCAGGAGGGAACCACTACGTTACTCCGCCTTCAATCTCTTACTCTCTACACTGGGTACATCCACTTGGTTTCGCGTCCCATGAAATGGACATACGGCAATGGCTGACACAAAGCGGTAGCGGTACTTGTTGAGAATATTGACGATATTCTTTCTTAGGTACAAAGTATATATGTGCAAAGTAAAGGAATGCCACATTTATACATTATCGGATGGATATACACAAGAGAAAGAAAGAAAGAAATTGGGTTGCTTCCCCAAGTTTCGAGCGGGAACGGCTATTGGTCCATGACAAGAAATCGATTATGAAAGAGCGGACTTTTTTCACATGGCCCAGTTCAGTAACAGACGCACCTTTCCACTGCACCAAGCAAACACACCACGTGACCGAGTTGCCTGTGGACGCGCTTGTTTACGAAAGGTGAAATGACGTTCCTTGCAACGACCTTGTCGGATCGAAAGAAGGGACTTTGGAAAAAGTCAATGGTGTTGCGGCATGAGAGTCATGGTGCCGCTTTCAACGCCCGACGGAAGGATCACAGTGGCTTCCAAGTGGTGCTGGTGTCCTTCCAGCGACGCGTCCTCGGACACCTCCCCGTGGTCGGGCAGGATCATGAGGACGCGGGTGGAGTCGTTCAACACCTGACTCTGTCCCTGACTGTCCTGAGCGACCTGGGCTTCTTGCTGGAGGTGAACGGGTAGCACTAAGCCGGACTCTTCCTTAATTTTCTTAGTAATATGGCTACGGGCGTGCTTGCGTAGATGGTCTTTCCGGTAGAAGCCTTTCCCGCACTCCGTGCAGACCTGCGCAACATCAAGCGTCAAAACCCTTCCTCACCAGAAGACCGCAACGTCAGTACAGTGAAATCTCGGTTATACGTCTAAGTCGGGACTCAAAAATTTGGACGTAGAACTGAGAGGGTGAAGTGAAAATAATCTTCCATATAACGCCATGTAAAGTATTCTGGATGAGACTATTTCAATTGGACGTACAAACGAGTGGGACTTACAACTGAGAGACGTATAACTGAGACTCTACTGTATCGTCGAGGTTTACCTGTGTCTTCTCTCCCGAATGAATAACGACGTGTAGATTGAGGTGCTCTTTACGTTTGAAGCCCTTGTAACAGGTGGGGCACGTGTAGGGTCTCTCCGGGTTATGGCCTAGTTTATGCCTTTCCAAGTGCTCCTTGCGCTTGAGGGCTGCACCGCAAAGGTCACATATAAATCTTCTTTCAGTTTTATGGGTAGCTAAATGCTGTTCCAACGACTCCATCTCTGTACATCTTGTCGCGCATTCTGGGCAGTGGTAAAGCTTGGTTCCATCCTCATCCACTGATATGTTGACCTGAGACAAGAGAGTTTCCATCAGATGTGGTCACAGCGAGCGACATGAGACAGCAAGCAGATGACAACAGACTTGAACTTACCCGTCCAGGCATCTGTCTTCTCTGCTTTGGTGGCTTCTTCTTGTACTTCTTTTTAACTTTGGTGTTCTTCTTGTCGCCGGGCGTCATGACGATAATCTGCGCTGTGGAGCCGTCCGGGCCGACCGCCATCTCCGTGGTCTGGCACTCGTGGGCCAGAGGGTCCTCCTCGACAGTGGTAACGAGTTCACCGGTCATCGCTTCCGCAGACTGCGCCGAAAGGGGCGAGTCCTCCAGCTCTTGCTCGCGCTTAATGGTATCAGCTGACAGTTTGATGAACGTGCTGAGATTGTTCCCCGGTAATTTTGACAAGCAGTCCGCCACCTGCGACAAAGAAACCATTGGTCATCTTCCCACCTTGCAACGACTCGTGATCCGACTTGAAGCGACACTTACGCTGACGATCGGCCCCTGAGACGTTAAACTTTGCCAATTGGCTGGTAGCTCGACATAATGCTCCTGCTCCTGAAAACAATTTTTATCCTTCTCCACTTTGACTTGGGTGATTGTAACCGCCTGTTTCCCCGGGGTTTGCGTCGACTTGTCCACTTCTTGATGTGCGTCTGCAAGAAAAGCGATTCTTAAAACAAGACACTTTCAGAAACGCAACCTCGTCCAGTGAAGACAATCATACCATGCGTTTGAATATGGATCTGGTGGGTTTGGCTATTATTGTTATTGTTATTTATGTGGGCTTCTCCGTTGGTCTCGGCAGAAGAGCCCTCGATTGCTTGTGATGTGGATATTAACTGAGACATGGGTAATTCTATTGTTTCACCTGGTGACAGAACAAGCTCGGATTAGCTCAGAGCGGTCAGAGAAGGGAAAAGGCAACGGTGGCCTGGAGCATTGTTGTACCTTGTGGACTGTTGTAAGCCAAATGTAACACGGTAGCATTTCCACCGGAGAAGTTCTGCAGGGCGATGGGAGCCAATTGATATTTAGGTTGGCTGTTCTCCAAACTTATTGTACCGATGGGCTGGTTGGTCGGGGTTACGAGCTGGATTTGGAGCATCTGCTGCTGAGGGGGATCCCCTGGCTTGCTCCCCGCAATCGTGATGGGCAGTTGTAAAAATGTGGGCTGCGCCTGCAAACCATCCAAGTTTAGACGGGACCCAAAACTCGGAAGCGCTGGGATAGGAACGGAATGAGGGGACTCACCTGACCCGCGGGAGCTGCCACATTTTGAGGGAATTTACTACTTGTGGTGAACTGGTGGACAGTGCCGGAGGGCACGGGAGTAAACGACGTCCCGAACGGCGTGAAGTTCATTTTCAACGGTCGCTTCACTAGCTGGTCATCAACGTAAAATTCCTGCGGGAGAATCACAGTTATTAGCAAATAGTTAAAAGGAAATTGCCTTTTAAATGTGCTGGCCCGCGCGAAAATCCTCGATTTTAATTCATTTTATTTTGTTTCAGGTCATTCTTAACGGCGAACCAGGAAGGGTGAGTTTCCAGAAGTAAATTTGCTATTTGCTAAATAAATAAAAATGGGGAAAAAACACACAAAAAAAACTCTGCCTATGACATAATTTGAAGAAAAAAAATAATGAAAATTGCTTGTCGGGGATTGAAGAATCGGTGACAAAGAAATCTTGCCTTACGTGACATGCAAGAAATCAAAATATTGCTTGGTTTCGATTGGTATCAAAATTCTATTCGAAGGTTGTCATTACGCTGATTAATCAGTTTTGTTCCACCAGATTTGCGTGTCGTTTTCATTAACCGATTCGGCCGGTCCGCTTTGTTCGGATCGACCCCCGCTCCCGCCCAAGCTGCTCTGGCCACTGCTCCTGATCCGGCCCCCACCTCACCGGCGACGTACCCCCACCTACCCCCACTAAATGCAACCCTGCTTCCCCACCCCATGTCACTATCATCTGTCTTTTTCGCGCCAAATCGAGTCGCGAAATGATATACAAGAAAACACAACCTCGTCAACGAAACATGCCGGTTTTAGGTTAGAGCTCGGGGATAAAGTCAGATCTGCGTCTGTGTACAAGCACGTGCCCATCTCCAACATTATTTCAAGGGTAATGTCAAAACATGGCCTCCATTTGACATGGAGGTTGTGATGTTCAACCTAATCAATTAATGTGCCATTGTTGGAGGTGCAACATTTACATGTTAAATATTGCCTAAGTCATATTGGTAAATCCATGGGACACTTTACGTTTGATTGGATTACACATTCAAACAAGTTCATGCAATCACAAAAGAGATAAAAAAGGATTTCTTGCTGATTTAACCATTCATTAACTTTGAGTACGCATATGTATAAGACTGCGATAGACATTATTGTAATAATGACACTGCTCTGCCATGAAATAACATTACTTGAGAATGATTCATAAAAATTTTGATTATTGCAATTATTTTGGGCCCAATTTTAATAGTTGCACATTTTAATTAAATAAAAGTTTGCATAAAATTCTGCAAACTAATAATAATGATTGTGCTGCAAAGCACAGGGTCATAAGCACATCATCACAAGAACTATTGGTCACATAACCAAGTATTCTAAGCAAACCCGCAGAAAGCTATAATTTTGACATGAGGGGCAGCTTTGAGAACCCCCCAACTTAAAACTGTTACGCTATTCATTTCTTATTCATAATTACTTATCATAATTGTGCCAAATTCAAGTTTACATCTCATTTCAGACATAAATATAAGAAAATCCTACTAGACTAATTAGAGAAACTCTCTGGGTCATATGACAAGGTAAGACCTGGGATCTTATTATTTCCTTACATCATAAAAAAAAAGCCTACATACATCACATTGCATATTTTAGGGAATTACATCATCTGTGGTGGGTATATAGTGGTTTTTGTAAACAATTATCGCATTTATCCAAAATTTGAAAAGAAATTATTGAGGTATTACCTGATTATTTGCTCCCGGAAATGACTAACGGAAAGAAAAAGTTCTTGTGTAACGGAACCTCTTTGGCGATGTCGTATAGGTTAAACGGCCCGTAAAAAAAAAGATTGGTACAAGCGCTTGGAATGCCCCCACGGCGTTAAATATTACTTTCTGATTGTAGAAAACGTCTTTGTGTTCTTTTATTATAATTATTATTAGAGAAATAAGAGAGAAATGTTCGTAAGAGAAGTGACGTGCCTTACATCGCATCGCGTGACGAACGGGAAATCGTTCCAATATCATTGTACGGAGTCTAATTACATGGCGAATAAAGGTTGATCCGCACTTACAGTGTGTCCTAATAAATGTTTTAATTTTTTTTCTTTCGAAATAAACTTGAATAGGGAGAATTTGGACGTGAGACCTACTTTACAATGTAACACTACAGAAGCACTTTCTCATTTCACAGAGTCAAGAGGCTAGGGTTGAGTCACGAAGAATGGGTCCAGGGGCCGGTTCACAAGGGTTTAATATCAACACAAAACAACATTTAGACGCTTTAGCACGTTCCAGCACATATGAAAGGCGATCTTTGACACTTGGTAGGCGTAAATCTTCATACTAGGCCTACCCTCTTATGCCTACCGAAATAGGGTCACAAGATGGTAAAGTATTTTACTATTCAGGATTCACATAAAATAGCACCATAGTAGTCTTTCTTTACACTCCAAAACTTCCGAGAAGCAACATTATGAAGCACTGATAAGGTAGGAGTATTGTAATTACAAGGGAAAATATATTACACCTCGAACTGTAAAAAAATGTCAACAACACACGAAAGCACCTGCTGTACTCGGCGATATTGCGTTGTTTTCCTATCGAAAACGTAAAGTCGCTATATCTCGCCCTATCGATACAACTATCGATCCTTGTTTCAGACTTTTTGAGCAATTTTCTTGTTTTCTATTGCATATCAAGGTCAAATAAAGATATATTTTCTCCAAAAATATTGTTTTCCAGCCGAGAAAAATGACCAATATTTTTCTAAACGTCTAGAATGGCGCATCACACATCGCAACAATACCACCGCGAGTTTAGATTTCTGAACGACCCGTCTTTAAAATGGCGGCACGAGAAGGCGTGAAGGTGAAATGCCACATGAGAAAATGCCACGTCGTAAACTTTTCACTTTCTCTTGGATATTGGCTTCTAAAAACTTATCATGCTGCATTAATTATCTGCGAAATAAAGCAAATTGTCCATTTTCGTTGTTTGGACCTTTGAATACGTGGTTTTTTCTGTTTCAAACTCCTTGAAAACATGCAGCCAAATTTTAATTAGATTCTTGTACGCGGTATTCTTGTCCCATTTTCTCAACAAAAAATCTGCTTCGTCATGCATCTTACTTTTAACTTAAGTCACGCAAATGGCAAAAAAGATCCTTCAAATGTCTTCGATAACCCGACTCGCACAATATTCCGATATTACCCGTCTGTGTTGAAGCAATAGCCTTGTGCGATTAAAAAGTCCTTGTTTTGCGAGCAATGTATAGTAATGAGGATGACGTGAATTTCACTTGAGGTCGTAGGAATGCAGCTTACAGACTGCCTTGAAATGTCATCAAATTAGAGCTCTGGAATTTGTGAGAAAAAGCGGGTGAATGCACCGGCAGCAGTAGCGCATCTTATCATCCCTCAAGTCGAAACAATCTCATTTTAAGAGAGGAATATCAAAAGAAAAATGGGTCATGCCCTTTCCTAAGTATGAGGCATGTATAGCTTTGTAACTTAAATGATGTGTTATCAAAGATTTTCCGCAAAATAAGGACTGTTAAGAGAAGCGTAAGTTTTCTTTTTGCCGCGCGGTCCTTTGGTGGTGGAAGTGAAAATACGGTAGGCTCCCCACCCCATCCCCACCTACAGCCCAAGTGCTGCGAGGGCGGGGGCTCTCAGCTGATTCCTCTCAACGCCGCACAAATCACACAAAAAATAAAGACATATTTTTTTAATTGCCATTGTTGCTGAATCAATCCAGTTAATTATTTCTCAAAATGCTATAGTTTCAATAGAGCCTTGCATCCCTATGATTTTTTGGAAGATGCTTCAGTAATTTTTTCCTATAATAAAATGTTATAATACTATAAAAAATGTAGGAAAATTCTCCGAAACCAAACATTCGAATAAGGAATTCTTAATTTATAGATATACCGGTACGCATTTAAGGCGAATAAAACCCCTCCTGCCTTGCAGACAATATAGATTCAAATAAAAATGCGGTTTAAAAAATTACCAGGTTGAAGGGTTCTGGCTCCCGTGTTGGTATATGGACATTCACGTGGATATCCCTTATTTTCCATGGATACCTTTAAAGATATCCATGTACGCACGGACAATATATCGACAAGTATATCCATGGTTCCACGGACAATCCACCACGGATATCCATGGATAAGCACAGATATCCGTGATAGCACGGATGATTCATCAAGGATATCGGTAGGGACCGTTCGATCCGGTTGCCTTGTAGAATAAATGATAAAACAAAGCAAGCCCTCAGTTATCCCAGTTTTAGGTTTCTGTTTCGCAAAACGTCAAACACTTAAAACAATATTTATTAATGCGCCTATGGCTGATAGCTAAGTTTTTTTTTTTAAGTCCAGATAAAACTAATTTTGTTACCGGTAAAAAATTTTGACATGTTTTTTTTTTTTTTTTTTTTTTTTTTTTTTTAAAACTTTTATTTTTTGTTTTTTGTTTTTTTTTTTTTAGGAAAAGGTGGTTGAATGTGGTGGTTGTTTTTGTGTGCGCCGTGGGGAGTTTAAAAAAAAGGGGGGTT
>Ga0058701_10003803_pt1 | contig 12078 bp, 5 predicted proteins | sample AgamicOrMae_FD_97039 | JGI IMG/M metagenome (GOLD analysis project Ga0058701, IMG submission 97039) | Agave microbial communities from Guanajuato, Mexico - Or.Ma.e | ecosystem: Host-associated > Plants > Phyllosphere > Phylloplane/Leaf | place: Guanajuato, Mexico | collected 2012-06-04 | reverse complement strand
CCCCCCCCCCCCCCCCCAGGTCCCCCCAGGTCCCCACCCGCCGAGACACCTTTGCTGGCCCGTAGATATTCGTCTTGTAAATATTTTTTTGGGTGTTATAACGTGTGAAAAAATTAATAGGGCCGGAATAGGTTGAAGGTTTTTCGAAGGCATATTATGATCGGTACAAATGGGATTGTGTCTCCTTTTTTATGTTAGGCTATTGATGTCAAGACTACAGTGAACTGGAGATATTCCCAACACAAACCTATACAGTTGAGAGACTTCTCGGCAAATTTGCGGCGCACTCTGGATTAAAAAAAAATACTGTCGATTGGAGGAAGAATATTGGATGAGCAAAAGTTTGGCTAATATCGGTACAACGCAATTTCATTTGATTATTTTTAAAACATATGAATAAAAATGAGATAATGGACACATTTTTGCCATAAGTAACAAGCGAGTAGAAGGTCCTAGACCCTACATGAAATATCCAGCAAAATTTTACGGCACATATTCAAAAAGTCCGAAAACGCTGGGTATGATTAAAAGCATTAAGCCTACTTTAAGATTTATCGCGCCTGTTTAATGGAAGCTATTTTTAAAGAATTTTTGGAAGTGTCTAGGGGGCGGGCAAGAAATAAGTAAGCGTTAATAAAACAAAATGCAGACAATAAAGGAAAAAAATGAACTTTCGGACATGAACATACAACGAAGAACATCCATAAATGAAAGAGCTTTTCCAGGCACTACTACTCCAAACCACTTGATTTTTTCCCCAAAGAAAAAAGTAGAGGTCTTTCAAAGGATGCAACACCAAAACAGTATTCCTCCTACACACGAAAAACGTACGCTTTTTAATTGAGCAACTTTGTTTGAAAGATTCCAATTTCTACATTTTGTTGCGTGCCTTTGGTCACAAAGTTGGGTGGAGTGAGGCACAAAGCGCTTTAACCTAAGTGCATCTTTCAATAGTCTTAATGATTTAATAATTTGCCGCCAAAAAGTAAAGCGATATCGTAAGCATTCGCCAAGGCGGAGCGAGGCGGAGCAAAACGAGGCATCAAACACCTAACCTCCCCAAATCTACACGGTTATAATTTGTTAATTTGGACGCAAAGAAAGGTTTGAAACAGGGTAAAATCGATGGCTCCAAATGAAACTGTACTAGTTGAAAATGCTCGTTCAAGAATAAGCTAATTCCTATGGTTATAAATTGCAAGTGGTGCAGTTTTGAAACAGCATTTTCAACTGGTACAGCTTCATTTGAAGCCATCGAAATACAACACGAGAAAAAAGGTTTTGTTATACTAACAAAATCATTTGTTAAAATAGGGATAACAAAAATATTTTGTTACAACAACAAAATATTTAGTTCTATCAACAAAACGTTTGGTTGCTGCAGCAAAATTTTTGGTTGCAGCAACAAAAAATTTATTTGATGTCCCTAATTTTGTTCGTAGCAAAACCATTTTTTTCCGCGAAGAAGTAGAAAGGAACCTTTGAAAACTGAGAGGAAAACAAAACCAAAACAAAAAATATGGAGAGCTCGAGGAAAAGCAATTTCAGGGAGCTGCGGCTTCTAGAAGTCCCTAAACAAATTTGGGCATTAATGCGTTCATTTTGATAGATTGCCCCGTGAATGGAATCTCTATGAATTTTAACTATTAGAATCGGCTGTGTCAATTAAGGCACCAGGAACGAAAAAAAGAGAAACAGCCACCCACTTCGGGAGTAGGACTGGACGCGGGCAACACAGTGTCAGTTCCGATGCTTACGAATCGTAAATCACTCTGCATTCGGAACCACCTTTGCTAAGAACCTCTAGGTCTAGGATACAACTAGCCGCATTCCTGAGTTCAACCATGACTTGTCTAGCCATTCCTAGAAAAGCGTGCACTGATACCCACAGATCTGACACCCTTTGCCCGCTGAGAACGCTGATTGTAACTATTGCCCTCGGGTCACTGTTTTTCTCATCTCGGTTTAAGCTCACTCCTCGGGTTAAAATCGCACTGTTCAATATGCTAGCAAAAACATAAAAAAATTACATCATTTTTCGGGGCTTTGATACAATTCTTTATTTTATTTCATTAAAAAAGAAAAAAAAAGAAAACCTTTTGTTCCAGCGACAATTGAGATTTCGCACCATAATTTTTAAGGGTTTCATTCATCAACTCTTGTGCTCAGTCCTGGTTCGATATATTGTTTCGAAAGCATATTCAGAAAACAACGTCAACTCTTTGCAAAGAGTTTTTTAATTTTTTTAATCCTTTTTAAAGGGAGTGTCTTTAGATCAGACTACACCATCTAAAGTGTATTAGGTTAGGTTCCGTGCGTTCAAGTCCCCTCCCATTTAAAAGGCATTAAGTTGGTTACGTTCGTTCAAGTCATATCTCCTTATATTAATGCATGTCGTGTCAATAGCAAAACCCCTTTTAAAAACCAAAAATAAAGGCGAGTGACTTCTTTTGAAAATAAATTCAAATATGATTGGCACTTTCGGAATGTTTTCCAAACATCAGCATCACATCCGGTCAAAAAAAACCTGATTAAAAAAAGACAATGTTTGCTGAGCGGTTTAATAGTCCTTCATTTCTAATTGGGTTGTTTTAAAGTATTAAGTTTTTACTCTCTCGGAGATGCAAGAGGTAAGTGCTCTCCAGCAACTGAAATCAACCCTCTACCAACAACCTTGAGGTTATCGTTTCAGTGTTCAGAGGGGATTCCATGAAGTTAAGGATATTCCAGCGCAATGGGCTACAATTAGACAAGGACTTGATATTTTCAGGACTAGTTCAAAATGTGTATGTCTTCCGAATGGCGAAGTCAAAGAAAATTTGCCGTTCCGTTTTTACGCAATTAAATTTTAAAGTTGGGAAAAAATGCATGGGCTCTTATGGCAGCTCCAAAAAATGGCCCTAAAACTGTTAAATTATGACTGATAGTGTCTGATTGAGATTAGATGAGGATCGACAAAACTGTTAACAGGGGAGATTGGAGTTTCAGAAACAATTTAGAAAATTTTGACGACAATCCACCGTTTCGTTAATTTTAAAACTTTAAAAACAGTCGCATTTTGTGGAAAAATGAGTCAAATCAGCAACTTCATTATTTTTTCACGTAAGAAATTAATTTTTACAGAGGTAAAAATAAAATGCTTAGAACAGCTCGTGTAAATACTTGTCGAAAGCGATAATTTTCTCAATTTTCAGATTTTTAACATGCGTTTTGAATTTTTCGATAAACTTGACTTGTCGGAAGCGCTGGAATATCCTTAACCGAAGTCATTTCTTGGAAACCCCCTATATTCTCACTTTCCGCCCTTATAGTAAAATACTGTCGAAAAACACTTCTCGTTTAGGCTCCCATACAGTATCTCAGCGAATCTATCAGCGAGGATTCCACAGAATCAATTTTCCGGAAAAGTTTTCTAGAGTCTCTAATTTCGAGTGGGCCAATGCAGGCACGCCCCCTTCGACACAGTGTCACTGCTATTCACCCATGTATTAATTGTTGACAAGAATAAATCAATTAGCTGGGACACAATGGACGAAAGCCCAACAATGGTGTTCACGAGAGAGTAGCTACCTGCCATTCACCGAGTCTTATTTTTTTCATTGTTACTTCGATTTCACGCGTACACACACGCTGTACGAGGTAACTAGTCTAAGGAGTGCCTTAAAAGAGACAGAACTCAGAATGGGACACCAGTATTTTCGACACAGAACAATGCACTGGATGGTTTACGACATCGACGAGTTACCTCATCAGATACACGGAGTCCTTTCAAAAAGTTTAAGCCTGACTTAACCCAACCTAACTGACACAAATTACCCAAACCTAACGGTAGAAAATAACTTTGACAAGGATTTTATTCCACAAAATGCTAACATACCAAAAACTCAACCCCAGAAGCGGGACACAAACTATACTTACAAAGAGGAGCGACAGCTCAGCTAAGCCAAAGCACTTAACCTAAATTAACCTAACCTATGCGGTTTATGCCTTTAATTCTAAGTAATTGAACCTGGATGGAAGATACAAAGGTGGTAAATGAAACTTCCTTCAAGCGCATTTCTTCACCTAATTTATAGCCGAACGTCGCATTAAATGATCATTTTTGTGAGAAAAGTAGACTATATATAACTGTTTTATTTATATTAAGGCTTTCCGCTAGTAATTGCGCAATGATCGCCCTCTTTTAATGTTCAACCGCGTTTGTGATGAACGGCAGTGAAGGTCATAAGTTGGATCAGCACTACCAATAGGAGTTGTAACGAGCATCACCGATCAAAATCATCGGCCTCACAATTAAATTCTGCCGCTGCTATTAAAGCGAAAGCGTAAAACCATAAAGAGACGCGCAGTACAGGTGTTGCCAACATAACACCGTGTTTCTCTCGTCTATGTAAACGGAGCCAAACTCCACCCCAAGTTGGTAGTACTGGAATCATGAAGCATACACACGATTTGGCAATAAAGCCACGAGTATGAGGCGTTGTAGGCATCGGCGTCGCATGTTGCGCGAGGCTGTGCCATCGCCTGCTGTTAAAATACTCTCATTATGCCAGGCGAGCAAGCATAGCTGTATCTCCATCGAGCCAACTGCAGCGCTGCATCTGGCCAATATTAGTCATAGACGTGCGTGCACTTTTCAATCCCACTTCGCCCCACAATAATAGAATCAATGGGTAACACTCGCAACCGTGTTTGCGTATAAACTTCTACAATCTCATTTCGCTAGTCTCCGCCTAAAAGATGGTGATTTCAACTACTGCATCAAGCCTGAGTGCCAGAAGCGGGAAATAGGTCTAACACTTTTTTAAATTGATTTTTTTTTTCGAAAATTTACTTTGTCTTCGCGCCGGCCAAAGGTAAAATTTAGTTGGACTCTTCGATAAGCGTTCGTCACGGTTGAATTTTACACCTTTCGTTGTTGAGATGAGCGGAGCGAGGCAGAAAGCACCTAGCTAAATCTAGCAATCGCAAAGCCTGATGCCGCTTACTTCTCGGCGGCGTTAACTGCTGCCGAGAAGTAATCAGCGTTAGGCTTGGCGACTGCTGAGTGGAGCGTTAGTGGAGTGTGACATTAGGCACTCAAGCGACCGCGACAGTATATCGCTTGTTCCTGATTGAACGAAAGGTCTGAGCCAGGATGAAAAAAAGAGATGGAAAATCGAAGTATTAAGACAGGAGAGAGTACGATCCCTTTTTTAGGGGGTAGGGTGGTGGGCTTTGTTTGTATTTTAACCAAATATTGCTTACGGAAGTTTAAAGCAATTCTCCCACTTTTTCCCTAAACATGCTCCCCCTCCGAAAAAAAACAACACAAAAAACAAAACAAAAACAACAAAAAAACAGTGATATACATAAAAAGCGAAAAAAGGTAAAATTATGAAAGTGAGAAATTATTGATGAAAAGCTACGAAAACTAGATTATTATTTATATTTCACGACAAACATGTTCCCTGTAATACTTCGGGTTCTTATCCTCAACAAACTCATCTAGGATCTCTGCACTGACTGTTCTTGAGCCTACGCCTAAAAAAAAAAAACAGCTACAAATTGATTTTTTGATTTCGTAGATTTTTGGGTCAGTAACCGCAACGAAACCAGATCCATCCATCAAAAGTAGTTCGTCAAGTGTAGTAATTTCTCGACGGTCCTCGCAGACAGCATTTCTCCTTGAGGTCAGGTCAAGTAATGCAGAAATTATGCAGTCGTCTATTGTTCACCTGTGCAAGTTATGTCACCTGAAAAGGGGCCCGTCCGTAAGCTCCCACTCGCGTGCTGAGGAATGGCACTAATACGTAATGACCCATATACGCCCAGGCGGGACGCACACGCCGGAAAGTATTAATTTAGCTCACTCAATGTCATAATCATCGACGGAAATCCATTTCACTATTTCAACATTCATTTTCTCTCTTTCTTTCAGGCTCTTAAATACGACTCATGATTTCAGTGACTTAAACGCGCGAGAATAAAGTCTCAGTCTATTCGGGTGGTCTCCTCAAAAAACTTGAATAGTACATGACCACCCTGTGTCATTAAAACTCGATTTAAGGGAATCTTAAGAAAAATATGTTATAAGTGCAATATTAACGCCAATTTCTTCGATAAAATAAAATAAATAAATCAAAAAACCCAAGGAAAAAAAACAAACTTAAAAACCTTGCGTGCTGAGCTAGTTGCTCTATCCTCGTGAAACCCTGCTGCCAACGAAATAGCATAAAATTACTCAGATAAATGTTTCCTAGCGACAAAATAAATTAAAAAAAGTAAATAAAAAAATCATGGCGGCTTGCAGGGTAACCCAAAGAAAGGGGAAAAAATCAAAATCTGCGCAAGATCGATCTTTTTTTCTTTTTTTTCTTATCGGATTGCGCCTTTTCCCTCCCCAGACGAATTAATCTGTATTCGCCAATTTTTCATACAAGTCCATGGCGATAGAGGTTTCGAAAATATTGTTGGAAGCAAATTTGTAGATCTCAAAAACTATCTTCAAATTTGCTCCTTCCACTGTTTTGTGGCTCATACGAGCGAATTCGCAGACCAAAAAACAGGAAACCTTCCCCGTAGGCAAGGTTACAGTGCATTGTGCCCCGATCGAGTTCAGAAACAACAGGATACATGTCCTTAATTAAAAGCAGTTATCCTGCACCGAAAAAAAATACGAAAGGAATCGTCCGACGGAGAGATGTGGAGCACCCTAACAGACGCAGACACACAGACGCAGACGTTCTGTAAAAGTTCTCTCGAAAGGTCTAAAAAAGAGAGTTCTGTCCTATCGAAAACAAAATTTTTGTTGTAGAACTTCCACTGAAACGAAAGAAAACAGAAGAAAAACAAGTAGGCCGATAATGAGCGGAGAAGACACATAAGTGGATCATGAACTCAAATTCGTGGTTTTAACATTGTTTCCGCGGAGAGCGTTGCTAATCAAGGAAGCTCCCTCGTTTTACAAGCGCAAAACGACGAGCGTCAGCGGCCGGCGTCGGCGTTTAAGGATTGTAGAGATCCTCTATTACTAAGGAGAGAGCCGACTTGAGTGAGACAATGTTTCTTTTCGCTCTCAACGACCGGTAAATCGCATCGCCCGCAAAATTAACGACTCTACAAACTATCAGTTGTTTCCCGCAGTTTTCTCAACTAGGCTTTTATCATTAGGTTTGTTTTGCGGTATAAGAAACGCGGTCAAATTTATGACTGTCTAATGCCGGTAGAAAAAAATCCATTAAAAATCAGTGAACCTAAAAATTAAAATTACAAAAAATCGGGCAGGCACGCCCGATTTCTTCTTGTGGGTAATTTTTATGTTATCTACGGACATTTTCAAGAATCGATCTACAGGCAAGTGAAGTTGCCACTAGCTTTTGAATGTTTTCCGATTCAACTAAACGAAGTTGAGACGATTAAAAAGCCCGCCCCAGTGACCCAAAATAGAATTTCAATAGCCCACGGTGTGGTGTAGAGAGACTGTAGTGTAACCGAGAGTGGGCAACTGTACCACGTGACCACACCAAGTTTTGGATCCCAACCAATCAGCGAAGGCAAAAGCTGGATCCCAACCAATCAGATCAGTGGAAATCAAAAGGGCCGTTACAGTTGGCCACTCTCTGTTACACTACAGTCTCTCTAGTGTGGTGTTCTCTGCAAATCTAGCTATTCAAACACATTTACTCGAATAAATCAAAATAATCGCATGCTCAAGTAACAGAAATGCTTGAGACAAACGTACAATAGGCTTGATTCAAGCATATGATACTCAGTTTAAGCATACGGTAAACTTGATGTATTCCCAAGGCTCTTGTGCTCATTGAATCAAGAGTACAGTTTTTCCGGTCAGGTAAAAATTTCATGGTATGACCAAGACAGGCCCAATTAGTCATCTAGAAAGACATCATAAAATTTTGGATTTCGGATCCCACGCCTCTACTTTCTTGACCCGATTTAACTATCCAATAAAACTCAGTTGATAGTATTGTTGTAGTCACTCCCGAATCGTCGTGTTTCGCTACATCCAAAATAAAAACACGCCCACTGGAAAAACTACTTGTCGGACCTTTTGAACACGGCCCGCGATGGTCCAGCAAGCCTCCCACGCCGCAGGGACAAGGGACAGGCGAGCGGGACAGGCGACCCGGACAGGCGTCCCGTCGGGAAACTGTCCTCGTCGTAAAATTCCAAATTTATACCACCCACGACAGATCCTTATTCCTTTCTTTTTTTTCGTTTTATCTCCTAGGTTTGTCTTGAAATAGGCGACGAAAGGAGGCTCCTAAGTTTATGAGCTTTCCCTGTTGACGAGTTACATCGGAATGCTTAGCTTAGGCCACTGGACATACATATGTCCGAGATTATGAGAATTTCATCAGACAAAAAAGTGTGCTAGGACCATTTAGACCTTTCCATTCCCAGTTATATTTTACATTTGCCATGATACGCTTCCGGTCTAGAAAAAAAAAGGTTATTATGTCCGCACACAATTCGGTGTCAACGAGCTAATAGTCCAAACACGAATGTTGTCCATAATAGTTTTTAAGCGTACGTTTAAAAATAAATATAGAAATGTACAGAAGAAATGCGCAAGAAATGGGTTCCGACCGTTTTTCCGCATCCATTTTCCCGAATACTAAAATAACAAACGCACAAAGGACATTAACCGAAGTCCAAAATTTGAGTAAAAAGTGATGATAGGCCTATAGTTCTAGTAAACTCTTTTTTCCTATTTTTACATAAATGCGTTCGTGTTTTCTACTATACTAATATCTTGCTGCGTATTTTTTTTTTTTGAAAATGTTTGTATAGAAGGATGAGTCTGAAAGGCAAAAGTAATTTTGAAAAATTCCTATTTGGTCTAAAATCATGATAACAATATCTCAAATGGCATATCAAAAATAATAATAAGCATCTCTACAAGGATCCTTGTAGATTCCTTGTAGTAGTGCAACCCAGTTACATTGTTTTCTGAGGAAAGCGTGCTGTCCTCGAGGACAGGACTTCCAGTAGGTACTTCTTTCCCGTGTCTAGTGTCATATTCTGGCCGCCAAACAAACTTTTCTTACAAAGATCAATCCAGCCTCATCGTTTCGCATAGCAAAACAATCATTATTAGGATATAGACATTGGCTGAACTGCGTCTGTAAGCAATGTTTGTCTTTATCATGTTGCGTCGCGATCTTGGGCTTGCCAATCTTGTCGTATTCACGTCGCGCGTCAGGAGAAAAACATGACACAGAGATTCTTACCTCCCAGTAGTTAAAAATTACCTAATGATCCGACCTTTCCCTCCTTTTAAGCATAAGTAAAAATGTAGTTGCTTTTGAGGAGCAATCAACAATCATTATGTGTTATTAGTGAAGCGAAGCACTTCCGTTTACTCCCGCAGTTTTCACGGTGCAAATTGTCCGAGTAATTATCGGCAATCGTAAGTAGCAGTTATGAACTGAAAAAGAATGCATTAGTCAATCGTACCTTTTCAATCTCTCATATTAAGGATTTGTCCTCTTTGCGTTTTGGTTTACAGTAGTCTCAGTTATACGTCTCTCAGTTTTAAGTCCCTCTCGTTTGTACGTACAATTGGTATAGTCTCGTCCATAATACTTAACATGGTGTTATAAGGAAGATGGTTTTCACTTATACGTCCCTCTCAGTTCTACGTCCAAATTTTTGAGCCCTGACTTGGACGTATAACCGAGGTTCTACTGTATTCTTTTTGCGTTTGCTTAGATGAAACATCTTCACGTCGACTCCCCACACGCAAAATATGACCTTGTCAGAGTAACGCAAACATCTGTAACACAATCGCAATTTGTTCGTGTGCAGACTATAACCGTATCTGTTGAAGTAACAATCATTTTTTGTTGCGTTTAAGGGAGGGTGGAGCAGTTCGTGACACATTTCGGATTTTTTGACCTACAAAGGCTATTAAAAGAAATTTTCGCATGTTCTGGGCCTTAAATTATCTGTCCGACTTTGTTCTAACGTAAACAGATACAACCTCATCACTACTTGTAAGACAAAATAAGCCAAAGCCGTCTACTTCGTGACAGCAATCGAATCTCGCAACTGTGACTATTCTGGAATACTTGCAAGAAATATTCCTATTTACTTTGATAAAATATTACCTTGTAAGATTTAAAATGCACATATACAGGTCCGATCTAAATTCTTTCTTGAGTTAAGGAGTTATGAACAAAGCGTTCTTAGTCAACGAGGTGAAACTAAATAATCCCTGTAAAAAATAGAAATGGCTATAACTGTATTTTTAAAGAGCGGAATCTCCTAAACCTGTAACTAAGATCATATTGAAACGCTGAAACCATAAACCTTAGAGAGCTAATTCGTTAAACTTGTCACTAAGTGCCCCGGGGTACCTTGCTACCAAAAATCCGACCTTAAAATTTGGCACTTGCGGATGATTCGAGGGTTTTGGTAGCGTAATACCAAGGTAATGACTCCCTCAAATGAAATCCATACCTTATGACCCATTTTTACCCAGACGCCGTAATTCCGAAGAAGAAAAAAATCTGAAGTTTAGAAACACTATTTTTGGGGCAGGTAAAAGTTCAAATCTTTCAGTAAGTCACATAAAGGGATCACCGTTGTTACTTTTGGTTAGAAACGGTTGCTACCATAAAAACCTAAATATATCTGCTGTCATAAACCCCATTTAAGCAATAAGTTAAGAATTATCGACATTTGTCACTAACTGCCCCTGTCACTAAGTGCCCCACCCTCTACTATTTTCGTCACTATTACAATTTTTGTAGGAGCTTCAACCAAATATTCGTCGTCAAAAAACTGTAATTTTGACAGTCATTTTTTTGTGTTAAGCATAGCTAGCATTTCCCTTAACAGACAAAAAGTTCTCATGAGTGACCTATAATACTAAGTCGCCGGTTCATTTCTATATCTCTAACCAGTAAATTTGAAAGATTGCATTGCCTTTCTACAAACACACAAAAAAAAGGAAAAAAACTTTAAGAAATACTGTTATTTGGCAAAAAAAAGTGTCTTAACAATAACTTCTTGTTGAAGCACAAATTTTCTTAAAGTTTGCTGTTGCTAAACAACCATATTTCCGTGTGCACACGGGGAACATTAATTCGGGATTGAATACAGGTTTGGTGAAATAAAAGCGAAGTTATAACGGTGCGCGTAACCTAACTTACAGTAACGTATCGTCACAACCCTGAGAAGTCTAATAGGAGCGAGCCGCAGGGCACCTGTGCCGTGAACAGCGGATTCAACAAACCTTATCATAAGCCATCGTCAGCAAGCCTGATCCCGCTTACGTTTCAGCGGCAGCGGCCTGCCACCGCAATGTAAGCGGCATCAGGCTCGGTTATAGTTGGCTGCCTTTTGCCTCGCTCCGCTGTTCCTCAATGACGCTCCCCTTGGTTTGGCGTCAAGTGACGGAACACGAGAGGTGCAAAATGTAACCTTTCACTTATTACTTCCATGTCCCATGGAAGTATTTTTCATGGAAGCCCAATTATTTTAACGGTAATGGATACCAACTTAGCACACATCATCTGATCGTCAATACCCTTACGGTGCAAGACCTACCGAAATAGACCAAAAAACCCAGCAGAAATCAATCCATCCTTACTAGGGCTCGCTAAGCCTACTTTTATTGACCAATAATTCAATTGCCTTCTGGAAAAAGTATGAAGATTGCGACCGCTGTCTTTCATGGCAGTCTTTTTTACCGTCCACGCGTCCGCATGGTCTGCTTTTTGTCTTACGCCCCCCCCCCTTCCTTGTCACAAAACAAAGCGACAACGCACCTTGCTTATGACCGCAATGGATCTCTATCAAGCTCTCCCCCCCATCTCCGGACCCTTTAAAGCAACAACTTGTCATAGACCGTACCTCGCTGGTCATACGGTGACCGCTAACTCGCGTTTACGTCGGTTCTTTTGGTGGGCACAAGGAAATATATATAATGAGTCAATCTCTAAAGAAAAATGGCCTAAAAACAACACTATGTTCTAGGCCTGTTCGGTATACCGGTATACCGGTATTTATACCGGTATTTTTCGATACCGGAATACCGGTATTGAAAAAATTTTCATACCGGTATTCCGT
>Ga0058701_10003802_pt1 | contig 12080 bp, 5 predicted proteins | sample AgamicOrMae_FD_97039 | JGI IMG/M metagenome (GOLD analysis project Ga0058701, IMG submission 97039) | Agave microbial communities from Guanajuato, Mexico - Or.Ma.e | ecosystem: Host-associated > Plants > Phyllosphere > Phylloplane/Leaf | place: Guanajuato, Mexico | collected 2012-06-04 | reverse complement strand
GCCCGCTCAGGGGCGCCGAGAAGTAAGCGGCATCAGGCTTGGCGACAGCCGAGCGGAGCGAGGCACAAGGCACTATATTTAAACTTGGTATACCGCAAGAGGCTTGCTTATGATGTGGGTTGGGCTAGGTTGGATGCCTTTTGCCTCGTTCCGCTATCTCTCCGTTCGGCTTGACGACGAGGGTAGCACCAAATTTAAACCAAAAGGTTGAAAATGCTACCTTAAAAAATTACAGTGCAGTCGAATGCGAGGCGGCGCACCCCACCCCGGTCGCCAAAGAACTACCGACAGCCCTTTAAACATCGTCAGCTAATCATAGAAGGCTGTGCACAGCGACTGAAAATTAACAGCTGCTGCTCAATGGCATCGTAGTGCTCTATGAATCACCTTGGTCTTGAAAAATTACCGAGGTTACTTTAGACGTCCATGAGTAAAGCGCAACGCTGAACTTGGAGACAGCGAACTAGGTTAACGCTCAAAAATCTCGGAAACAAATCAACGTCAGTAAATAGCGTGTAAATAGCATCAGCAGTATGTCGAGTACTGTCGACGAACGATTCGTGTCAAGTCTCAAAAGTTTTTTAACTCTCGTAACTTTACGCCGACCATGCAATCAGTTAATCTTATAGTTTTTCTCTATAAATGAAACCGATTTATTTTTAAAACCCAGATTTGGATGGGGTCTTGCGGGTAGTGACGGGTCGACCTTAATCCGCAGATGCACACGACTGGGCCTAACCGATCGAAGGATTCGGCAACCTGCACGACACGCAATTTTTTAAGTGGTCGATACACGGGGTATCTGGCAGTCCGAGCTAAAAATACGTCTAGGCACACAAGGTCTGCTCCCTACCTACTTCGACTCTCATCTGATTACCGTACTTTCGAAATGTCAATGTTCAAAGTCAGTCGAATATTTCAAATATTCGACGACAAATATTATATTTGCGATCAGTCGACGCAGGCAAAAACTTAAGAGTGCATCTGTGAAAAAGGCTGATGTAACCCAACTAGTCTCTCAGACCGCTCACTAACAGCGGGTGCGGGATCCACGAAAAACTAAGCATTGTCGAACAAATCGGTGTACAAGTAGCGACATCGGTAAGATTGGGGCGCAGGGTCGTCGGGATGAAGGGTTCGAGTCCGGACACTGCCCAGGTCATTGCGTAACAATAAGTTTCTGTTTTTCCTGACACGCGTTGTTTGGCTTCACTTGACCGCTGCCCGTGTGATTCACAGCATTAGAAAGAAAAGCAACAATAAAATTCACGTGGCAAACATGTTGATATCAGAGCAATCACGTCGCTTCTGCTCTGTTGTCTTTCGGGCACGCAGCTCTGAAAAACACGTACCTCAAATAGCGAAGATTAAAAACCGCAGTCGTTTAGCTTTAACCCTGTAACGCCTAGCGTAAAAAGAAATTTCGAGAACCAACAAAGTATTTTTTTCCCCATCAAAAAAAAAATAATTTTAAAAAATAATTAAAAAAAAAAAAAACGTTTTTATCTTTTTTTAAACAAAACAACATTTGATCCTACAATTATAGCCTTGAAGTTTTTTTTAGTATTGTAATGATGGAATAATGGAGTCCTCCGAGGGTTGATTTCGCAGTTTTCGAATGGTGTCGCGGGGCCGTAACGGGTTGGCTAGATTGAGCATTCATTAAAAAATAATTCATAAAACGAATAATTTATAACAATAATAGTCTATGCATCAACTGAAAGGTCATCTAAAAGTAGTTAGCTAGCACCGCCGGTTTGGGAAAAGTTTCGTCATATGTTTACAAAGGCGTTCAACAAAGGCTTTGATTAAAAACACGAAGCGCGTCAGCAGTCAGAACAAAACACCGTTAACCGCCAAAAATTTTCGCATCAGGAAGCCTTTATTGACTTTGCTTTCCTTGAAAATGTTTAATTCAGTTGGCTGTTTGCCAAGACGGGATCAAGGAACCGAGCTTTTTACCAGGAACTGAGTATCGAACATAATCGAGATTGTTCGAGCTATCGATACCGATCGACGTCATATGTGGCCCGATTGCCTTAATGCTAAATACTTGGTCGAATCTAATTACTGGTGCGAGGCCGGCCGACTCAAAGAGCTGCCCATTCAGCTGGCGTTGTTACCAACCTCTGCGACACAAAAAAATAGGCGACGCCCGCGGCTAACACTTTTGTCATTGCTCAGCTGTTTCAGCCTTAAGTTGGCAACAAGCCCGCCCGACCAACTACGAGAATTTTCGCCAAGAGAACAGGTGCTACGGAGTTAATTTGTGATATCTAGAATTCATAACAAGGATTAAAGACCGTGATGTACAAAGTAAAGTTCTTCCTCGTTCAAAAGAAAAGAGACAAAATAATCAATAGGCATTATAAGAAAAAGTTTTAACGGCCTATAATATTGAATAGTTTAAACTTTCGAAAAACGCTCTAGAAAACGGGAATTTTGATTTAAACAGGACAGCGGAAGTGTCGTTTGAAAAATATAAGTTCAGAATCTTTTGTTTGGACTGGAAAATTTCTGGAATACGTAATCAGTCAATCAATGAGAATTCGCCGTCGGTATTAGGCGAATCGAACAAATGAATTCGATAAGTTCAAAACCGTTACAACAAATGGGTTCACAAAGCAGTTAATCAGTCTTCGAAATTCCGCGCGCATTTTTAGCAAAAAAACTGACGTGGGGTGCTAAGTGCCTGAAGAAAGTAAGAGAGCGAATTTTTGGAAGCGGTGGAGAGAGAACAGAAGCATTATTTGGTCGCCTTCACAGCGGTGTAAGAGCGAGACGGCGATGGGCCCCGAGTCCGGAAATGACTTAGCTCTTCTCAACACGATTACACTTCATACCGTCACACTACCATTCCGTACAGGAACGTCAATCGACTTGCTACCCGATCCGGTCAGACCGGACTGCCTTGCCTTCAGCCGCTTCCACCGACATTTAGTAGAAAGCTATTTGCATTTAAACGTAAAATATTAAATTCAAGGTAATAAGCCCAGTATTGAGGCGGGAAACCAGCATTCATAAAAAGGCACATAGTTGAAATAGAGGTGATCTTGCCGTAAATTACGCTACCGGTACCGTGTGTAATGCTATTGTCTCTGGCACCTAAAAGATATGCTTAACCCATAACAGCCCTAAGTATTTCGAGTGAAATTTAGCGTAAGAGAAATTGAAATTATTACGAAAATACGCAATTTTAAGCTTTGGATAATGGCTAAATAATTAAAGTTCAGGTTTCCAGAGGAGAGACATTTTTTAAATTGTGACAATACTGAACTGAAAAGATCCTCGAAAATATTTTTTTCTGTTGCCGAACGGCATCGCTGGGCGGTAGTGGGTTATAATTGCTTTCTTCACACGATCTATGGGGCCAGAAACATGTAAGAACATTGTTCGAAAACACATGAAAAACGAACGACATTTCTGAGCGTCTTGAGAAGTTGATATATTTAGACCTGAACAGTTCTCGTTTGGGAATTCCCAACCGTATTTCAATGCTTGCGACAGCGAACACGATCTATTTAAACGGTTATCCGACGACAGCCATTCAATTGGGTTTTGTGACAGCTGATTTTTACGATAGAACCGTCACTTCAACTTTGAAACGTGCGCAAAGTGTTAACCGAAAACAAAGAGTAGGCGGGCTTTAAGCCACTTGAATGAGTTCCCCCTCCCCCGAAAAAAAGGCTCGAGTATAACTGCGAGACCACATCAGAGAAATGACGGAACTTCTTGTTCGAGGACAAACGAGATATTGACGAATTTGATCCGAAACGAAAGAAGCTAACGGAGACAAGGCGAGAGCTAAATCACCATTGACAATTACCATACAAAAGAAGACAAGCCGCGTCTCAGCGGGCGAGATAAGCTTTAACCGTCAGCATTAAAATTATCGATGACGCACTGAGAAAAAAAGTGCTCCCCGCGGGTGTGACGCACTTTCACAAATACATCCACGGTGCAAAGTATTCCGCTGGTAACGACACTCAGTCGAGACACACTAACTCACTCGAAGCACCACACTATGAACACACACACACCAACGCAGAGGCAAAATAAATAAAGAAATATTACATTCTACACCCACTGCACTAGGTAGTGTACACACGCTCGCAACAGCTGTTTCGGACGCGGCTCGGTCGAATCCCGATCACGGCGACGTTCACTTAGGACCCCGACACCGCTCGTCCACCCGCGGCGGCAGCTCTCTCAAGACTGATGCGCCGCTGCGCCCCCCGTCCGACGCCGACCCGATCGTCCGGCTATCCTGGTGGCCAAGAGCGCTCGGCTGGCTCCGTGACACTTCGGCGTCCGAGAACAACTATGCTGCCATGACGAGCGGCGTCGTCGTCACTCGTCGAGCTCCACGAGCCGTCGCGTCGTGGTCCCATGTGCACGCCCAACGTGCGTGTTTGCCAGCCAAAATGCGCTTTTGGCCGATAGTTTAGCCCGACGTTTCCTAGCCCTTAACGTCCCCTTTTTGCCTCGTGCTATCCAAGGTTTTGACTTGACAGACATCCAAGAGTTAACATGCTCACCAGTTTACATATCTAAGATGGCCACCCTTTAGTAAGATTGAGATTAAGAGAGAGGCGCACCGCTACGTGGACGTGAAGTCCTTTCTTGGAGATGGCCAAGTCCCGTAGCGGGTCCCTGTTTCAAAATAAATTTAAGAAATGCTGGTTCCAGAACCAGCAAGAACTGAAATATGGAGCTAATTTTTCTTCTTCTTTTTACTGTATGTGCGATTAACGACTGATAATTTTATTACTACTACAGTTTACATGCTCCAAGTAAAAAAGACTTTAATAATAAATGAAAAGTAAAAGTAAGAGAAAATTGATGTTCAGGTGAAACATTTTCTTAAGCAATCAGTATCAAGAACTATTTTTCTTTCTCATTTTCCCCAATAACATTAAAATTTGGAAAGAAACTATTTAGAAAACAAGTTCTTTAAAATTTCAGATTTCAATTTCCATCCAAGATAACTTTAATAGATCAAAAAATGTTGGAAATCAAGTAGTTGTTGTTTTAAGACAAGAGTTGGACAATCTTAGGTCATATGAGAACAAGAGCTCCTCACAAAGGCAATCACATGCACCAAACAACTCGGGTCTACTGAGTTAGCCGCAGTCACACCAAAGAAATTAAGGCAGCAGCTCATAGGTACAAACAGAAATAACAGAACCTTTTGGCAAAATTTCAATAGCAAAGAACTAAGTTACATAGATATGACTAGTTCAAAAGTACCAAGTGAAATTGCTGCCTTAACCCAACTCCCTACTAGTGTAGGATAATTATCTAATCAAAATTTGACTCACCATTGACAAGTTGCAGCTACAATGCTAATTTAAAACTAATAATTGCGCGATGGCGTTCTGATCACCACAGATGCTTGGCAGTCTTCTGTCGTGTGAACATAGATCCCTTGTCTTTACGTGGAAAATACAATCATTCTCAATAGTTGTTCATGCTGAGCCTGAAATCATACAAAACAACCAACATAAGTGAAGGCATAAACCAGAAGTTGCAAAAAAGGAAATGGTACCGAGACAGTTTTTAGAACACTCATATCCTAGAATATATCTTTCAACAATGATTTATATGCAAAAAGCCCAGACTTGACAAATGCATTTTCAAAATAGCTTTTCCTGTAACTTGGTTTCAACTGCATGTACATTTAAATAAAATACAGTCAACATACTCAATGTACATTACAATGTGTATGTTGAGATGGCATGTCTGACCAATGAATGACTGATAAAACAAACTGTTTCAACCTATGTCTAGTTTTGGAAATATAATTAGAAATGTAATGGCTCTATTGCGTCCATTTTAAACAGCATTAGAAAGAAAAAGAAAAAAAACAAACAAAAAGAAGAAAAAAAAACAGTCCTTAATAAATTATTTATGCATAAGGGTTGACTGAAGTGACAAAAGCAGTGACAGAATAAATAGTGATGATGTTAGAACACATAAATATTGAATTTGGTAAGGATCAGTAAAGTTTGTGAAGGCCCTAATATTATCGACTTTAAACGTCGTTGGGAGAGAGCAGGTGTTCCGATAACTCGCTAAGGCAAGATCGATGCACCAATATTTAGGGTTAGTATGTACGATTTCAACGGAGCAGGTCGTCAGTAACAAATACGAAGACCTAATAAATTTCAATAGGGTTGGCGCAGTATTTCGTTAAGAGGCAAAATCCCACGTTACGAGTAAATGGCATAAAGGGCACTCATAAATCTGAGACAAGAATTGAACGTAATTCACCATGACTCATGACAACGAGCTTAGCAATCATGACTGCACAGACACGCTAACGTATTTGCGTCTCAAGTTGACACGATTAGTAAAACACCTCTAATTTATCCTTTGCCTTGCTCATTCACTTGGGAAGCGAACAAAACAAAACATTGGGTCCAGACGGATATGCCACTAATACGAAACAACCCGTGAGATTATCGTCATCGAGACATTTCATTCGACAGACGAAAATAACAGCAGAAACGAGTACAATAACATCTTTAAGGGTACACAAATTAGGCTCTTTTGTACCAATAACAGATATTTATGTAGCCTTGCGAAATGCACTCCACCTTTGTCAGTGTTCTCAGGCCTAGCCGAACCCTACGCATACCCTTCCGACGTCTTTGGATATTACTCTCAAACTTAAATTAGGGATTGCGATGAGTTAGCACCATCAAACTAAATTAACTGGCACGTAGTTGCACGCACTGAACAGTTCACATACTCGTTTTATCCACGAATCTCATATTGAAACCATGGGCTGAGCGAAACATCAGTGATGTAGAGAGAAAATGGCGTCGCTCATTATCTGAAAGGCAATGACGAGATTCTTTTTGGCACGATCAATATGGGCGAACGGATGGCTAGAAACTAATCTACGCAGCACAGTAAGCACATCACCACACTCTTTTCAAATAAAGGCAACTTACTTAAGTTGCTAAACGGCAAGGATAACAAATAAACCACGATTTACCGATGACAAGGCATTCCTTCACACGACTGATACGACTGCTAGACTGCTAAGTGTTCAACTGGTCATGTGACTTCGTCCTGAGCCACCATTGGTTGGTTTTTCCAGCTGTTTGCGACTTACGATTCAATAAATCAATTTTTCCGCAAAAGTATGCGGTAATAAGTATATTTCGACAACTTAGAGAGGCTGCACTTTCGTTATCCAATATTCCAAACACTCAGAAGAGTTGGAAATGAGCATACTATTTCACTTTTGACTACAGTTGTGGTTTGACTCATGCAGTTTTAATTACAGGTTAGCCAACGGCGAACCTAAAGATTTGTTACAACAAGATTTTGTCGTTTTTATTACGAGAAATGATTTCACTTTCCAGTTTGATAGAATTTTACTAAAACATTTTTAAAGACACAGATTATTGTTTTCTTTGCTCTTATAAGAGTTTTCGCCAGTCGACTTGACTCGTCATGTTATGAGGTTTCAGCTGACGTAAACACGTAAACAAACAAAAAGAAAGGCCCTTCGCTCAGCGCCAATATTAATTTAATGCAAATGTATTTTGTTTAATACGTTAATCAACCGTAGTTACGAAAGAATTAAAGATGAACAAGTTCTCAATTTTCTTCGATATTTTTTTTTTGTCTTAAAATACCATGCATTTATGTCATTGTAACCACTTTATCGTCTGCTGAGGTATTTTTCGTGACGTGTACACAGTAGAAACAAGGATGGGGTTCGAAAAAAAAAGTCATTAATGCACCTCCATTGTCCTATGAGTTGTGACAAATGAGCTGATAAAAAAAATAAAAAATAAATAAAAGATAAGCAGGTGCAGCCCTTTATTTTTCACTGTTTTTAAATTATTTATTTGTAACCCAGTAATATAAGTGAATAATAATAATGAAGCTTCTTTTGTAGAAGTAACTCTAAATTAATCTCATTAACAGATTAAACAGGAGCTTTTTTTCAATATGAAAAATGTTTTGCTATTCTGGACATTAACCAACGCTTGGAGCCTATACTTTGATGAAGAGGCTTGATTATATTTTTGCCGACCCAGATAGTTCCATGTTTAAATGGAGTAAGCAACAAAAATGAGAAAGAGCTTTAGTTTCCACTGTTCTGAGGGATGCAAAAACATACCTTGAACAACAGCATTACCAACAAAAATTTGGCAATAAACAGAAAAACTTTTGAATTTATATATTACCCTCTAATAATACTTTCCTGTGTGGATCCTGCCCCAAAGCAAGATTAAATTTAATACTCTGACATTTTAGAAATAATTATAGAGCGATAGATTTCTTTTTCAGGAACGAGAAATATTTGTCAGAAAAAATTGCCACGGTGATAGCAGATGGCAAGTACACTATGCAAGCTTACAAGAGGCAAAGCATGGAAATTTTGAGGTTTGCAGTGCTCATTTTAAATTCGTCACTTTTTTGGACGCCCGCTTATTAGATACCTTGCCGAGTTCCACCAACGGAAAAATCCTTGTGGACTTAAAATCTGAGTCAAAATAGGCATTGCTCTTTTTGTTTTGAACTCAGAGGCCTTATGCAAAGCTCTTACAGCCAATCTTGATTTTTCGGCAGGTCGGTCCTTCAGTCAGTACGAACTAGAGCCTGATGACGCTAGCGTAGGCAACAAGTACAGCGCAGAAATATTGAGGTTGCCTACACTAACTTTTAGAAAAGCTCGTCCGTTCAGTTGGGTAGGTTGATCTTCAAAGGGTCGGTATACTTATAGGGTTCTTAAGTAAGAAATCATAAGTTCATTTTTTTAAATCAGATATTTGCTCTACATGAAAATAAAAAGCGCCTTAGAGGGCGGAGGAAAGTTGCTTATCACGGAGATGAGCGGCGGTAATTCTAAAAGATAAGCATGCCCACACAGTTTCTATTTCAAATTTTAGAAGAAAAACCAAGTCCCATGTGATTAGAACATTTAAAGCACGCTCTTGACCTAGTTAAGCTTTGACGAACGCCGAAGATATTATGTACCGGTACCTACAATTATCCTCTGTGTACGGAGAAATGCCTCGGTAAAATTCATTATCCAGATTGAAAAAGAGCCCTAAATGGTCGTGCTTTTTTTTGTATTAGAAACATACACAAACTAGAGAGTCGCTGAAAATTCAGCGGGTGTAGCAGAATAGTTTATAAAACCCTGGTGATTTTGATGTGCCGTTCACAAAGCATTTTCTTCAAACAGGAAAAAGTTAGGGCATCCTCACATACAAACACTAAAATATAAGAAAAACAATCATAAAATTTATGGAGGATCGGAAGGTGTACTTCTAACTTCTTTACAATAACATAAAGTCTACCGGTATTAAAGAACCCGACTGACATGTAGGAATGGATTAGTCCACCTAAATGGACCATAAATCACACATAATGATTAATGTTTTATTAGAAAATAAATTGTACACTTATGAACATACAGAGGAGTACAGTACTTTTTTTTTTGCTTTTTCCCCTTGTTGTTATAATGATACTCTTTATACTGGAAACAGCTATATCTACCCCATTACCACCGAGGTGCCACGAAGTTAAGGCACCATGTGAAAAGGTTGGATAAGTGGTCAGCACTAGACAGAGACGCATATTATCGTGATCAGCAGCTTTTCTCCAAGCCACTCAGACAAAAAGATTGCTGATGCTGAGCCGTCTCAAGTTAAAACTATACAATCCTCTTTACATCAAAGTGACTCTTCGATTTCATCAGCACTGGTAACTCTCGAGGCGTAGTCTTCATCTTACTCCTTCTTTGCGATAGAAAGCCTGAGACAGAATCCTAACCTGTTTTGCCGAACTTTCATTCTGCCATTTTATGACGGTGAAAACTTGAAAAGGTGTCACTGGTCGACAAATATCTGCATCTAAAAAATATGTTTATGACACCCGGCCTCAAGTACCGGCATCTCACTGGTGCTTTCATATCTCAACATCGCAAAAATAGATCATAGTTGGGACGACAATTTCAAAGACTGCGATAACACATGTAGTTGCCCCAACAGTTCAAGTAATTGCTCGAACAACTTCTTGCGAGGAGCGTCGAACATGGATGCTATAAGACTGCCAAATTTGCGCCTCATCGGTACTCTCGGGCCCACAAAAGTTAGGAAAATTTAACATACAGTTTCCTAGAGATATTTTTTTTTTTTAATATTTGCTGAGATAAGGCACTGGGACAACTTAAAGCGGGTACATCTACGACAGAATGGCAGCGGTGTTACGCTTTCTACCTTCTTGAAACCTGTCCCAAATCTGATTCGGGAACACTTTAACAAACCTCACAAGACCAATCTGGAGATTTATACGATAATAAGCGTCTAATAATCTAAAAAGGCCTTCTATGAGAAAAAAATGAACTGTTACAGGCGCGGGAATTTCAATGGAACCGAAATATTAACACCTTGATGTACTTTCTACAATAGTTCCTCTCCAACCGGATCTAGGAATATAGATTCTGCACATTCAGTTATACAAAGAATCACTCTATTCTTACACACACACACACACACACACACACACAACACTCACACTCATGTGGAATGATTTTTTTTCTTCTTTAGAGTCAAAAGCTCATTCACCGCACGAGAAGATAATTCAGTAGAACAAGTCTACAAAACACAGACATCTCCAAAATTTCTTCAACTTATGCCTGCTTTCCCAATGTAAAATTAACGATTTTAAAATTTTTCTCCGAAACAAGTTTCCATTTTGAATGTTAATTGAAAGGAAAAATTGCTGGTGTAATAAAAACTACGGTTAATACAAAGTGTGTCTGCACAGAAAGACAATCAATTATAGATTTGCTCTACTGAAAAAACTTCTATTTCCTAAGGAGGTTTACCAAACCTTTCTTAGATACTTAAAATAAATTCCTGAATAATGGTACTTACAGGTGAGATAATAATAAATAAAGCCACTGAAAATTGAATCGTAAGCAAAAAATGAACATGATTAACATTTCTTGCATGCATACAAAGATGTGACAGTGCAGAAACAATCGAAGTAACGCATTATGGTACGAATGCAGCGATTTTACTTACAAAAATATGGAGCGAAAAATAGACATCTTTTTTTGAAACGCTTTTCCAGTTTCTTCTTTGTTTCAACTTAATCGGCGTACGAAACAAGTATAATAAACGCTTAACAAGTATATACAACAATGTATTTAACTGGTATGATTGCTGCGAAACTGATAAGTAAGTACAACGCTATATAGACTTAAAATACAGGCATTGAAACACGCCAACTAAACCTGCACGCTTTTTAATTTGGATTTCATAACACCGGTTCACGGAAACGTACTTCGTTACATTTAAACTAACAGCAAACAAGTTAAGGCAACGAAAACATGTATTTGGTTGAAATCAAGTAAAATAAAATTTGCACAAATCCGAAACAGATCCCGAGCAAAAGGACAGTATTCCTTCATCTCCAAAGACAGCAGCTTATTCAACAAAACAGCCCCTAAACAAAACGCAGACATCTACATTACGTCCACGGGTTTAGCAAGACAGACACTCAATACTTTGAGTTCAGACTATCTGCCAAGCAACGAAAACTGTGACGTAATACAGATGTCTATTTTCTGAGTAAGGCGAAGCAGGTAGTACGAAATATACAGTAATAAAATATAAATATGGTATGTATTGTCAACTCCGCAACGGAGCTGATTGAGCATTCAGCGGGAGCGTCTAGGCCCCTCCTCGTTAAACGGTACATAGGCCCTTGGCAGTATTGGGTTGCCTTGATGAGTTGTGTTACTTCATCCGGTTGAGGCATAAATCAGCGACAACCATTAACGCCTTCTGGTACGGTGATTCCGCGATACTTTCAACGAGGCGCTGGGCTTCGTGACAGTGCTTCTGCGCGAGGAACTGCGTTTGCTCTAAACCGTTGGATTTGTGGACCAGCTCAAAGGCTTTCTCTACGTCGCCTTCCTCCTGGAATCTTCTCATGATCATGGTGTTGAGCTCAGGATACTGCAAACAAAGATTCGTAGTATGATACTATTTCTTCAACTTGCCGTGGCCAATAAGCTTTCTTCTTCTTTTTTCTTGGGG
>Ga0058701_10003801_pt1 | contig 12080 bp, 19 predicted proteins | sample AgamicOrMae_FD_97039 | JGI IMG/M metagenome (GOLD analysis project Ga0058701, IMG submission 97039) | Agave microbial communities from Guanajuato, Mexico - Or.Ma.e | ecosystem: Host-associated > Plants > Phyllosphere > Phylloplane/Leaf | place: Guanajuato, Mexico | collected 2012-06-04 | reverse complement strand
CTTCTTGTTTTTTGTTTTAGTTTCTTTGTTACGTATGTACTAGCAATCCAAAAGGTATTGTCCGGTTCTGGTAGTGCAGGAAGGCTCCGCCTTATGGTAAAATACTTTGGCCACCGCCTTGTTGCACGACCAGAACGGGACAATAGCTTTTGGACTGATAGCACTCAGCTACTTACGTGCAATTCTATATTCTTTTTTCTAGGAAAAAGACTTGCAAGCTCTACACGATTCCCTGGAGAATTTCCTCTTGGATGATCATCCCGAGGTCGTTAGTAGCGCTCTATCTTTTCCTCCTTCGGTACTTAAAGAGGTCTTGGGGAACGATACTCTGCGCAAGTCTCTTACGCTGTTGCTGAAACGGTGTATTGCAACGGCAAACGTAAAGAAATGGGACACAGTTCTCGGAACAGCTGTACAGGTTTTATGCAGTCTGGAAATACAGGAGGGCCCGGAAGAAGTGGATACACTGCTTGCACTCCTACCTCATTTCAATAAGGACAACGTCGTTGGTAATATTCTCGAATCCCCTTTCGCTGCGCAAAATAAGCTGTTGAATCGCATCAAAACACGTAAGTAAACCTAAGTAGCCCTTAAAGGTCTTCTCTTTTTCCCCGAGGAGCAGTTGTCGATGCACTGAAATTCTTTCTAGAGCGAGAGAAATCTCGTATTTTTTTTTGTAATGGGGTTCTTGATTAATTTTTGTCGCGATAGCCATCAGAAAGAGCTAAAAAATGACGAAGAAAAGTCCGAAGCAGCACTTATTAGATACAATCAGCCGATCGCCCGGAAATCGAGTTCAAAGTTGCCTGTGACGTTATAGAATCCGTTTTTGCCGAATTCCACGGATTCTATGACGTCACACGCAACTTTGAACTCGATTTCCGGGTGATCGGCTGATGGTATCTAGGTGCTGCTTTGGACTTTTCTTCGTCATTTTTTGAGCTCTTTCTGATGGCTATCTCGAAAAAAATTGGTCATTAAGTCAATAATGCGTCCTCAACTTTCAGCTTGGTCAAAAATTTAATCACATCCAAAGCCCAATATCCTTATATTTCAAGCCAAGAAGTATTGCTTTTTCGTGTAAATATAAAACTCCTGAGCTTTCAGAAGTTGGTAAGCATGCTTCATGATGTTCGTTTGTGTGCCATTTTTCAGTGGTTAAAACCAACGATCACGACGCGGTCTGTGCTGCCCTGGCTGAGACTTTGTCCAAGACTACCAACCTAATTAAATTCGAGGATGTTCTGGAAGTGGCGAATATTATCAAGGAGCAAATCTTCGATGATGCTCGCTTTTATGTCGACCGATTCTTCATCTCTCTTCTACTGGCTGCGTCTGTTCCCGTCGGGACGGATCCTTCTCTTGGACTCAAACTACTTGCGGAGAGTGACAGCCTTTTAGGTTCCAAAGAGGTTAGTTACCGTGACAAACTCTTCACTTGCTTCACAACTCTTTTGCTTACGTTGGTTAGAGGCTTGCACAATCGAAATGCCGTCGAGAAATCAACTCTTGACTGACACTTCTCTCAAAAATGACGGCTCCACAAGAACGAATATTTCTCGCTACTTTAAACTGTGTCCGGAAGCATTTTAACGGAAGTTAACTTGACTGTTATGGTACTTAACCTAACCTCACTTAATCTTGTGTCAACGGAGATGAGCAGTTACTCCTCCTGAATGTTTGTGTTTTTGCAGATGGTGTGCACCGGCAAAAGATTGGATTTGCATTCTTCCTCGTTGTCGGACGCTTTGAAAACTTGCTGTCAGCTGGCGCTTCCAATTCAGTGCCGTTTCCAGTTGCTGTCTGTGATCATCACTCGAATGAACTCGCAACCTCAAAACCAGCAAACATGGTTTGATGTCCGAGTTGACTCTGACCACACCAAACTGTTGGTTAAACTGTACCAAAATATCCTTACTGGGTGCGCTCATTCAAGCAAGCATGTCAGTCCGGCATATACAACTCTGATGCAGCTGTTTTTCCAGGTAAAACAATAGTTAAACCGCAGATAATACCCATTTAAAGAACGGACTTTTAGTATTTAATAAATTCTCAGAACGCGGGATTTCAGTTTTGGGAAATTGTTTCTATCCGTGATTCATTATCAGGAGAATTTGCGTATGCGAGATAAAAACTCGTGTCACTGACTTTAAAATATTCCATGTATGATAGTGATATGAAACTTGACCTCAGGTGTTCAGCCGAGGTGTGAAGTGTTCATCATCGCAGTTAAGATTTATTTATAACGCTGTTTCTTTTTTTTTCAGAAACATTATACTACTGTCCAAGACCAGATATCATTTCTAATGAGCGTCTCCACTTTCCACGATATTAGCGGGCAAATCGAGCTTCTCGAGTTATCGATCCGGTCTCTGCGTCTTGCTGAAAAGTTCTTAGCTAGTCAAGAAAAGTGCCTCGAATTGGCTCTTCAGGCCGACGGCAAATCGAACGTCGTTCCAGCTGTTCTTTTGGCCCTTCAGTGCCCTGCTCAAGCTGTGCGCGAAGTCGCATGTGACTTGGCCGCTATCCTTGCCAATGCTCCGACCCCACAGAAGAATTACCTCAAATCTCTTCTACTCGACATTATCTCGAAAAGAGAGGAAATTTTATCTGACGAAAGGTAACAACCATATCTTATATTTTAAGAAGTAAGGTTATCTGGAAGAAGGACGAATCTTCTCCCCCGTTGGGAGGAGATTCCGTTATGAGAACAGGGCGTAGGAAAACCGTGGTATCCCAAACGCAGGGGCGCCATCTAGCGACAGCTGCCCAAACTGCGGACTCTCTCCATGCCGTTGGACCGTCAGTTCGAGCTGCCGCCGCTAGATGGCGACAAATTCAAAGTTTAGGAGTCCCACGCCCTGTTGGGAAGGATGTATCCGTCGGAGGACTTCCTGTATATCCGTACTTTATCTTGCAGGCAACTCCAGCTGGTTCTTCTTAACATCCTGTCGCCAGAGTCGGATACCAAAAAGAGGAAGACCGGAAATGAAGCATTGAACGCCCTGTTGAAATGTGTGTTATCCGAAACAACGCCAACTCACGTAACAGCCGGTCTGTTGCGAGCTTTAGCAGCCGTCAACTCCGCAGTGAGTATTCCTTTGTATCTCGAGCATGATTATTTCCTGCGGGACATTCTTACACCTTGTTTCTCTGCAGGACATTCTGGAACAGCTGTTGCCGCTTGTAGTACGATCGTTGGCACTTGCGAGCAAAGCGGATGAACCCGACAAGTTCTGTTCCGAAATCATTCAAAACGTTTTAGGGAGACTAAATGCGGAGACTAGCAGCTGTCTCGGTCGCGCTGACGCTTGGGCCGCCGTTGCTGCAGCTTTCAAAGACCAGAAGACCCCGATCTTGACCTCTAGCGGGAAAATTATTCGACCAGCTGTTGTAGTTTGCCAGCAGGTAAGTTCATTAATTCAACGTTTCCGTCATTATTGCTCAAGATTACGTGAACAGAAGTAGGTAAAACGTAGAGGAGAAAAAGAGATCGTAGAGTTTAAATTTTCAAGTTTGGTTTTTTACCTTTTGTATGCCATTTTTCGTCGCCAAGCCGAGCAGGAAAACTGCGGAGAGAGACACAGAAAACTTAACCTAACCTTTGACAAAACATGTCTCCAAGCCTGATGCCGCTTATCCGCGACAGCTGGTTTGGGTCGATAAGTAAATCGCACAGAGCTTGGCGACTACCGAGCGGAACAATAGTGCAGCGACTCGCATAGTTTTTAACGTAGTATGCTATCGCCAACAGCGGAGCAGAAGTGAGGCACTTAACCTTACCGATACGACTGCAAATCCTTTGTCGTAAACGTGGAGAGAAGGTCCTGGGCTGAAAAGTAAAACAAGAGCTAGAAGGCGAAACCTTGAGGGATTAGAGTGTCTACACGTTGGAATTGTTTTGAAATGGGGACTTCTTTGTCAACAGATCAGTCAGTCCCTTTGGGAATCGCTAGCCAAAGCCCCTGGATCCCTTCAGGAGCAACTCCTGACGCTGCTCCTACAAACCGGAAGTGAGGCCGAATGCCCGGAAGTGTTATCCGCCGTCAGCGCAGTTTTCCGTCACATCGCTCTGGACTCTGCCACAGTAGTGCCAACTCTTACTAAAATGAACAAAGTCCAAGTACAAGAACCAGAGACGAAGTCGAGGCGTAGCGCAGTCGCTAGGAAGAGCATCCATCGGGCCCCTTCTTTGCTCATCCTCAAAACGGACGAGTGGCGCCAGGGGATGACTCTCTTAGAATTCCTGCAGAATAAGAAGAAACTCAACAACGTGAACTTGCTCGTACCCATCTTATTCGATCTCCTCAAAAGGCAAGTTTTGCAAGTATTAGCTGAGCGGACTGTTAGTAAAGTTCTCTTAATCAATGTTTGTAATATGAAGGCTGTGGACGAAGGGACATGACTGAACGCCTTCTCTTCAAATGGTCCAATTGGTTTTTACACTTGATACGTACTCCGTAGTGCCGTAGCCAGGATGTCCTTTCGGGGGGGATGAATCAGACTAAGCAGTGCTACGCGGGTTGCCTATTTTCTAGTAGACGGTGCTTTTTTCTGCCTGCCTCATTTCTAACTTAATCCTTAAATAGAACCTATTTGTGGAGATACCATTTAATTAACTGAGCTCTTCAGCGGTTTGGTTAGAAACTACCTTTTTAGTCTGTTTTGCTCGCAATTTTTAAGGCTCTTTATCTGAGAGATACGCATCTGTTCTTTTCTTGAATTTGAAATTTTATTGAAGAAGTCGAATCGTTCATGTTTGGCAGAAGTCTAGTCTGTTGCAGAGTGTTTTATTGTCTGTTTGCTCATTGTTTTTTGAAAAAATACGGGGAACTCGCAATACGACATTGTTCGACCTAATTGCTTGATTATATCAAAAAATGCATCATGCTCGAAAATTTCGGGGCAGTGGAGCTTTGACCCGCCCCCAGCCACGTTCGTGGAACCATCCGCCAATCGACGGAATAAATCAGTTTTTTTTGTTTTTTTTTAACGTGATTTCTCTGTACAGGTGTCTGGAATTCGAAGAACAGGCCCCAGTAGAATACGCGAAGCAGGTGTTGCTCTCCTGTATTCTGCTTTGCTGTACGAAGATGAACTCAGGCGAAAAGCAACCTGCAAAGTCCGCACCAACGACGAACTTTATTAACGTCGAACTTGTTGTCCAATGTATTCGAGCCAGTCAAAATCCGCAGACCCATCATCACGCCCTTCTAGTTCTTACTCACCTGGCGGATATCGTTCCCGATCAAGTTCTTCACAATATCATGGCGATTTTCACGTTCATGGGATCGCTGGTGCTCCGACAAGACGACGCCTACAGCTTCCAGGTCACATCCAAGATCCTCGAAACTATAATTCCAGTTCTTGTAAAGGTAACGAAATCATGGATTTTAGTAAGGGATTGTCCTTAAATTACGTCATGCTGATTTTTGGGTATATTGACCTCCCCTCTCACCCCACGTCCGACCATGTCCGCCTTTCGTACCCCCCTCAAAGCTTAACGTCTATTATGACCGATCCCTGAGGCACTGTAAAATCTTAGTAATGTTACCGTATGTAACTTCGAGAGATTTTCCACCTCTTGTTCCCTCTTTTGTCGCCAAGGCGAGCATAGGTGCAAGTCCCGTCTTTAAACCTAATTTAATCTACTTTGACCTAATCTTACAAGACTTGAAGCTTGATGCTTGCTTTTCGGCGGCAGTGACTGCGGTTGAGAAGAAAGCGGTATCAGAACTGGTTAGAGAGAATCAAGGTAGAGAGTCGACGATCTCTGACGTCTCAAATCGTCTGTTATTGTTTGGGGCATACCGATGAATCATGAATCAGGCCGCTGATTGGCCAAGCCTCGTGCTGGATGCGCACCCCCACCAATCAGAAGTTGTCGACTCTTTACCATGAGTCTCTCTAGGATTTGCAACGGCCGAGTGGCGCGGTATCGGAGTAATGTACAAGGCATGTAGGCCAAACATGATTAAACTTAACCAAGGTTAATTTAAACCTAATCTACGTCAACCTAAACCAGATTAACCTACTCTAGTTCAACCTAACCAGTGCTGTAGTGTACCGTTACTTTTCAAAATGTAACGAACGTTAAACTATATTGGAACGTAAGAGGTGGAAAACGCCAAATTTACAGTGTAGTAGAGTTTGACGAATGTAAACTTCAGTATATAGAATATGAAAAATTTAAGGGTGTTTTTTTTTTCATGTTACAGTCAAGCAATGCAGATAATGAAGGGAAACTGAACGAAACTGTGGCTTCGGTGATGCGCGTGTTCGTTGATGCTTTGCTTGATGTCCCAGAACATCGGCGCCTTGCATTATATCATAAACTGCTCTTTACTTTGGACGCCAATCGATTCTTGTGGCTCTTCTTAGCTCTCGTTTTCGAGAGCCATGTAGTCCACGCGCGGAGCGAGACAGGTGATCCTAAGCGGAAAGGAGCTCCGCAAGCGGACGTCCCAAAGAGACTCGAGGTCGCGCTCCAACTCGTGAACCAGTTTCCGCTTGAAACGATCTTCAAAAACTGTGTTGACCTGGTGCAGTACGTCCGGATGTTGCCTCTGGAAAAAGGTGATTTCACCGACGGTTGCTTTTCTTCGTTGTCCGAGGTCCGAAGCTTATTTCATTTTGTTTGTTCTTTAGAGGAAAAACCCTCACGAAGACCGGTGATACCTCCTGAGCTGGAAAAGTACAACGTCACTACACTTTTCAACGTTGATCTGAACACTCCTAAAGTTCTTCGGCATTACAAATATACTATAGTCACTTTCTTATCTGCTTTACTTTCATCCGTCCCGCTTGTCACTCAGGTAAGTGACGAGGATTTATTTCATAAGAAACAGCGTAAAGATTTTGAGTGTACACAATTTCTTTGTCACAGATTTTTTTAGGATTTTTACAAAACTAAATTAATTGCCCTGCCGTTTATCTCTGAGTAGACCATAAACGGCAACATGCTTGTACCCAACTTGATGTGTTTGTTTCAGGTATCCTCTATGGAAGAAGATTCTTTAAGTAAAATGGAACCGTTGTACCATAGCTTCCTAGAATCATTGCTTTCACTTATACAAATATTAAATCGACAAGTGGATACCGCAAAAACTCCTCAAAACGCCAAGTATTGGGGCGTTATGCTCGGGCAAACTTGTGAGATACTCGATAAAGTATGTAGAAACTTCCTCTTGATAGTGCCGACGATTTTCTTCAGGGCGGAATGTTAAGAAATGTTGTTTATGTTTCAGGTGAATGCCCTGCTACCAAGCAGCATGTTTGTGACCGTTATATCCGGTCTACTGACCCATAGCATTCAGCTACTACGACGAAAGGCCCTAGAATTATTGAATGCTCGGTTATCACCTCAAAACAAGTCGTTTAGGCTCATTTGTGATAGTGAAACGTTATTAACGTTGCTTAAACCACTTATGAGTATTGTTTCGACGATCGAGGTCACGCTGAACGGTGACGCGGAAATGGACGATGAAATGGATGGAAACGATAAGACTGCTGCAAAGAAAACTTCCAAGGAAGAAACTCTTTTGACCCAACAAACTGCTCTCTTCTCCCTTAAAATATTGGCGAGACAGTTGGCCTACGACCACCGGGATAAGTTCACTCCTGTAAGTTTTATTCCATGGATTGTGGAGTGAGAAGGACATCGAGTATGCTGTCGAGATTCTCTACGCTTTAAATCATAAAGGCTACATTTTCTGCTTCTACGCCAAATGGAGCGAGACACAAGACGCGTAAAGTTAACCTACTTTAGCGGTCGCCCAGCCTCGAGCAGCTAGCTGCGGTCAAGAAGCAAGTAGCACGAGGCTTGGCGAGGGGAGCTAAAGCAAGGAACCTTACTAACGCGTTTGACTTATTCTCATATGTAAGAAAATCTGAATAGCAGTGGAACACACATGTAGGAAATTTAGTCTTAATAACCAAGAATATTCAGATGTTCAGTTTTCGGCAGAGTCTCTCATTACCGTTACCACGCGTAATTAAAGATGATGTACTACCTCTAAATCGAGTGATAATGCCAGATTTCGCTAATCTGTTCCTTTTAAACGCGACCAACTTTTTAAACTTTAGAGATAACTTAATGATCAACCCCATTTTCGAACTTCTTAGCTCGAGAGCGATCCAAAACATACCCAATATGATCGGTTATCTTTAGTAGTTTATGAGTTAACCGAGGTTAAAGTTTGCGAAATCTGGCAACATTGGTGCAAACAGCCTAGTGCGTCCTGTCAATAAAGACAGCTATTTTTAAGGCTGTAGAGCGCCAGTGTCTAAAAAATCTCGACTGCATATTACGTCAGTGTCTCTGGCGCCTTTTTCTCTTGCATCATCGTCCAGACTAATTTCGTGTCATTGTTGTTACAGATTCTAGAAACAGTAACAAATCTACTGAAGAAGCGAACTTCTTTGAACGACAACATCTTGGCTAGCTTAATTCTTTGCTGCGCCGAGCTATGTAGTGCGCTAAAAGCTCACGCTATAGTGGTGCTTCCAGCGCTTGTTCCGTCGATCATTGAAGTCCTGTCGGAATACACGAAGAGTCTATACGAAGCTCCTCATATTGTTCTTCTGAGTGTAGTCTCAGCGGTGTTGCGAATAGTGGACACGCTGCCGAATTTCCTGAGCCAATATTTGAAGGATTTACTGGAGAATATGTGCGTTTTACTGGCGCACTGTTCTAAGAGGGTCAGCGAAGAAGGAGACACCTGCAAACTCGCCCCCGTGGTTGCCAAGCTCACCACAGCTGGGTGAGTAAAAAAAGAAAAAAACTCAAACGTGGAATTATTACTCGCTGAGTTCCACCCTGGTTTGATATTTCATTTTATTGTGAGTTTCAACGACATACAACCGCGTAAGGTTAGGTCACGTAGAGCCCTGTAACTTAGGGGTAGAGAGGCGCTAATCATACCCGCTCCACTGGCACCTCCGCCATGTTGAGCACAGTTCGGCCGTAAGAAATACATTTTGCCCATCATGGCGGTTCCCGTGGCAGGGGACACCATTCGCGCCTCTCTACGAAATTATAGGGCTCTAAGGTCACGCACCTTGCGCCTCTCTGCGCAACCGCTCCACTATCACCAGACCTGATGCCGTTGATCTCTCGACTGCAGTCACTGCCGCCTATAAGAAAGCGGCATCAGACAAGGCGATCGTTAGGTTAGGATAAGTCCAGTCAATTAATCTGCTGTCGTTCGCCGTAGCGACGAAGAGTGGAATATAAGTAGATAACCTCCGAAATTTAGGATGTAAAACTCAAGTGAAATATGAATTCTGAAGCGCGTTTCTTTGGTTGCAGGCAAAAGATATCGACTTCTATCACTTCTCGAGTGCTGGTTCCAGCTGTGGGTCAGTGCTACAAAGTCTTACTAGAGACTGAGGCTCAAGTCGGCGTCGGTCCTTTGATGATGATTCTGTCCGACTCGTTCGCTGGACTTAATCCAACTGACCTACGCAATCTTCTCAGTGATCTCACTGACTTCTTCCTCAACGCGCTCAACTACCGCGATGAAATCGCTATCAAAAACTCGAGCGAAGATAGCATGAGCGAAGTCGAAGCCGTTGAAGGTCACGTGATCAAAGCTTGGGTGTCGCTCGTGCTCAAGTTATCAGAAACTTCCTTTAAACCTCTTTACTACAAACTCTACGACTGGGCAACGCGATTGGATACTCACAAAGATCGCGTCATCACATTCTACAGGTAATAACTTCTATTAATCACGATCAATCTTGTTATTCTAAGAAGTCGAAGAACTCTGATGATTGAGGTCTTTCTGTACTTCTACAGTGTAAAATTTCAAGTTTGCATTGTGTACCCTACCTCTTGTGTTGTGTCGAACGAAGCGAGCCTCAGGGCATCCGACCTAGCCTAACCCATCATCGCTAATTATTGTTGCGCTCAGGTTAGGTGCGTTGAGCCTTGCTTCGCTATCGCACCGGTCGACTGTCGCGAAGACTGCTCATTCTCGGCTTAGTATTAAGCGGCTTGTCGCTTAAGACTAAGCGGCATCAGGCTTTGCTACTGTTAAATTGATTTAACTGAAATAACGTACAATCAGTCCAAAAGATATTGTCCGGTTTCGGTCGTGTAACAAGGCGGTGGCCAATGTATTCCTCTATAAGGCGGAGCCTTCTTGCGCGACCGGAACCGGACAATATTTTTTGGACTGATAGTACCTTCTCCCTGTCTCCGCGTGTCTTTGACGAAAGGTGGAACGCAAGATGTGGACAATTACACCTTGTAAATGCTGTGTTCGAGGGATAATATCTGTAATATGTCTTCAGAAGTTTTCATTCCGTTTCTTTTTTTTCAGATTATCCTACAGCGTATCTGATTGTCTGAAGGGACTTTTCCCTACGTACTCCGGATATTTCCTGAAAAACGCCGCGATGCTTCTAGACCACTGCAACGTGACGAAAGTCGGGGAACCAGACGAAACGGAATTCAACGACGAGGAGAGCAACAGGCCTGCTGAACTGTACTTCGGCTCGGGGAAAATCGCCGAGCAGAAATGTGCCTACTTGGTCGAACACATTTTGAACACGTTCAAAAACGTTTTCTTGTACGACTCCCAAGATTTCGTCAACAAGGAAACTTTTGAAAGCCTCGTTAGACCAATCATCGATCAAGTATGTTGCCCTAATTCACTTGAGAGGTGTCGTTCGTTCCCCGGTTTTATGGTTTTGTACTTTTTTTTTCAGCTGGAGAACACTGTCGGTGGAATGGAATCGTTGAAACAGCGGGCGGATAAGGTTTTAATCCCATGCATCGCTCAGTTTGCCGTTGCGCTCGATGATGATATCATGTGGAAACAGATTAATTACCAGATACTTCTCAAGACGAAACACAAGAGTCCTGAGGTGCGTATTTTTACATACAAACTTTTTTCTTCGTACGGAAGATTTCCGATCAAAATTCTACCCAACGCTATCTAGCAGAAGTTGTCGTAACCTATGGGATTACAACGTAACGTAGCTTGAAGTAACAGACCTTTTATCCAATCCGACAAACCGTGAATATTTTGGAATTTCTCTCTAGACCCTGAAAATTCTGCTTTTGAGTATCATATCTCATAGTTTTCGAGCTGCCAGACTTTTTACATATACTTAAAAATTGATGTAAGAATTTTTCTTTTTGTGAACGGTGTGAAAGCTCCAAATGATGTTGATTTTTTGACGTTGGCTTGACTGATAACATACTTCCTTGAAAACGTGACTCACACGAAAACTTGCCTGGATATCAGTAGTCAAACCTGTAAATCTGTGGAGAGTTGGTACAATTTTTTTTTTTTTGGTTACCTTTAACGTATATAATGTAGTGTTAAGTTTTGTATCGTTCTTTGACAAACAACCCTGTGTAACCTCTCGTAACTTGACGCAGCCTGGAAATTTGTGAAACCCGCAAATGGTAAAGTTGATTTTTTTTCCCCTGATTCAGATTCGATTGATATCTTTGGAAGCTGCCTGCAAGGTCGTGCACAAACTTGGGGACAGCTTCTTGCCTTTGATACCGGAGACGATGCCTTTCTTGGCCGAACTTCTTGAAGATGAGGACGAGAACGTGGAAAAGGCATGCAGGCATGCCGTCCAAGACTTGGAACAGGTTTTGGGAGAACCGCTCCAGAAATATTTCTAATGCATAACATGGCATAGATTTAAGTCCAAAACTGTAATTTTTTGTAATTTTACTGTACATTGTTTCTTTGCATACACAAAACGCTTTGCTTTTTGTGGTTCTCAATAAACTGTTTGATTGTTACATCTTGTTAACTCAGCCTAATTTTCCTTGCCTTCCTCGCCACATTCTGTCGAGTTAATTTTGCTTCCTTGAATATTTGTTGGAAGAACAGAGGAGGGAATAGGAAGAACAGAGGAAGGAGTAAAATCAGTGATGTTAAATCGATCTCCGATAACCGTGAAACTCAGCAAATGAAACTGAGCCTACCGTATGTTTTTTTTTGTTTTGTTTTTTTTCCTATCTCTACCGGTATGGTGTTTGGTATCATGATCCATACTGTTACTTGCATGTCTGAATAGTTATTCCTACAGTATAAAGAAAATCCGCAGTT